>Ga0209515_10009557_pt1 | contig 11020 bp, 10 predicted proteins | sample Subgroupgradi54m_FD_187454 | JGI IMG/M metagenome (GOLD analysis project Ga0209515, IMG submission 187454) | Subsurface groundwater microbial communities from S. Glens Falls, New York, USA - GMW60B uncontaminated upgradient, 5.4 m (SPAdes)... ...
GCCGTGTGCTGCCGCCGCGTTCCTTTGCCGTTTACTGCGCTCATGTCGTGATCTCCTTTACGGGATCCGACAACATCAAATCACTACCTTATGCCCCTGTCCAGTTTTTGGGGAGCACCTCATTATGTGTGCTCGCTAATAACAGAAGCTGTTCGGTTAGATAAAGAAACCGTCCGACTTACTTTCAAGGGTAAACAGTATACGTTTCGGTTCCATGAAAAGAGTATTCCTTGTCCTGATAGAACATATTTGCATGGTTTGCTCGAACTCTTTTTGGGGGAGAATAGAGTTCTTGCTTTAAATGCTGCGTTTAATGATGAGGATAAATATAATCCTGACTGGTCCATTTTCGGTATAGAAGCGTTTGTTGAGGGTGATTGGATAGGGGATTTTAGAGAAATGGCAGACAAAGTCGAGTCGGAACGGGTTGAACGAGAAAGGAGAAAGCGAGAAGATCCCCAAAAACTTGAGAAGCTAAAGAAAGATTTTGGAATCCAATAAAGATTCTATGCTTTTGCAGTTGGACATCGCATTCATCTCGCACGACTAGTTTCGGAATATAACAGGAGTTCTAAGGACATTCAGGCAGACCACCGACCCCCCGATGTAATTTCCAAGGAAGAACATCCTTCTAACTACTTCTCACTTTGATTCCGCATGAATGGGTGAGTTAGCGTGGCAATTCTGCCATGATCTCGAATGGAATGCTTGTATTGCGTTCACAAGCTCCTGATGCTGGATACACAATGTTGGTACTATCACTGGTTCCAAGTGTGAATCGACGGAGAAATTGAATCCGTTTGCAGGGCGTTTGCAGGGAAGGTTGTGATATTATGAAAGCGCTTGGGTTGATTGAGGTTAGGGGAAGATTACCGCTGAGCTATCGGCCCACGAAAGGTATTTTATCGGATTTTCCCAATACTGAGATGAAATCGTTTCCTTGTGTCATACGAATCTGGGCCCTTTTCCTAAGTCTCGCCCTCGCCTTGCCCAACCCCGCCTTCGCTCTGCGTGTGCGTAACGGCGGATTGGAAGAGCAGACTCCGACCACGCGAGCAATCGCAAATGCCATTGGTTACGTCTCTCCTATTTTATCGACTGGTGGCTTGGAGGAAATTCGCGGTCCTCAGAAGTTGCTGAAGGCCGGCCAAGCTCACACCATTTCTGACCGGATTGACCGTATACTCGCCGGCGGGGATCCCGCATCCAATTTTCTCTGGCCTACCGAATACAATTTTCTTTGGCGTTGGAGGCGGAGTCAAAATTTTCACGTTCTTTGGGTGCAGACGAGAGATATGTTCGGAAGTCACTTCGTTGCGTTGAGAAAGGCCATCGGACAGGCAGAGAAACGGGCCCGACTTTATCGCAACGGAGTGAGAACCCTGGAAACCCTTCCACGGCTGGCCCGGGTGATCCTGCGTTATGGGGTTGCACAAAGCAGGAGGGACGCTGCTGCCACTCCACATCCCGCAGTTGGAGAGAAGGAGCTGAAACTTTTTGCTGAAAAGTACTGGGACTCTGTGAGCGGAAGCGTCCCAGAGGAAAATCGGGAAAGAGTTCGGAAATCTCTCGAGAGATGGAGGAATTACTTCAAGATCCGCACCCTCGTGGATTCTTCTCATCGGGCGGATGAGATGGAGAAGGATTTCGCAGAATCTTTCAACGCCATTGAAGCTGTTCTGAAGCACCCTCAGTACAGAACGCTGCAAGACGAGTTGTTGGAAAAACAGCGAAACCTAAAGAGTCAGGATGTTTTGGAACTAGAGCAACGGGAGACGCTCCGGCGATTACAGGAACGATGGCGTCGCTCATCACTCGAGGCGGTGGAGAAGCTCATCCAGACGGCGCCGTTGGGAGAGCAGCAACCCATTGGTCCGGAGACTCCCCTTCATATCTCCGATCAAGTCGGGGAAAAACAGGAGCGGATCCACGAAGGGGACGAAGATGTGACCTTAGGCCATTTGCGCGCCCGGCTTTCCAGTGAGCCGGCGGGTATCGTTGTGAAACGGCTGAAATCCAACGGCTTGCTGTTTCGGATTCTCAATAAGGGGATCAAACTGCGAAAGGCGTCTCCAAAAGCGCTCAGCGAGGCGATCCACTGGCTGGCAAGATCCGTCCGGACAGTGGATCGTTTCCTGGAGAATGGCACGTACGCTCATCTGTTCCCTCCCACCGCCGGCTTGGAGGAAAATATCGAGCTGTTTTTGCTTCCGCCGGAGTTTACATTGGAGCAGGGGGTTGTCGTCTTGGGAGCGGGGGATAACAACTCAAATGCTGTAGAGGGGACTGCATTCTTAAATTTTGCCGGTCATACGTCCGGTTTGTTTCCCCCCGCATTTATCCGTTACCAGAGAGGCCTTCAAGCGCTGGAAGCGAATCGATATCATGAAGCTGCTGGACATTTCAGTAGAGCAGTCGGTTTTTTCCGTCGCCTTCACAGGATCATTAGCGGCGGAGACGACATCATGCGCATCGAGAAAGTTGATGTAAAAGTCCGCCGATGGGCTCTGAAGAAATTGAAGGTTGTCATCGACCGTGCAGCCGCTGCGAAGGCCTTTTCCATCGAGAAACAGCGGAACTCTCCCACCGGCCTGGAGGAGAGGCTGTTGGCTGAGGAAATAATTCACGGCAAGGAATTGGCAAGGCCGTTGGAACAATATGATTGGAAAATGGCAGGGTTGGCCGCGGCCGCATCTTTCTGGAAACAGATCCGGGATTATCTTCCGAATTTTAAAGCCCGACCGGAAGTTCCCGCAGAGGAATGGATCAAGGATGAAATTCTTCCGGCGATTCTGGACTACGCCGTAGAATCGAGCCGGGATTTCTGGGGAGGGCATACCTCTTCCGCATCGGTGCGCCTCCGGGCGTTTCTTCGAGACGGCTCTCTCTGGATTCAAATACAGGATAATGCCCAGGATCATCCTCCTCCGCCAAGAAAGATTTTTTCTCTCGCCAATGAGGCGAGCCACCTTGGTTGGAAATTGGAGGGGAAGAATCTCGAGAATCGCACGGGCGTCGTTTGGTCCCTTCAAATCCCTCTGCACGATAGATTCGCCGCCAGAATGAAGGAGGAAAGCTGGGTCCTGAGGTTAGGGTCCTGGGGGCCCATCTCCTTTGAAATTCAGAAGCTGCCGGAGAGGGATCGCCTCTCCTTGCAGGAACAGGTGGACCGATTTCTGCTGGGGCGATCCGTGCGCCTTGGTGAGGAACTGGACGAGTCGTACCTAAGTCACACTCAGCGTTATGGCATTCCCAGGCTGATTGCCACCTTGAGGCGACAGCTTGATGGGAATCCGGAATCTGCCGTTGAAAGAATCTCATTTGCGCTGGACTGGGCGGGTGCCCTGAAGGAGAGACTGTATCCTAAGGAGATACATCTGGTTGATCCGGATGACCTGTTTCTCGAGTTGTTCCAAAAAGGAGTTCCCCTGGCGTCGGCGGCGGCTCCATCGGATGAGGGATTCAGGGAGAATTTGAAGGGCTTGGGGAAATTTCTCATGGATCTGCATGCGCGTTCTCCCAGAGATCTCTGGCCTGACTTTGCGATCGTGGTCAAGCCGATCCTTTCCTACTACGATGGGTTTCCCTCTGTGCAGAGGCCTCAGACTCCCCAGCAGTTTTCGGACGACTTGGCCCTCTTCGAGCTATTGGTCTCGGTCAAATGGAATCTGGAAAAGATCGCGCCGGACGAGTTTGTGGAGGTGGCTAGACAGCTTGGGAATTTTGACAGGCAACAAGCCTCGGAGGGGACCGTGAGGTTGCAGCCATCTCTGGACAGGGAGATCGAGGTTCCACTCGGCTCCGCCGCCGGGCTGGAGGAGGGAGCGCGGGTTCCGGCAGTGGTGGATGTTTATGCGCATCCTTCGGTCGGGGCCGGAGTCCTTTCCATAATTCCGAAGGGGTGGCAGCTTGGGGCAGTGAAGGGGTTGTCTGAAGATGCGGCGGCGGCCAACGCCGGGCTTGAAGAGGCGGCCCAGAAGGCTGCCCAAGGCCGCCTGGTTGTGGTGGCTGTGGATGCAGCTTTCAAGGTCGGATTGAAATTGCCCTCGACAGCTGTCGTGATTGTTTTGGATCCGGCGACTTTGAATCGGGTCAATCGAGATGCCGTGGTTTCCTACCTTGAGCACCCGCAGCGTCTTTGGGGTTTCTTGATGGATCTCACCTCAGGTTCCGTTGGTTTTGAGGAGCTTCCGGCGCCTGCTTCGAGCCAGTCCCTCCGAGTAGCCGCCTAACCCATGAGGTGGCGGGAGCCGGAGGTGATGGATGATCCGGCGCTGGACGCCTCGGAGCACCTGCATGCCCTGCGAGGGTTGAGCCGGATCAACCGGATCAGCCGCAGCGTGCCGATTGTCTGGGAGCCGATCCAGGCGCTGGCGCGGGAGATCGGCGCGCGGCCGTTGCAGGTTCTGGATATTGCGACAGGGGCAGGGGATGTGCCGATCGGTATTGCGCAACGGGCCCAGCGCGTTGGCATCCGCTTGCAGATCGATGCATGCGATCGATCCCCTCGAGCTGTTGAATACGCTCACCGGCAGGCCGAACAGGCCGGCGTGGAAGTTCGATTCTTTGAGCTCGATGCCCTCGCCGATCCGATTTCATCCGAGTATGATGTTCTGATGTGCTCTCTTTTTCTTCATCACCTCGAAGATGCCCAGGTTGTTGATCTGCTCCGGCGAATGGGAGGGGCAACGCGGCATCTGGTTGTCATCAACGATCTCATCCGAAGTCCTGCCAGTTTCCTATTGGTTTACCTTGGCACCCGGCTGTTTTCCTCTTCGCAGGTTGTTCACATCGATGGTCCCCGTTCGGTTCGGGCGGCCTACACGATGCAGGAAATCCAGGCGATGGCCGCGCAAGCCGGATTGAAAGGCGCAAACATTGCCCGCCGATGGCCTTGTCGATACCTCTTGGTTTGGAGGAAACCATCGTGAGCGAAAAGATCTGGGACGTCATCGTCGTCGGCGCTGGTCCGGCAGGTGCTTTGGCGGCTCGAGAGATGGCCCGAGCCGGTGCGGCTGTCTTGCTGGTGGATAAAGCGGTTTTCCCTCGGCCGAAAGTCTGCGGCTGTTGTCTCAATGAGAATGCGCTTGGTTCTCTTGAAGCGGTTGGGTTGGGGGATCTGCCGCTTCGGTTGGGGGCGCAGCCGATTCAGAGCATGCGGTTGGGTGTCGGTGGGCGGCGCGCGTCGATTCCATTGCCCGGCGGCGCCGCCCTGTCGCGGGAGGTCCTTGATGCGGCCTTGATAAAGGAAGCCATTGCTGCGGGGAGTCATTTTCTGTCGCAGACCTCTGCTGTGCTGGAACCGACGCAGGAAAGAATCCGTTCCGTGAGCCTCAGCCAAGGAGAAACGGTCGTCCAGGTGAAGGCGCAGGTTGTCGTAGCCGCCGATGGGTTGGGCGGGACATTCTTGGAGAAGGAATCCGGCTTCGATGTCACGCTCATGCCCGATTCTCGCATCGGTGCAAGTGCGATAACTTCCGAGGCGCCGGATTTCTATCAGCCGGGGACGATCTTCATGGCCTGTGGGGCGGGTGGTTATGTGGGTCTTGTGCGGGTTGAAGAGGGAAGACTGGATGTCGCCGCCGCTTTCGATCGAGAGTTCCTCAAGCGCATGGGTGTACCTGGTTATGCCGCAGCGGGGATTCTGCACGAAGTTCGTTTTCCGCCGATTGAACAATTGGCCGAACTGCCGTGGCGAGGGACACCGGCGCTGACCCGACATCGGTCACGTGTGGCTGGAGATCGTTTGTTTGTGATCGGAGATGCGGCTGGGTATGTGGAGCCGTTCACCGGGGAAGGGATGGCTTGGGCCTTTGCCTCGGCGCTCGCGGTAGCGCCGCTGGCGTTGGAAGGAATCCGGCGGTGGGACGACTCCTTGCCGGACCGTTGGGCGGCGGCCCATCGGCGCCTCATTGGAAATCGGCAGAAGATCTGCGGAGTGATCGCACGTGCGCTTCGACAGGCGGCTCTGCGGCGTTTTGCTGTCCGGATTCTTGATAAAGCGCCGTTGTGCGCTACCCCCGTGGTCCGCGCGATCAACCGATGAGTCTGGCCATTGTCGGGATAGGAACGGCGGTGCCTCAGCATGTGATCGCCCAAGGGGACGCGGCGGAGTTGGCCAAGGCCTTCTGCTGTCAAACCGATCAGCAAGCCCGCGTGCTGACGAACTTGTACCACCACACCCACATTCAACGGCGAGGCAGCGTTCTGCTCGATCGAGCCAACGGTTCCGGCCCCCGACAGTCATTTTTTGAACCCGCTGTGAATCAATCGGATTTGGGGCCGACGACCCGCGAGCGAATGGACCGGTACGCGCAGGAAGCCCCCGCCATGGCGTTGTCTGCCGCACAAAAGGCGCTTGCTCAGTCTGGGGTGGCAGCGCAGGAGATCACGCACCTGATCACCATCTCCTGCACCGGCTTCGCGGCGCCTGGGGCGGACATCTTTCTGATCGAGACATTAGGTCTTTCTCCGACCGTCAGCCGGACCCACATCGGTTTTATGGGATGCCACGCCGCGCTCAATGGACTGCGGGTTGCGTTGGCGGTGGCCGATTCGGATCCGAATGCCCGCGTCTTGCTGTGCGCGGTGGAGTTATGCAGTCTGCATTTCCAATACGGCTGGGACCCGGATCAGGTCATCGCCAACGCCTTATTTGCTGATGGGGCCGCAGCGGTGGTAGGCGTTCCTGGGGCAGCGGCGCCACAGGATGCGTGGCGTGTGGAAGCAACGGGTTCGTGCCTCTTTCCAAACTCACGCGATGCGATGGCGTGGCGAGTGGGTGATCATGGTTTTGAGATGACCCTCTCCCGACGCGTGCCGGACCTGATTGCTGCGCACCTTCGGCCCTGGTTGGAACAATGGCTGGGGCAGCATCGTCTTGGCCTGGAGCAGATCCGCTCCTGGGCGATCCATCCCGGCGGGCCACGGATTCTCAGCTCGGCGGTGGAGTGCTTGGGGCTTCCTCCGACGGCAGGGGTTTTGTCCGATCAAGTTCTGGCGGAATGCGGGAACATGTCCTCCCCGACAATCCTGTTCATCCTGGACCGCCTTCGTGTACAGCAGGCCCCGCGCCCCTGCCTGGCGCTTGGGTTCGGGCCAGGCCTGGTCGCCGAAGCCGCCCTCCTTATTTAGTGGTAAAATAGAAACTTATTTCCTCTTGTTTCTGCCGGAGAGAGGAGAACTGAGGAGAGAACCAGGCAGTGGGTCTCTCCTCAGAATAAAATTCCGTAGGAATTCATGGGCGCATAGCTCAGCCGGTTAGAGCGCATGCCTCACATGCATGAGGTCACAGGTTCGAGTCCTGTTGCGCCCACGTTGTTGACAAGGTCTGGGGATGAGAAATGAGCACAGTGTCGATCGCTGATCAAATTAAGGTCCTTGTTGAACTCCAACATCTCGATGGAGAGATCTATCAACTCCGTGGTCGCGCGGAGGCGAAACCGGCGGAAGCGGCCGCCTTGAAGGCCGAGCATCAGAAAGCCGCGCAGGCCCTTCAGGCGGTGGAGGCCCAGCACAAGGCGTTGGACCTCAAGCGCAATCAGATGGAAATGGATCTTGGAGAAAAGGAAAACCAGGTCCGGAAACTTCAGGGCCAGCTGTTCCAGCTCAAGACCAACAAAGAGTACACCGCCATGCAGAAGGAGATCGAGGGACTGAAGGCGGACAAATCGGTTCTGGAAGAAGAGGTCCTGAAGTTGATGGATGAGGTGGAGCAGATGAAGGGCCGGCTTCATTCGGAACGAGAGGCCATCAAGTCGCACGAAGCGGTCCTCAACGCCGCCTTGGCCCGCATCGAAGAGGAAATCCGCACCATCCAGGGCTCGATCCAGCAGCTGCGGTCTCAGCGGGAGGCGATGCTGCCGAGGGTGGATCGCCAGATTCTTTCCCGCTACGAGCGGATTCTTGAGCATCATGAAGGGTTGGCCATGGTGCCGGTTCGGAAAGGAGCCTGCGGCGGGTGCAACATGGTTCTTCCGCCGCAGATGATCAATGAGATCCAAATGGCCGAGCGGCTGATCACCTGCGAATCCTGCGCTCGGATCCTGTACATTGAGCCCGACAGCTAAATCCCACCTTAAAATCCAGATCGACGGCGCGGCGCGGGGCAACCCGGGCCCGGCGGGCGCAGGTGTTCTCCTCTCCACCGGGAACGGCCGGAAAGTCCGGGAACTCTCTGTCTACTTAGGAGAAGCCACCAACAACGTCGCCGAACACTGCGCCTTGATCCTTGCGCTTCAAGAGGCATTGAAACAGGGCAGCCGGAAGGTGGCGGTCTTCAGCGACAGCGAGCTGTTGGTCCGGCAGGTCAACGGCGAGTACCGCGTGAAAGACAAACAGCTTCAATGGCTCCATGTCTTGATCCGTCAATTGATCGAGGCCTTCTCCCATTTTGAAATTCGCCACGTTCCCCGTGAAGAAAATCGCCAGGCGGACCGCTTAGCCAACCGCGCCGTCACCGAAGCCCTCAAGCGCCAACCGATCTCCTCCAAGAAAAAACAGATCGCTCCACCAAAGCAAGCCGCTGCCCAGCCAACCTTCTGGTAATTCGAGTATAATATCCAACTGGGAGAGGTGGCCGGATGGTCGCCCCGCCGGTTTCGGCTGGGGAGGAAAGTCCGGACTCCAAAGGGCAGCGGAGCGGGTAACGCCCGCCTCCCGTGAGGGAAGGATTAGAGCCACAGAGACGAGTCCTTCGACGTGAGTCGAAGGGGTGAAACGGGGCAATCTCTCCGCGGAGCAAGACCAAATAGATCCTGCCTGGATCGGCCCGATCCATCGGACCCGAAAGGGTTCGGGCAGGGTGGGTAGGTCGCATGAGCCCCAGCCGCAAGGTTGGGGTCGAGAGGAATGACCGTCATCTGCCGGAGTAATCCGGCGGATACAGAATCCGGCTTACAGGCCGCCTCTCCCGTTAACCCCCGCGGAGCAGGGTTAGCACTCCGGTGGTGAAGATCAGGTTGTCGGCGGCGTGGGCGATCATGCTGGGGACCAAGCTGCGCGTTTTCTCCACCATCCAGGCCCAAACGATCCCGCTGAAGAACACGGTCAGGAACCCCAAGATTCCGTAGCCGTGGGCCAGCCCGAAAATCCCCGCGCTGATGAGGGCTGAAGGAAACCAGTCAAATCTCCGCCGCAAAGTCGTGAACAATAATCCCCGGAAGATTATTTCCTCAAAGAAAGGTGCGACGACCACCGACTGAAAAAGACTGGCGGCAACGCTCGCCCGGCCGCCCCAGGCCAGGTCCGGATCAAACCATTCGGTCCAATGGTCCGACAGATGAAGGATGTTTCCTGCGATTCCCAGCAGGGAACTGCCTGCCACCTCTACTGCCATTCCTGCGAGCACAACGAGAAAGAGCAGATGCAGGCGCTTTCTGTCCACGGAAAATCCTAAGAGTCGACCCAGCGGCTGGCCTGTCGGTTGAAACAGATATTTTTGGGCCAGCAGGAGCACAGGCAGGCTGATGATCGGCAGCAGCAGCGTTTGAACCAGCGGCCCGCCCTCCACGAAAAAAGAGAGCGCGATCAAGAACGTCCCCAGGGCGCCGCCCCGGAGCAGGACGGCCACGCCGGTAGAGCCTGGCCATGGAGCCGGGATCGAAACCTGTCCAAGGGTCAGGTCATTCCTGCGTCGAAAAAGTTTTATGCAGGCCGCCCCGCCCACCAACAGTAAACAGAAATCCAGAAAAATGAAGGGGAGATGCCGGCGGAACAGCCGCTCTCCGCGCAGAGAGATCTCCTGCTCTTTTTTTACGGCCAGTTCAGGATGCGGGGTTCTCTTGAGGAGCTGAATGATCAGGCGATCGCGGAACCAACGGGTCGGAAGCAGTTCGGAAGCAACGGCCTGATAGATCCGGAAGCGATAATCTGAGATCGGGCTGTTTTCCAGATAAGCGGTGCGAACAAGAACCTCCAAGGTAGGCAGTGGTTCCGGGCGGGATCGCCACCGTGCTGTCTCCGCGCGGACCTTGTCCTGTTGGCTGGTTTCCCCGTAAAGGATGGCCAGATGGATCTGCGCCACGGGATCTTCGGAAACGGTCAAGAGCTCTTCGTACCAATGGATCGCATCGTCGGTTTCTTCTTGGACGGCGGATGGTTCCACGACGCCGGAAAGGAGTCGACCCCAGCCGGAAATCCGTTTGGAGCCGACTTCCAAGGTCATAGAGGTGCTCACCACCTGGGCAAGGGCCCGTTCCGGGGAGGAGATTCGGGCAGGGCGAGGCAGTACAAAGTAACTGAGTGCGGCCAGGGCGTAGAAGACCAGGAGAATAATTGCACAGAGGATTGTGACGGAAAGACGGAAGCGCGGCACCGATTTCTCCTTTGCCGGTGAGTATACCATAGCGTATAATGAGCCCCATGGTCAGGACGTTCCGGCTGAAAAAATCCTTAGTGATCTTCACCCTGGCGCTGGCATTCGGCGCCGGGTGCGGGCGGATGACCACCTATACCAAGCCGAATGCTCCCTGGCGGACCATTCAGAAGGTGGCGGTCACGCCCTTTTCCTTATCTATGGAGAACTCGACCCGCCAGCAGCTGGTGACCCAGTTGTTCGCCGAGCAGTTGAGAAAGACAGGTTTGTTTGAAGTCACGGAAGTTCCTTCATCGACCCTCGCTGTTGTTCCTCTCTCCGTTCAGGAGGTTGCCCGGAAGTACGAAGTGGATGCCGTTTTCACCGGGTCGGTGGATAATTTCGCCGGGACGATGGTGCACATTCAGCTTCATGATCCCGCAACACAAGAGGTCCTCTGGTCCGGAACCTATTCCTTAGGAGTTGGAGCGGAGTTCTTCAGCATTCACACCCAGCAGCAGCAGTTTCAGAAATCTCTCCAAAAGCTGGTCAACGAGCTCTCCCGCAGAAGGTTTTAGTCTCTCCTGTTCGGCCTAGCGGCCTCGAAATGACGCGGAAGAATTCCGCTTGACAAATTCCCATTCAAACTCTAAACTCTTCCTTCGTGTGGAGCAAAGTGGTGGAAAGTGGAGAGCTTGCAGGGTTTGGTTGTGGATGCCGGCGGGT
>Ga0209515_10009558_pt1 | contig 11019 bp, 13 predicted proteins | sample Subgroupgradi54m_FD_187454 | JGI IMG/M metagenome (GOLD analysis project Ga0209515, IMG submission 187454) | Subsurface groundwater microbial communities from S. Glens Falls, New York, USA - GMW60B uncontaminated upgradient, 5.4 m (SPAdes)... ...
AAAACGAAAAAAGCTCGCGATCCGATACCACAAAATGTGATAATTGGATCGCGAGCTCTTAAACTCGGAATACCTTTCAGGATGCCCCTTGAGGCATAAGCTATTCAGTTGTTGTTTTTATTATAGCACCGCAGATAAATTGTTTGCAAGAAGCCCACCTGTGCATAAACGGTAGGTACCTACTTTTCTAGCGGTTTTTGATGGCCATGACCGGCAGTACCGTCTTGTATTGCCATGCTGAAATATGCTTTTTTGGCAACGATAATAAAATCTGCAAAAAAGGGCTTGAATGAAAGCACCTGTGCGTCTGCTTGCAGGGCTCTCATGAGTTTTTTATCGGCATCATCCGGAGTCGGATCGGCTGAGTCAGGATGGTTTATTAAAACCATGAATTTCTTGGCAAGAAAAAGGGCATAGTAATGATAAAGGAGTTGCGTATCAAAAGCTCTAGGGGAGGCTCCGAGAAAGACCTGATGACCTAGAAATAAATTATTACTATCGAGATAAATCCCGATTACTTTTGAGACACCCTCATTTTCCAAATCTTTGAGGAATTTATACAAATCTTCCGGGTCTCTAACTTGCCCCTGAATGGGCAATTCGACCTCGGTCTCAACGATCTCAAATTTCTTGAGATATCGCTTGTCTGGTTTTTGATCGTCTTTGTTAGTCATAAATTTTATTTTAATACCGACCGGTAGTTCTTGAGCAGGAAGACGACCTCTTTTCTTAAGTGAGTCTTGACCCACGCTTTTTCCTTTTCGCCCGGTAGAAGCTCGGCCAGTCCTCGCAAGATTTCGTTGTCTTTGACCGCTTCGACAACAGGGATGCAATCCGCCATATATTCTTTAGTTGTCTTTCCAGTTCGAGCTTTGATCACCTCGACATTTATATCCCAGTGATTTGTGCCAAAAAACCAGACATCGTAAATATCACGCATGGCGGTTTCGCTCCTTGTGGTCAGAGCGGCGAGCTTACTCGCAAACAGATAATCTTTCTTACCGGCAAGCATGGAGATACCGAGATATTCTTTCACTTCGTAGTGCTCTTTGATATCCGGCATGAGAATTCTCACATTCACTTCGACTTTCACATTGTGATCGGCATCACCATATGAGAGCAGGAAGAAAATAGTATTTCGTTTTATATAGTCATCTTTAACCTCTCCATATCTTCCGAGCATACTGCCGATTTTTTTATGCACCAACTTTTGAGTAGCTTCATCGGTAGAGAAGAGATCAAAATCCAAGTCTACGGAGAATCTGGTCAGGCCATAGAAAAAGTATGCACAGGTGCCACCTTTGAATCCAATGAGAGATGAAATGGAAGTGTCCGAGTATATATCTCGGAGAATCTGCCCCATGATGAGTTGGTGTTTTTCTTTATTGAGCATGTTTTTGGTATTTAGTCACTCGCTTAATGAGTTGCTTATTATCGTATAATTTTGCTAGTTCGAAGCACAGCTCCCAGTTAATGGATCGTAAGTTGTCGAAATAAAATTTAGGGAATAAATAAATGGTGTCGAGGAATGCTCGTTCCGGCGTGGCGGTGCTGTAATTTTTTTCATTTTTGATACCAACTGCACTATAGAGGACACTGTCTTTCAGTTTTCTGAAGGTAATCGTCTTATCGCCAATCTTTTTTGTAGTTGGATAGGGGCCGGCTACAAAGATCGAGTCATGATGTTGGAAAATCATTCCGGCTTCTCGAAGCACTGTCTCAAAACTTATGTAGGAGGGAGTATAAATACTTGTTGCAAGTTCTTTCTCATCGTATTCCTTGCTTTTTGCAAATACACCACGAGTCAAACGGATCAGTGATCCTTGTTTAGCATAGTATTTGATTTTTGAGAGAAGATTGACTGTGTTGGTTTCCTCCCAAATCAATGCTATATCCTTTATGGTCAGGATTGTCTTTGGAGATTCGTATAATTTGGCAATAAGGTTGTCAGTAGCCATATATCAATATGTTTAATGGAAAGGTGATATTTCCACCTCTCCATTGTATATTATTATCTTTATTGAGTCAAATCTTTGTATGTGGGACAAAAGTGGATAACCGAAAGAGGCCCCAAACGGTACTTTTAAAAGGAGGGGGTAGAAAGCCATTGATATCAGCTGGCTATTTCACCTCCTTTTCGATATCCTCAATTTCTTTTTTCACAAACTTTTCTGCAGTGTCTAAATCTTTTTTGAGTTGCTTTACAATTTTATCCTCTTCTTCGGTAAGCTGGCGTCTGCCACGAGTTTTTTCAAGCAGTTTGATCTGTTCTCGTATATCTTCTTTCAACGTATCAAATGCTCGGTGAAGCGTGGACTCTACTTCACGAACCTCTTTTCTAATCCGTTTTCGCAAAAGCGAAAATTTGTGCCAGCCATACCAGACGATAAACAAGAGGACAAATATCAGTGCCACAAGGGGAATTATTACCGCAAGTAAGTTTACTGCCCAACTTCCAACTTGAAGGATTGCCTGCTTTGCTATTGCAAAAGTTATTTTCTCGCTCGGCAAGCTTTTTGCGCCCAGTGCATTAACTACTTCAGCCCATAACCGATAAATGCCGTCTCCCAATTTTTCGTCTGCCGTAAAAGTAAAGTTTCCATCTCGGTCGCTTTGAACGGTAAAACTTTTGGGGTCGTCTTTTTCTTTTTGGAGCCAAATAGTTACTTTGCTATTCGGATAGGTTGAGCCGCGAATAATCAGCGGCTCGCCGCTCTGCAGTTCTTTTGGATACTCGGCAATTGTTGGCGAGTTGAGCGGCTCAATCACAAACTCCGCTGAACCAGCAAGCGAATTTCTGGCTTTATCTACTGCCCTGGCAATCAATGTATGTTTTCCTGGCTCTAAAATAGACGTTGTAAATTTGTGGCTTCCGTCATCCTGCCATGCCTGCGAATTACTATTATCAATTTGAATTTCGTAATGGTCGATACCGGAGATATCATCCTTAGCATCAAAAACAAATGATGCTTTCGGCTCCGTTAAATCCTTGCGAGTAATTTCGGTGAGATCAAAACTGGAAGGTTTTCCAATATCAATTTGAAATCTAAAATGAGATACTGCACCCCAGCCGGCATTATTTTTTAAGCGTACGCTAAAATACCAAGTGCCATCAGCCAAATCAGTGATCTCTTTTGAGTTAATCAGCGAAGTATAAGTTATTGTAGGAATAGCGTTTGAAATTTTTCCTACAAGTAAGCGAACAGCCGTTATATCTTTCGGCACATTCCAATTAAATTTTGCGCTGCTCTCGGCATACCACTTGTTGGGATCGGGGTGGGTAAGTGAGCTGATTACCGGCGCTTCAGGAGTGCCTGCTATTTCTACCGGAGTGACGATTTCTGGCGCTCCCGGCTGTATCGTGCCATTTGAAAAATTAGCATCGCCCATTCCAGTTAAGATATTCGTTCCTTTGCCGTCATTGGCAAGCGCAGAACCGGAAGAAAAAGTCAGAGGCGCATTGCCGGCGGCTTTGTTTCTAAAAGTGATAGTAATGGCCTTGCCATTTGAACCGGTAAAACCGGGGTTCAAAACAATGCCTTCAAAGTTTACCGTCCCGGCGGAATTGGAAAATGACGGCTCCTGCACCCAAAGAGTAAAAATTGAGCCGGTTTTGGAAAGAGAGGTAACCTCAAGCTTGTCGCTTGGGAACGAAATCACTCCTGATGCCGCGTTCATTGCCTGATCGGCGCTTGAGACATAGATGCTTACGGAGAAAGTCGTACCAACCGCATGTGAGCCTGAAGAAGGAGAAAAATACAAATTTGCAGCGCTTGCGACTGTCGGTAAAACAGCGAAAATAACAGCCGAAAAAGCAAAAGATGTTATAAATTTTATTTTCTGCGTTTTTTCCATAAAATTTTCCAAATAAGATATGCGAGCGCCGCTATTATCAGTATAACGAAAATCGCGTAATCTTTATACCATACGCGTGACACTCGCGCCGGAATTATAACAACTCTTTCGTTGCCAACTTTATCAATTGCTTTTACGAAAATCTTTCTATCAAGCGATCGGTGTTTCAATAGATATGGACTCTCGGCAATTCTAAACCAGCCCCACTCTCCCTCGCGCACTTCATAACGATCAATCCCCGAAGCTTTATCTTGAGTCGCAAAAACGAGAAAGTATTTCCCATCAAATATATTCGGATCACTTTCTACGGTCGGGTTAAAATCTTCCGGCAATTCTGTATCGGTCAATGTTTCTTTACGCGTATTGCTGTCTCCGGATTTTATAGAAACAGCCGTATCACGAGTTGAGAGCGCTGTTTCCGTGCCAAGTCCATCATTTTTCAAAGCTTTTATATTTTGTAGCGCGACAGAAGCCACACCCGTATTTTTTGCCTCAAAAACTACGGAAAAAATGTTGTTGTTTGCCCCGCTAAATCCTCCCGGGGTAATGCCGGAAAACAAAATAACACCAGATGCCTCAATGCGGGGCTTCTCAACCCAAAAATTGATGACAGAATTACCATCGCGAATTTCTTTAACTGAAAGCAAATCCTGCGGAAATGTTAGCCGCCCCTCAATCGCATTCACAGACTCCTCCGAATGAATAACTATGTCCATTAAAAATTGCTCGCCAGAGTTAATTTCTGATCTATGCGCATCAAGGCGGATTTCTGCGGCAAAAACAGGCACGGCAACAAAAAGCGCGAGTGATAGAAGAAAAATGGATGAGAGTTTTATAAAAATATTCATAGTTATTAGCCAGTCCAATAAAACGCCATAATACTGAAATCAATCAAATCAACCCTGCCATCGCCGTTTAGTCTCTCTCTTTCTTTTGCGGCGAACTCTGCGCTTATCGGCCGCTTATACCAATACGCGGCAATGGAAAAATCAACGAGGTTCACTTTTTTGTCGCCGTTTAGGTCTGCTTTGGAGACTGTTTTCTCCGGTAACTGGGTAAGCACATTTTTTGTACCAACGGCAAAACCTATCACCTTGCTAAAAGAGCTGATCTCGCCATCCAACGCCACTTTTGATTTTGTATTATGTTGTCCCATTTCAAGAACGGAAGTGTCAAGATTTAGTAAATACGCTCCGCTTGCGTCAGACAGTTTTTTCACAAAAAATTCTTCGTCCGAATTGATGCTGATAGTGATTTCCGATACTGGCGTGCTTTGACCAAAGATGGCAATATTGTCACCCCGCTTTACCTCGCTTTTATCCACCGCGATCGTGGGCGCGATAAAAATGCCGCCAATTTTGGTAGTCACGCCGGAAGTAATAAAAATCGGGAAAGTAAACAGACTTGAACGGAGATTATTTTTATCTTCTCCATATACCGCAAATGTATAATTGCCTGTTGAGAGTCCGCTTATCGTGGCAGTAAAATTACTGTCGGGACCCGCAATGGTTGTTACTACGACTTGTCCATCTTTGAGAATACTAACTCTACTTGATGGATATGCTTTTCCTGTAAACACAACGTTTGTATCAGGAATTGAGGGGCTACTGCTCCCACCACCCCCTCCTCCGCCACCGCCACCACCCCCGCCACCGGAGGAGGCGGATGTACATTGCGAAGTATTAAAAGTGCAGGCACTGGTGCAAGAAAGCGTCCCGCCAGAAAAACCCTGCGAGGTGCAGGATGCGCCGCCTAAGTTTGAGCCGTCGCACTGTTCGCCAGTGCCAATAACGCCGTCGCCACAGCCGGGCACTGTCGCGGTTATTTCAACAGTGATTGCCGATGCGCTAAATGGTAGAGAAAATACAGCGAGGCAAAGGGCGATTGAAAATAATAGATGGCTTGATTTCATTCATTTTTGTTGTCGTGCTTGCGCGATAATATAACGGTTATATTTTTTGAGTCCAATTTTTCCAAAAAATCCGATGATCGCCAAAATGATAAAAATAATGAGAAGCAACTGCCACGGAATAATAAAGAAGCTGTATGTGGCATTTGCGGTTTGGTTTGCCACGCCCCAAGTTATATTAAGTTCGGCAGTGTACCAGCCAAAATGAAATTCGCTCCACTGTTTTCCGGCCATTTCAAAAAACCCGGGCGATTCTGTCTTTTGTTCTTTATCATTTGCCGGTTGCGATTCTTCTCCCCATACCACTTCAAATTTTCTGGCGCTACCCGGCAATGCGCTTCCCTCGTTTTTGTTTGCCAGCAGAGTTGCCGAAGTCATTCGCAATGTATTTTTGATTTTAATTTCGCCCAAAGGCACCACCCGATCCCCGCCAGTATTATTAAGGCGATAAGCAAATGTTACGGGTAAGGCGCTGAAAAATCTCTGTTTCCCTTTGGCAATAAACTCCAAGAGCCCGCCACCTTCCACCACTTCTCCCGAAACTCGCAAAAGCACGAGTACGCCTATTTTGCCACCGATGGATACTTGCCCGCCTCCTTGCGCTCCCGGTGCCTGACTGCCAAAGAAAACAGCGGCGAAGTGTCCGCCCGGTTCGGCGTTTTTGGGAATGCTGATAGAAAACGGCACGATGCTCCGCTTGCCTGATTCTAAGACAACTTTGTTTTCTGTTTTTATCCAAGTAGCTAAATCATCTTTTGAGCCGATAAAATGCGGTGCGCCGGAATCTCCACTTGGTTCAAAGTTTTCAAATGAGGTGAAAAAAGTTCTCGCTCCTTCCTGCTCATTGAATAATTCTATTTTCCCCTGAAGCGTTGCCCCCGGGTCACCGGTTATTTCTACTCTCGCAGGGGACACCGTCAAGGCAAAAGCCGGACTGGCTATGCCCGCTATCGCAACGATTAAAATTGTATAAAGTAAATTTCGCATAGAGCATCTATTTTTTCCAAGAACCTTCACATTTCACGCACCCTTAGAAGTTCGCGGTAGTAACATACGTCAAGGTGCCGCTGTAACTGCCAGCTTCTGTTGCCGAGCCAATGTTGGCAAGGTATCGCACCGAATAGGTGGTATTTGCCGAAGCGCCGGTGGCCGAGGTTACTTGACTCGCCGTACTCGCAGTGCCGGCGTAGGCAAAACCTGCCGCGGCATATGGCGCGGTGACTGTGCCAGAACCACCAGTCGCCGTCATTCGCAAACCAAACTGCTCCGTGCCGACAGAAGATGCGGTGTTAGTTCCCCCGATGGCAGTAATGGTAAATGCACCGGCCGTAAGCGTAGCTCCCTGGACGGTCATCGTGTAACCGTTTGAAGCATTAGTACCAACTATAAGGGTATGTGCTTCAATTTCTGATGCTGAACAAGCGGGAGTCGGCGAAGCAAAACACGCCGCCGATGCCGAAAGACTGCCAAAACCGACAGCGACATCGTTAATGGTAAAAGTCAGCGATTGATCAACTGTCGCAGTAACCGCCACTTGGTCATCGGCCAAAATATTAACCGTGATATTTCCAGTGTCGGTAAATGTGCCTGAAATAGCTATCACTTTTGAACCGTTGGTAGTCGTGTTAGTAATTTGCCTAACGCCGGTTGACTGGTTCACGGCATTGGTACCAATTTTAATTCTTATCACACTGGCGGCAGCCACCGCGGTCGTGCCATTAGTCAGAGTAATAACCGTTGCTGAAGTGCGAACGGCTCCCCAAGTGGCGCCAGAGGGGGTAGCCGCTAAGGTGGCGTTGACCGCGTCGTCAAGGACGTCCATGTCGGTGAAATCCATGGCAGCAGCGATGGAAAAATCAGATGGAAAAGTGATAATAATAGTTTGTCCGGAGGCCACACCAGTTGGCGAGGTGAATTGAATATCATGGTTCGCGAGAGTGCTTACCTTTTGAGAAGATAGGGTGTCAGACGCACTAGTAATCGCCGCGGCATAGGCAATTTGTGCAAACGGCCCGGCAAGTATCGCAAACATTGCGATAACTAATCCTAAACTTGTAATTGTATTTATTTTTTTCATATTGATTGCTGATTATAATTTAATTTTCGACCATTTAATAACAAAAAATCCAACGGGCATAAGCCCCCTGGATCAAATAAATCCACACTAAAATTTTCCTCAGCTAAGAGAGAGAGAGAGGCAAATTGTGCTAAATTTTGATACTCGGTAATCATGAATTTATTATATCATCAATTAGTATAGCATATATTGTTAAAACTTAAAAAGTCGCGGTCGCGACATAAGTCAAGGTGGCGCTGTAACTGCCGGCTTCGGTTGGCGCGCTGATGTTGGCGATATAACGCGCGGAGTAAATCGTGCTCGCGCCGTCTCCGGCTCCTGAAGCGATTTGGCTCGCCGTACTCGCAGTGCCGGCATAGGCAAAACCTGCCGCGGCATACGGAGCGGTTACGGTTCCCGTGCCGCTTGTTACCGCCGCCCGTAGTCCAAACTGTTCTGTCCCCGGAGCTGAAACAGTATTTGTTCCGCCAATGGCATTAACGGTAAAAGAACTATTGCTTGTGTGCGTAAGCGTTGCGCCTCGTACCGTCATTGTGTATCCGCCCGTAGCGTTTGTAGAAGCAGACAGAGTGTGGGCTTCAACTTCCGTGCCAGAACCGCCGGTAGTATTGGCAAATCTCGGCCCGATGGTAGTTAAAGTGCCAAATCCGATAGAATTTTGGGAAATACTAAAAGTGAGCGACTGCGCCGCGCCAGCCGTCGCTGTTCCGCAAATTTTCGTGGTATAAGCAGTGCCGTCTCCCACATGCGCGTTTGTCGTGCCAGACATTGAGCCAAGCGTGGTGTCAAATCCCGTGCAGTTTGTTGCTTGATATCCCACCGAAACCGTGCCGCCGGAAGTAACTGACATGCAGGCATTATTCGCGTAATTGACCTGAGAATTTTGCTCGGAATGTGCGTTGGTCGTTCCTGATAATTTTAATGCCGTGGCAAAAGTTCCTGCGCAGGAAGTGCCAAGCCCGGTTACTCCCGTACAGCAGACAACATTGCTCGCATAAGCGGCAGTTGTTTGGCTCGGCAGTTCCGCGTGCGCGTTGGTGGCGCCCGACATCCGCCAAATCACCGTGCCGGTGCATAGGGCGGCGGTAGTCACGGAACACGAAAGCGTGCCGGCGTATGCGATTTTACCAACGGTGAGTCCGAGGAAAACTGCGGTTATTAAAAATGCTGTTGGTAATATTTTGATAGTCATTGTCTCTCGCGGTTAAACCAGCCATATTTTTTATGGCATAAAAAACGATGCTTCACTGATAAAACCTGAATCAGTGCGACACTCATCAAGAGTGAGCGTGGTACAACCGTCAGGTTCATTGGTATTTATGGCAACATATTTTCCTGGATCAAACCAGTAAACAGGCATTTCTACCACATCATTATCACCAACCCCTGTTACGATGAAATAGCCCCCGCTCTCTCCCTCTTTATAGATAACCAAAAGACCCGGTTCCGCCGCAAATAGAAACTTGGCGTCTAATGGATCGGCGATGGAAACAAGACCTTTGGCAGATTTTGTGACTGCCTTTGCCTCATCTTTCATCGCTCCTGTCTCAACTTCAACATTTAAGACGCCGGCCGCGAGAGACGCCGACGCCATTGTAAAGAAAGCTACTGCTAAAAGACTTACAAAAAGGTTTTTTCTCATAATTTAATTATCCAAGCGAATGGTTGCACCACTACTTACCACCCCCGTAATTGTGGGAAGTGTCGCGTTGCAGGTACCGGAAGTCATGGTCACTGTTCCTTCATACACTTTTTTGCCCGCTGGCACAGCCGAAGTATTAATCCACGTCGCGGCATTGGTCGTCCACATGCTGATCGTGTTGCTGCAAGTCGTAGCACAACCCATGGCAATATAATAATTTCCCGGAGTAAGAGTAACAGCGGCCACCGTTACGGTATTTACTCCTGCCGTGGGAACGTCGGTAACATCTATATTCTTTGTCGTGCCCGCTTCGTTATATACACAAATTCTATAACTGCCGGCCGTAGTAACCGCGCCCACATTGTAGGCCAACTGATTGACAGTCATGCTGTACGGAACATTAAAAAGACCCACCTTATACACAGTAAGAGATGCAAGCGCCACAGCGGCATTTGCTCCGGAACCCAAACCGCTCGCCGGCTTGGTTGTCACCGTGGTCATGGTGGAGCCGCCGCCATTAGCAACCGGCAGGACACCGGTCACCCCATTCGTCAGATCAACCTGCGCCCAGGCCGGGTTGTTGGAAGCGCCGGTGTTGGAGAGGTATCTTGTAGCAGTGATATTTTTTGCGAGAGTGGAAAGGACATCGGCGGCCGAGCCAAAAAGCAAATCGCCTTGAATAACGCCACCCGAGCTTTCGGTAAAATTGTGACCCGGGTTTGGCGCGACTGCTTGAACGATCGTGATGATTGAAAAAGCGATAGCGATAAGCAGAAAGAAACTCAAAACTTTGTTGAGCGTTGGTTTAATTTTTTCTTGAATGTTGTTTACCCCGTTAGATATTTTTGTTTCTTCTTGCATAGAAATAATTATACACCCTTGAAAGATATGCGGGGTGAATAGTTTTATAATAAAGGATTAACGAAATTTTCCGACCTTGTTTATAGTATAGCAGATTTTTATGCAAAGTGTAAATTTTCCCGCCCCTCCGAAATCCGAAATGCAAGACCCGCCCGCATTCATTCCCCACGCTCATGGGTGCGTGCAACATCATTTGTTTTGAACATGGGTTCGAGGCTTAGTAAGTAAAGACACCAAGTTTTCAAAAATCGTCTCACGGCTCGGTCGGAGTCCATCATGTGTCCAAAGGGGTCAACCCTCGGGCAAAGCTCGCCACAAGGGCAAACAAATGGCAAAAAGGGGCTAACACGTAGCTCCTTTTTGTTTTCAATTCTCAATGTGCTTGAGTTATTTCAGAATGCCGGGACCGGGACCTTTCTTCGGGTTGCGTTCATTTTGCACCGCTATAAGTGTGATCTCGACTTTGTGTTTGATGATCACCTTTACGGCTTTATTGCAGTGAGGGCAACGCGTGGAGAATGAGGCCTCGGAATTGAAAATGGCATCTTTGAAGATGATCCTCGTGCAATGCGGACAATTGCCTATGTTGTTTTCCTCTCTGTCCATAGTTGTTTTTCCAGAGGTGGTCTGTTGCCAACCCGACGTTGTGCTAGGTTCCCGTTCCAATTGGCAATA
>Ga0209515_10009559_pt1 | contig 11018 bp, 8 predicted proteins | sample Subgroupgradi54m_FD_187454 | JGI IMG/M metagenome (GOLD analysis project Ga0209515, IMG submission 187454) | Subsurface groundwater microbial communities from S. Glens Falls, New York, USA - GMW60B uncontaminated upgradient, 5.4 m (SPAdes)... ...
TCCGGAGGAAAAGGCGGGCAAGGGGTCAACACGACCGACTCGGCGGTCCGCATCACACATTTACCTACTGGCCTCGTCGTCCAATGCCAAAATGAGCGGTCCCAGCTTAAGAACAAAGCCACAGCGCTCAAAGTCTTAAAAAGCCGTTTGTTTGAAAAGGAAATGCAGAAGCGCGAGGCCCTGCAGCAGAAGGCTTACGGTGAGAAGCAGGAAATCGCCTGGGGCAGTCAGATCCGCTCCTACGTTCTCCATCCCTATAATATGGTGAAAGACCACCGCACGGACTGCGAAACTTCCAACGCGACCGCCGTTTTAAACGGCGACATCACAGAATTTTTGGAAGCCTATTTAAGACAAAGGGAAAATAATTAATGGTTGGTTGGATCTTAAAAAAAATATTCGGCACGCAAAATCAGCGCACGCTTAAAAAGCTTTATCCCATAGCGCAGCAAGTCAATACTTTTGAGCCGATTGTGTCCAAGCTCACAGACGACGAACTGAAAGCCAAAACGGCTATTTTCAAGGAACGTCTAGCAAAAGGCGAAACGCTGAATGCCATTCTGCCGGAAGCCTTCGCCGTGGTTCGTGAAGCCTCGAAGCGCATTCTCAAGATGCGTCATTTTGACGCGCAGATCATTGGAGGACTCGTGCTGCACGAGGGAAAGATCGCCGAAATGGCGACCGGCGAAGGAAAAACGCTGGTGGCGACGCTGCCGGTGTATCTGAACGCATTGACGGGAAAAGGCGTTCATGTTGTAACGGTCAATGATTATCTGGCCAAACGCGACCGCGAGTGGATGGGGCCGGTGTATGAATTTCTAGGGCTCACGATCGGCGTGATCCAGCACAACACCTCACCCGTCGAACGTCAAAAGGCCTACCAAAGCGACGTGACCTACGGGACAAACAATGAATTTGGTTTTGATTTTTTGCGCGACAACATGGTCCGTCATGTGGGCCAGCGCGTGCAAAAAAACCTTCACTACGCGATCGTCGACGAAGTCGACAGCATCCTGATCGACGAAGCGAGAACTCCTCTCATTATTTCAGGCCCCAGTGAGGAATCCACCGACAAATACGCGAAGATTGACAAGATCATTCCGCTGCTCAAGAAAGACGAGGATTATCAGATCGAGGAAAAAACACGCACCGTGGCGCTCACGGAAAAAGGCGTGAAGAAAGCCGAAGAAGCGCTCCATGTGGATAATTTGTATGACCCGTCCAATGTGGAACTGGTGCACCACGTCCACCAGGCGCTTCGCGCGCACACGCTTTTTAAGCTGGACGTGGATTATGTCGTGAAAGACGGCGAGGTCATTATCGTCGATGAATTCACGGGACGCCTCATGCCGGGTCGGCGCTATTCGGACGGGCTTCACCAGGCGCTCGAAGCCAAAGAAAACGTGAAAGTCGAGGAAGAGAACCAGACGCTCGCGACGGTCACATTTCAAAATTATTTCCGCATGTATGAAAAACTTTCCGGCATGACCGGAACGGCGCAGACCGAAGCGCAGGAATTTCATGAAATTTATAAACTCGCCGTCGTCGTGGTTCCCACAAACCGTCCGATGGTCCGCAAGGACCTGACCGATGCCGTTTACCGGACCGAAAAGGAAAAATTCGGCGCCGTCGTGACCGAAATCATCGAACGCCATAAAAAAGGCCAGCCAATACTCGTCGGCACGGTTTCAATAGAAAAGTCTGAACTATTAAGTTCGCTTCTGCGCCGTGCGCACGTGCTTCACAATGTTTTAAACGCCAAATACCACGAAATGGAAGCCGAAATCATCAAGCAGGCGGGCCAAAAATCCACCGTGACGATCGCGACCAACATGGCCGGCCGCGGCACAGACATTGTGCTCGGCGAAGGCGTCCAAGGCTTGGGCGGCCTCCATGTGATCGGCACCGAGCGGCACGAAGCGCGTCGTATTGATAACCAGCTGCGGGGCCGCTCGGGCCGGCAGGGGGACCCCGGCTCTTCGAGATTCTATCTTTCACTCGAAGACGACCTCATGAGGATTTTCGGCTCGGATCGCATCGCAGGTCTCATGCAGCGCATGGGCATGGAAGAAGGGCAGGAGCTTGAGCATCCGTTGATCAACCGGTCCATCGAAACGGCTCAGAAACGCGTCGAGGGAAGGAATTTTGAAATCCGGAAACAACTTTTGGAATATGACAACGTCATGAATAAACAGCGCGAGGTGATTTACCAGGAGCGCCGCAAAGTTTTGGAAGGCGAAGACTTGAGAGAGCATTATCTGGGGATGATCGAGGAAGCGGTGGACGGAATCGCGGCCGGCACCAATTCTTCCGAAGAAGACGCGTTCAAAGGGTTGTCAGAAATGATTGTGCAAGTATTTCCTGTTTCTCTTGAAGGGCTCGAGGAACTTTCGGGAGAGGCGCTGTGCGACGGCATCATTGAGCGTGCGAAAGCCGCTTATGCCGAAAAAGAAAAAAGCATCGGCTTTGAAAATTTAAGACAGCTTGAACGCATGGTGCTTTTGGACGTGGTGGATTCCAAATGGAAGGACCACCTAAGGAGCATGGACAATCTCCGCGAAGGCATAGGCCTCCGTGCCTACGGCCAGAAAGATCCGCTCGTGGAATACCGCCGCGAGGCATTCGAGGCGTTTCAGGAAATGATTCAGTCCATTAAGGAAGACGCACTCCAGTTTATTTTTCGGGTTCAGCCGATCGCGGCGGAAAAAATGGAAGAGCGGCAGACAAAAAAAGAGACACCGCTTCAGTTTATTCATCCGGAGGCGGCTTCGGCGCTGGCACCCATACCTATGACGGTGGACGAGGGTAGGGGCGACCCGGCGGGTCACCCCTACAATTCGGAAAATTTGTCTACCATGCCGAATCTATCTCCACGGCCGGCCGCACAGGCATCCGATAAAGTCGGCCGCAACGATCCTTGCCCGTGCGGCAGCGGGAAAAAATATAAGAAATGCCACGGAGCTTGAGCGCCTAAAGCCTTGCCAACCCTGCACCGCAGTTTTCGGGATTTCATTCTAGTCATTCTTTCCTCCTGCTTACTCGTTCTACCTTTTCATTTCGGCGAGCTTGGGGCGCTCGGCTATTTTTCATTTATTCCTTATTTTCTGGCGCTTCGGGATAAAACGCCCGGCGAGGCTTTCGGTTTTTCATTTCTTTTTGGTGTTTTTTTCTTCACGTTTCTGGGTTATTGGCTGACTCTCGTCAATGTCTTCGGATTTTTTCTGCTGGTCTTGTACCTTGCGCTTTATTTCGCGGTGTTTGGCTGGATCGCCTCAAAATTTTTGAACAAAAATACCAGTTCCATGTTCTTCATCGCAGCCTTTTGGGTGGCGCTGGAGTACGTCCGGGGCTGGATGATCGGAGGACTTCCGTGGGCGCTTCTCGGTTACAGCCAGTGGAAACAGATCGTTTTTATACAGATCGCGGAGATTACCGGCGCGTACGGTGTGTCCTATTTTGTGATTCTGGTGAATCTGCTTTTGTTTAAAGGATTTTCAAAAAAGACGGACTCTAAGGCATGGGTCGTTTTATGCGTGGTGTTCAGCGGAGTGACACTTTACGGCATTTTGTCACTAAGGTCTCGCGACGCGTTTTATACGAGCGAGGCTCCTAAAGCCATCATTCGTGTCGCGGTGCTCCAAGGCAATATTCCGCAGGAAAAAAAATGGGACGCACGCATCAAAGATATTATTTTCGAGAAGTATAAACGTCTGATGCTGATGAGCGCCATCGAGAAAGCAGACCTGATTGTCTGGCCCGAGACTTCTTTCCCAGGGTTCTTGGAGGATGAACCGGTGATGGCCGCGAATCTGCGCGGCGCAATAAGGCAGTCGCAGACTCAGGTTTTGGTGGGTGCGCCGACGATGGGCAATTTGGACGAGGGGCTGCGTTTTTACAACAGCGCCGTCCTGTACAATGCCAGCGGTGAAGAAAAGAAAAGGTACAACAAGGTGCATCTGGTGCCGTTCGGCGAATACGTGCCGTTTGAACCGCTGATCGGTTTTATCCGCCATTTTGTCTCGATCGGCCATTTTAACGCGGGTGACGAGAAGACGATTTTCACAGTCGGTACGCGTTACGAGAAAATAAACATCAAAGCGAAATTTGCCGCGCTCATTTGCTATGAAGACATTTTTCCGGGGCTTGTCCGTGACTTTTGCCGGAACGGCGCCGATTTTCTTGTGAATATTACGAACGACGCCTGGTTTGGTAAAACCACGGCACCCTATCAGCACACGCAGGCCTCGATTTTCCGCGCCGTGGAAAACAGAATTCCCGTGGTGCGATCCACCAATACGGGTTTTTCCTGTTTTATTTCTCCCGAGGGCCGCATCTTGGCCCGGGTCGAGGACAACGGGAAGGAACTTTTTGTCACGAGCCACAAAAATATTGATCTCATCTTAAGAAAAGGGCGCTCCTTTTATACTCGTTTCGGAGATGTCTTTATGCTGTTTGTGGCTCTGCTCTGCGTGCTTGCTTGGCGCGTCAAAAGCGGTGAACATATCTATTCACGGCTTTAGATTAATTGACACTCCTTAAACCACCCGATATAATCAACTTTTAATTTCAAGTTTTCTAACAGCACGGAAATAAATAAGTTATGAATGAACCCAACGAGCTTATAAAAGAGCGCCAGAAAAAACTCGAAGCCATCAAGGCCCTGGGGATAGACCCTTTCGGCGGCAAGTTTCTGAAAGACCAAACGCCGGCTGATTTAACCCAAAATTTTGAGGACAAAAAACACGGGCGAACGGCCGGTCGGATCACCGCGATGCGTCTCATGGGCAAGACGACATTTTGCGATTTAAAGGACGAGACCGGACGGATTCAGCTGTATGTCAAGCCGGACCATTTGAGTGAAAAGGAGTTTAAGCTTTTCGGGCTTTTGGATATCGGCGACACGGTTGGCGTGGAGGGCGAGCTTTTCAAGACAAAAATGGGGGAAATTTCCATCCGTGTCGACAGGCTTGAGCTTCTGTCCAAGAGTCTCCGGCCGATGCCGGAAAAATGGCACGGTTTAAAAGACGTCGAGATCCGGTATCGCCAGCGGTATCTTGACCTCATGTCTAATGATGAAATCAAAGATATTTTTAAAAAAAGGTCCCGGATCATTCAGTCGGTCCGTAAGATCCTGGATGATAAAGATTATCTTGAAGTCGAAACGCCGATGATGCATTCGATCCCGGGAGGCGCTGCGGGAAAACCCTTTAAGACGCATCACGAGGCGCTCGATATCGATCTTTTTCTGCGCGTAGCGCCTGAGCTCTACCTGAAAAAACTTCTCGTCGGCGGTTTTGACAAAGTTTACGAGATCAACAAGAGTTTCCGCAATGAGGGTATTTCTACACGGCACAATCCGGAATTTACGATGCTGGAAGTTTACACGGCGTATCAGGACGTGAATGACGTAATGGACCTTTGCGAAGAGCTTATCAAAAAGACCGCTGAAGATGTTTTTAAATCGCTTGAATTTTCGTACAGGGCTGCACGGTCTTTACCCGAAGACATGAAGAATAAATTGAACCTTTCGCAGTGGAAACGCGTGTCTTTCGCAAAACTCATGCAAGAATCTTTCGATATTTTACCGAATGACGATACGAAACAATGGGTTGAAAAATTACGGAAAAAAGGCGTTCCAATTAAGGACAAAGATCTTTCGAGAACGCAGATTATTAATCTGGTGGCCGATTTAATCACGCCGAGTCCGCCCGGTTCGGACAAGGAGACGGAAGTTTTACGGCCTGTTTTTGTCACGGATTATTTTTCTGAAATTTCTCCTCTGGCAAGGAAAAACAAACAAAATCCTTATCTCGCAGACCGTTTTGAGCTCTATATCGGCGGCATGGAGATCGCCAATGGCTATTCGGAGCAAAACGATCCGATCGAGCAAAGAAAACGGCTCGTGGAGGAGCTGAAAGAAAAAGGCAAAGAGAAAGATGGAGGGGCATTGGACGAGGATTTTTTAACGGCGCTGGAACACGGCATGCCGCCGGCCGGCGGGTTAGGCATCGGCATCGATCGGCTGACAATGCTGCTTACAGGCCAAGAGTCGATCCGGGAAGTGATACTGTTTCCGCAGATGAAACCGGAGAAATGATAATGCAAATTTCAATGGGCGGGAAAACAATCCGGAAATGCGAGTTCCGCAGGACGGAAGTCTCCACAGCTGCTTTTGGACTAAGAACTTCCGCCGAGGACTGTTCGAACAGGCCGGATTGTTTTCCCGCCCATGACCGATGTTTAATATGAACTACGAGTGGTGGATCGCAAAACGGTACTTGTGGTCGAAACGTCGGCACCCGTTTGTCGGCGTGATCAGCACGATATCCGTCCTCGGCCTTTGCGTGGGTGTGGCCGCGCTGATCGTCGTGCTTGGAGTCATGAACGGTTTCGATGAAGAACTCAAAAGCCGCATCATCGGCGCCCGTGCGCATGTGGTGATTGAAAAAGAGGGCGCTTTCACTAATTATGCGCAGCTTATTGAAAAATTAAAGAAAAATGCTTTGGTCATGGGCGCGTCGCCTTATGTCGAGGGCCAGGCGCTTATTCAAAAAGGGGAGTGGGGAACGGGTGTTCTGGTGCGCGGCATTGACACGCAGACTGAAAAGACGGTTTCCAAATTTTACGATTATATTAAAGAAGGAACTTTGTCCGAAGGCCCCAGCGGCGTGGTGGTGGGTTCCGAGCTCGCCAAACGTTTTAACCTTAAAATAGGATCGGATTTTTTGGTGCTGACGCAAATGTCAAAAAAACCTTCGAGGTTCACCGTGGAGGGGATTTTTTCTTCGGGGATGTATGAGTATGACGCGAATCTTATTTTTTTGAATTTGAAGAACGCCCAAAATCTTTTTGATTTGAAAAACAGCGTATCCGGCATCTCTATCTTCCTCAGGAAACCGGACCTAGCGGCTCAAGTAAAAAACGCGATTCAAAAAAAATTAAGCTACCCTTACACGACCCGTACCTGGATGGACATGAACCAAACCCTTTTTGGCGCTTTGAGACTTGAAAAGGTGGTCATGTTTCTTATTTTGGCGCTGATTATTTTCGTGGCGTGTCTCAATATCGCCGGCAGTCTCACGATACTCGTGATGGACAAAACAAAGGACATCGGAGTTTTGAAGGCCTTGGGTTCGACACCTTTGAGCCTTATGAAAATATTTGCGCTGGATGGACTGGCGGTGGGCGTGGTTGGCGCGGGGACGGGTTTTGTGATTGGCACGGGTATCTGCATGCTTTTAAAGAAATATTCTTTTGTCGAGCTTCCCAAAGAAATTTATTACATGGACCGTCTACCTGTCCGGATGAATCCCGTTGATGTTCTGGCTGTTTTGTGCGTGGCGCTGCTTTTAAGTTTTCTGTCAACGCTTTATCCGGCGGTAGTCGCCGGAAAGTTGGATCCTGTGAAGGCCTTACGGTATGAGTGAAATTTTGGCGGCGCGAACAACGAAACTTGAAACAGTTATTGAAGCTCGGGGCTTAAGCAAGGTATACTGGGACGGCGACCGGGAGCTTCAGATCTTTAAACAGCTTTCTTTGTCGGTGAAGAAAGGCGAAGGGATAGCAATTTTGGGCCCTTCCGGGTCCGGCAAGACAACACTTTTGAATATTTTGGCCGGTCTGGATAAACCCAGCGAAGGGGAGGTTTTGCTTGAAGGAATTGCCATCCATAGCTTAAGCGAAAACGAAAAAGCACGGTTTCGAAATAAGCATGTGGGCTTTGTATTTCAATTTTATCACCTTTTGCCGGAATTTTCGGCGATCGAGAATGTGATGCTGCCGGCGCTGATAGGCCATCAGTTCAAGGCGGCCAAGAATGTGAGAATAAAAGCCGAGAGGCTTTTGGAAAACGTTGGTTTAAAAGAGCGGCTTAAACATTTTCCAAGCGAGCTTTCCGGTGGCGAGCAGCAGCGCGTGGCGATTGCCCGGGCGCTCATCAATGAACCGGCGTTTCTTTTTTGCGACGAGCCGACAGGAAATCTTGACGCCGCGATAGGAGCTGAAATCATCGGAGTTCTTCAGGGCCTTTTTAAGCGGCAGAATAAAACGGTGCTCATTGTGACGCATGATGAGCGCGTGGCCGCGGTGGCTGACAGGATTTGGAACCTAACGGAGCGCGAGTGGAATATCCCAAAAGCAGGAGACAGTGATGGGACTTAAAGTTTATCTGGACGGCCGGTTCGTCGAAAAAAATGAGGCGGTTGTCAGTGTTTTTGACCACGGGCTTTTATACGGCGATGGGGTGTTTGAGGGGATACGTTCCTACAACGGTCTTGTCTTCAAGCTTGAAGAGCATTTGGGCCGCTTATTTGAGTCAGCCCGCACACTCATGCTTGAGATTCCGCTCTCCAAAAAAGAACTTGAGAAAACGGTGCTGGAAACTTTGAAGGTTAATGCGCTCAAAGATGCTTATATCCGGCTTGTCGTAACGCGCGGTATCGGTGATCTTGGGCTTGACCCGCGCAAATGCCTGAAAGCGACCCTCTTCATCATTGCCGACAAGATTACGCTGTATCCCAAAGAGTATTATGAGAAGGGCCTGGTGCTCGCGACGGTGCCGACGGTCCGCAATCACCCCGAGGCGCTCAACCCGCAGCTCAAGACTTTGAATTATCTCAATAATATTCTCGCCAAGATTGAGGCGACCAACGCCGGCGTGAATGAGGCGATTCTTCTTAACGCGCAAGGCTATGTGACTGAATGCACCGGTGAAAATATATTTTTTGTAAAAGGAAAATCTGTCTGGACACCGCCGCCTTATGTCGGCATCTTAAAGGGAATCACACGGGAGGCCGTCATGGGTTTGGCGGAAGCGAGCGGGCTGGCGGTTCGCGAGGATGTTTTTACGCGGCATGAACTTTACACGGCGGACGAGGTCTTTCTCACCGGTACCGCGGCGGAAATCGTCCCGGTCGTCAAGATTGACAACCGTCTGATCGGCACAGGCCGTCCCGGCCCCGTAACGCTGAAACTCATGAAAGCGTTCAAGAAATTGACGCTGAAGGAAGGGACACGGTAAACGTTTAGTATGATGTGCGACGAATGTGGCAAAAACAAGGCCACGGTCCATCTAACCGAGATCATTAACGAGCAGATCACAAAGCTCAATCTTTGCGAATCCTGCGCCAAAGAGAAGGGTTCCGACGTGGAGCAGCATTTTGGCATCGCTGATTTATTGTCCGCGCTTTCAGACGTCGGCCAGACTACTCCGGGAGAAACGATTCCTCCGTCGAAAAACAAGTGCCCAGGTTGCGGTATGGCCTACGAGGATTTCAAAAAAATCGGGCGGCTCGGCTGCAGTGAATGTTACACCACGTTCAAACAGAGTCTCTTGCCGTTGCTCAAGCGGATCCACGGCTCCAACCAGCACATGGGCAAATCGCCGGATCCGGGGATGGTGAAGGAACAAAAGGTTTCGACGAAATTGTTCACAGATCTTGAAAGTGCAAAAATAGACCTGCAGAAAGCGGTCAAGAACGAGGAATTTGAAGAAGCCGCGGCGTTGCGCGACAAGATCAAATTTTTGGAAAAAAAACTTAAGGAAAATAAGGTTTAATAAATGAAAATCGACCCGCTTTTGAAGCAAACATGTGAATGGCTCCGCGGGACCGGGCCCAACTCTGATATTGTCATGAGTTCCCGCGTGCGTTTGGCGCGCAATCTCGAGAAGCGGCCTTTCTCGCACTGGGCCACGAAAAAACAGGAAAAGGAGTCCCTCGAGATTCTGGAAGGCGCCCTTCACCATCTTGAAATGATGAAAGGCTCTCTCACCGTTCGTATGTCGGAAATCGACGATGTGGACAGGCAGTTTCTTTTGGAACGCCATCTCATAAGCCGTGAGCATATGGTAAGCCCTGATTATAAATCCGCTGCGATCGGCGACAAAGAAATCATTTGTGTCATGATCAACGAAGAGGACCATATCCGCATGCAGGTGCTTCAGTCCGGATTTAATCTCCAGGAATGCTGGCGAATGGCCAGCCGCCTTGACGATTCGCTGCACAAGAAAATCCAGTTTGCCTTTAGCCTCGAACGCGGGTATTTGACGGCTTGTCCGACAAACACCGGCACCGGGCTTCGCGCGTCTGTGATGCTCCATTTACCGGCGCTTGTGATGACCAAACAAATCAACCGTGTGCTACAGGCGATCACGAAACTGGGCATGACGGCGCGCGGTTTATACGGTGAGGGCACCGATGCGGAGGGTAATTTTTTTCAGATATCCAATCAGGTCACCCTAGGTTCGGCGGAAGAAGATATTATTGATAATCTTGAGAGGATCATCCGGCAGGTGATCGGTCATGAGGAAAATGCCCGGAAAACTTTGATGAAGCAAAATCGGGAGGTGTTGCAGGATAAAATTTGCCGGGCCAACGGCACGCTTCGCAACGCGCACATTATCAACACGAAAGAAATGATGGGGCTTCTCTCGATGGTGCGGCTGGGTGTGGACATGGGAGTCATTACGGATATCGACCGCCGCGCCGTGAACGAGCTTTTTATTTTGACGCAGCCGGCCCACCTTCAAAAGATCGAAGGGCGGATCTTGAGTTCCGCGCAGCGGGACGTCAAGAGGGCCAATTTGATTCGCCGCCGTCTTGAAGGACGTTGATTTTTAGATTAAAATATAAATAAGATAGAGGAATAACGAAGGGAGAGATTCATGTTCAACAAATTTACTGAACGCGCCCGCAAAGTGATACTCCTCGCCAAACAGGAGGCCAAGCGCTTCAACCACGATTATATCGGTACGGAACACATATTGCTCGGGCTTTTGCGCGAGGGCGAAGGGGTTGCGGCGGCCGTTTTGCAAAGCCTCGGCATGAATCTCAACAACATCCGCATTGAAGTGGAAAAGCTTGTCCAGCTCGGGCCCGCAACGGTTGTGTCGGGCGATCTGCCATTTACTCCGAAAGCCAAAAAAGTGATGGAATTGGCAATGGAAGAGGCGAGGACGCTTGGTCATAATTACATCGGCACGGAACACCTGCTATTGGGACTTATCCGTGAGGGCGAGG
>Ga0209515_10009561_pt1 | contig 11017 bp, 8 predicted proteins | sample Subgroupgradi54m_FD_187454 | JGI IMG/M metagenome (GOLD analysis project Ga0209515, IMG submission 187454) | Subsurface groundwater microbial communities from S. Glens Falls, New York, USA - GMW60B uncontaminated upgradient, 5.4 m (SPAdes)... ...
AACAGACGTCAAACTGATTAACTGCAAGTATTTCTTTACCCGAAAACTAATCTTCATTAAAGAATCACACGCCACAGCACTCTTTGCCGGAGGCTTCGGCACGCTGGATGAAGGCTTTGAATCGATTACGCTGGCACAAACAGGAAAATCGGATCCCCGACCGATCGTGTTCGTCGATACCCCGCGCGGAACGTTTTGGAAGCCGCTCCTGCGTTTTTTTGATCAGCAACTCATCCGTGGAGGCATGGTCTCGCCAAGTGAACACGCCATCTATCAGGTGGCGCATTCGGCTGAAGAAGCGGCCGAGCATATTCTGCGCTTCTATACGGTCTACCATTCGCTACGCTATGTCGGCGATCTGCTCGCGATTCGCCTGCAGCGTCCGCTGCCTGCACGGTCTGTCTCGGTGCTCGCACGGGAGTTTCGCGATCTCTTGAAGCCGGGCGAGATGCGGCAGGGGAGCGGTCTCTCTGAAGAGGCTGATGAGCCAGAGCTCGCGCATCTGTCGCGCCTGCTCCTTCCGTTTAACCGCCAACACTATGGACGGCTCACCGAGCTGATTTATCGCATTAATGAGCTGGGCCCCCCACCGCCGCATCCGACACCGCCAACAGACAGCTCGGTGCTGAAAACCGCAAGCAAGATCTAGTCGTTCTGGGTGGTGGGCTCGGGGCTTGCCCTCAACCCACTACCCTGAGCCCTGAGCGTTTTTCTTCTTTCCACTTGCTCCGTTCCACCGTACACTACTACCGATGCTCCACGCTGATTTCGTCCACCTGCATCTGCATACGAACTACTCGCTGCTCGATGGCGCCTGCCGGATCGATCCGCTCGTGAAGCGTGCCTCCGAATTGAAATTCCCCGCAATGGCCATGACCGATCATGGCAACCTCTTCGGTGCAGTAGAGTTCTATGAAAAATGCACGAAGGGCGGCATCAAGCCGATTATTGGCTGCGAAGCCTATATGGCCCCCAAGAGCCGCTTCGATAAGACCGGCACCGGGATCCGTGACTCCAACGCGCACATCGTCCTCCTGGCCAAAGACGAAGAAGGCTATCGCAACCTCACGCGGCTTGTGACCATCGGCTACCTCGAAGGGTTCTACTACAAGCCACGCATCGACAAAGAAGCTCTTGCGCAGTACAAACAAGGGCTCATTCTCCTCACGAGCTGCCTCAAAGGCGTTCTCAATGTGCACCTCGCGCAGGAACAGTTCGACCTGGCGCGCAAAGAGCTGGACGATTTCGTGCAGATCCTGGGCAAAGAGAACGTGTATGTCGAGCTGCAGAACCATCATCTTCCGCTTGAAGATACCGTGCGCCCGCATCTACGCGGTCTGGCAAAAGATGCGGGGGTTCAGTGTGTGGCCACAAACGACGTGCACTATATCGAGCAGGCGCATGCCCAGGCGCATGATGCGCTCATGGCGATCCAGACGCAGACCACGATCGATGATCCGCATCGATTGCGCTACGAGCAGCCAGAATTTTTCCTGAAGTCCGCCGAGCAAATGAAAGCGCTCTTTCCTGATGATCTCGATGCGATCGCCGCCACCCTCGAGATTGCAGAGAAGTGCAATGTGGAACTTGAGTTCGGAAAAATCCACCTCCCCTACTATGAGCCGCCCACAGGCAAAACGCAGCAGGAGTATCTGAAAGAGCTGTGCTACCAAGGCTTGAAGGGGCGGTATCACCAAGAAACCCCGCAGCTCACCGAGCGACTCGAGCATGAGTTGGCGGTGATCGCGCAAGCAGGATACAACAGCTACTTTCTGATTGTGTGGGACTTTGTTCGTTTTGCCAAACAAAGCGGGATTCCGGTCGGACCGGGCCGCGGCTCAGCGGCTGGCAGCATTGCCAGCTACTGCTTGGGGATTACTGATATCGATCCGCTCAAGTACGATCTGCTCTTCGAGCGGTTTCTGAACCCGCAGCGCGTGACCCAACCGGATATCGATATCGATTTCTGCTACGAGCGCCGCAACGAGGTCATCGAGTACGTCATTCAGAAATACGGCAAGACCAACGTCGCACAGATCATCACCTTCGGGACGATGCAGGCCAAAGCGGTTGTCCGCGATGTGGCGCGCGTCATGAAAATCTCCTACATCGAGGCGGACCGGCTGGCCAAGCTCATTCCGAACGAACTCGATATCACGCTCTCGCGAGCACTCGCGGAAGTGCCTGAGCTGATCCATCTCTGCCGGACGAATGAGCAGATCAAGCAGCTCATGGACATCGCCCTCGTCCTTGAAGGCCTGACGCGCCATGCCTCGACCCATGCCGCCGGGATCACGATCGCGGATAAGCCGCTCACCGAATATGCGCCGCTCTTTAAGAGCAACGACGGCGCCATCACGACCGGTTTCGACATGACCGCGCTTGAGCATATCGGGCTGCTTAAAATCGATATGCTCGGGCTGCGCACGCTCACGGTCATCGATGAGGCCATCAAGCTGGCCGAGCGACGACACGGCCTCATACTGAATATGGAAACGCTCCCGCTGGATGACGCCCGCACGTATCAGCTCCTCGGCCGCGCAGAAACCATGGGGGTGTTCCAGCTGGAAAGCTCGGGGATGCGAGATCTGCTGAAGAAGATTAAGCCCACACAGTTCGAGGACATCATCTCGGTGATCGCCCTCTTCCGGCCCGGCCCGATTGGCTCCGGCATGCTTGATGAGTTCATGAAGCGCAAGCACGGCCAGATTGCCATCAAGTATGAGCACCCGCGGCTTGAGCCGATCCTCAAATCCACCTACGGGGTGATCGTCTATCAAGAGCAGGTCATGCGCATTGCGAACGATCTCGCTGGCTTCTCGCTGGCCCAAGCCGATCTCCTCCGCCGCGCGATGGGGAAGAAGATCGCCGAGGTCATGGAAGCCCAGCGCAAAGCGTTTGTCGATGGCTGCAAGAACAACGGCATCAGCGAGAAAATCGCCAGCCGCGTCTTCGACCTCATGGAGCACTTTGCCGGATACGGTTTTAACAAGTCGCACTCGGCCGCGTATGCGATGATCTCGTATCGCACCGCCTATCTGAAGGCCCACTACCTTGTCGAGTTTTTTACCGCGCTGCTGAGCAGCGAGCTGGGCAACACCGATAAGCTCGTGCTCTATCTCGATGAGGCAAAGCGCATGGGTGTGACGATCCTGCCGCCCGATGTCAACGCCAGCGAGGCGCTCTTTACTGTCGTCGATGACACCACCATTCGCTGTGGGCTGGGCGTGATCAAAAACGTTGGGCTCTCGGCTATCGAATCGATGATCGAGGCACGGAAGGTCCGCGGGATGGCCCGGAGCGTGAAAGAGCTCTGTCGCGATGCGGATTTGCGGCTCGTCAACCGCAAGGTCTGCGAAAGCCTGATCAAGGCGGGCGCGTGCGACAGTATGGGGCTCCCGCGCGCAGCCCTCCTCGCCAACCTGGATCAAGCGATGGAAGAAGCGACCAGCACGCAGAAAGATCGGGCGAGAGGGCAGATCACATTCTTTGAAGCGCTCAGTGCTTCGGTGCTGGAATCCTCTTCAACCGCCAATCCAGGCCTTGGATCGGCGCCTGCCGGGACAAGCCGGCTGCGCGATTGGCCGGAGAGCCAAAAGCTGGCGTTTGAAAAAACCTTGCTCGGGTTTTATGTCTCAGGGCATCCGCTGGCCCGCTATGAGCGCTCCCTGAAGATGTTGGCCACGACCACGTCCAGACAGCTCCTTCAGATGGAAGAGTCCACGATGGTCGTGATCGGCGGCATGCTCACGAAAATCAAGCAGACGACGACGAAAAAGACAAACGAGCAGATGGCCGTCTGTCTCTTGGAAGATCTCGAAGGGGATGTGGAAGTGTTGGTGTTTCCGAACAGCTTCACCCAGTTGGCAGCGCAACTGAAACTTAACGCGGTGGTGCTTGTGGAAGGGCGGCTGACGATTCGCGAGGATCGACCGCGATTGATCGCTCAACAAATTATTCCTATTGAGCAGGGCGCTGGGAAGCTCGCACAATCGATCGAACTGCTTGTGCCAAACTCTGGCGGCGAAAAAGATCTCCTCGAGCAACTCAAGGAGCTCTTCGCGCGGTTTCCAGGGAGCGTGCCGATCTATCTGAGGCTGGACATGCCGGAGCAACCGTCGATGCGACTGAAACTGCCTGAACAGTTCAAGATCGATCCTCGCCAAGATCTGCTCGATGCGCTCAGCCGACTGCTCGGCGATGAAGCGATTGTCATTCAGCGACAACCCTTCAAGCCCGCGGCCCCGTATCAACCCTCGTTCCGAACGTCTCAACCCTATGTCCAGGCAGACGCTTGACAAATGTTAGTCCTTTTGGTAACGTGGGTTCTCCTATGACGCTCACTAAGAAGGAGTTAGTACTAACGGTGGCCAAAGAGACCGGCATTACCCAAGTGGATGTGAAGCGGGTGGTGCAGAAAACCTTGGACCATCTCGTGGCCAACCTCAAGGAAGGGAAGACGATTGAGCTGCGAAACTTCGGCGTGTTCAAGGTGAGACAACGCGCCCCTCGTCGAGGCCGCAACCCAAAAACCGGCCAAGAGGTTCCTGTGCCGTCGAAACGGGTCGTCGTCTTCAAGCCTGGCCTGCTCATGCGGCAGGACATTAAGTAGTTGGGATTTACCACCATCTGAACACGCGTTCCTCACCAGCCCCTGAGTTACGACCAGTCCACGCTGTACACTCCCTGCGTACGCACGCTGGCATGCGCATCCCTCAGGCTCTCGCTGTGATAGAATAGTAAACTTCCATGCCACTCCAGGCCCTTCGGGGCACCACAGATCTACTCGGCGATGAGCTAGCGCGATGGGGTGCTCTTGAGCACACCGTACGGCGTCTTGCCCAACTCTACGGTTACCAAGAACTGCGCACACCGGTCATCGAGGAGGTGGCCCTCTTTCTCCGCTCGATCGGCGAAACCACCGATATTATCCAGAAAGAGATGTTCCAAGTGCGGGACCGCGGGGACCATGAGATCGTCCTGCGTCCTGAAGGAACTGCCTCCGTCGTTCGCGCCTATCTCGAGCACAATCTGCACAAGACGCAGGGATTTACCAAACTGTTTTACCTCGGCCCCATGTTTCGCGCCGAACGGCCGCAGGCCGGACGGTTACGGCAGTTTCACCAATATGGGGTTGAAGCGATCGGCTCATCCAGCCCCTGGGTGGATGTCGAAGCCATTGTGCTCTGCATGAAGATGCTGGAGACCTGTGGCGTCCGCGGTGCAACCTTGTGGCTTTCCAGCATGGGCTGCCGGGATGATCAGCGCCGATCGGCCGAGCAACTCCGCCAGCAGTTAGCTCCGCACGAAACCGAGCTCTGTAAAGAGTGCCGCGCTCGATTTGAAAAAAATGTGTTTCGGATCCTCGACTGCAAGCATCCAAGCTGTCAGGCCATTGTGGCCAAGGCTGGCCTCGGCAAGCGATCGCCGTTTCTCCTCTGCGAGGCGTGCCAAGCACATTTTGCAGAAGTCCGTCGAGGATTGGGTGTCGCGCAGATCTCTTTCGATGACACGCAGGTGTTTGCTCGCGGACTCGACTATTACACGCGGACAGTGTTCGAAGTGCGCGCGAAAGGGCTCGGCGCGCAAGATGCCGTGGCTGCTGGCGGACGGTATGACCATCTCGTTGAAGAGCTGGATGGCCCATCGGTTGGGGCGGTGGGGTTTGCCGCCGGCATCGAACGTGTCCTGCTAGCGGCAGGGGAGCACAAGGTCGGGACAGCGCTATCTACGCGACGCGGAGTGTATCTCGCCGTGGCCCAACCGACACTCACCGACAAGGCGTTCCGCCTTGTTCAACAGCTGCGCGAGCGCGGCGTCAGCGCGATCATGGACTATGACGGCAAGAGCCTGAAAGCCCAATTGCGCGAGGCGGATAAGACGGAGTGCCAATTCGTTGCGATCCTGGGTGAGGCCGAGCTCAAACAGGGCGCGGTGACGCTGAAGGATTTGGGGGCAGGGAGCCAGCAGACAATAGCGATGGACGCCTTCGTGGAAGAAATGAGCAAACGGGTCAAAACGATATGCCATTCCCTCAGCCCCGCATAGGGAGATTTTGGATTTTGGATTTGCGATTTTGGATTGTAGGACCTCAGCAAACCACGCAATCTAAAATCCAAAATCTAAAATCCAAAATGCGTTTACCGTGATGATGAGAACGCACGGGTGTGGACAACTTGGTGAATCGCTCATTGGCCAGACGGTGACGCTCTGCGGGTGGCTCCACCGTCGGCGCGACCATGGCGGCTTAAGTTTCTTCGATCTACGTGATCGCAGCGGGCTTGCCCAAATCGTGTTCCACGCAAAAACCAACGCGGCGCTGCACCAGCAGGCCAAAGGGTTCGGCCCAGAGTTTGTGCTGCAGATCACTGGCTCGGTTCGCGCGCGTCCCAAGGGGACGGAGAACCCCAAGCTCCCCTCAGGGATGGTTGAGATCTCGGCAACTGACGTCGTGGTGCTCAACCAGGCGATGCTACCGCCGTTTGAAATCGATGACCAGGTGGATGTCTCTGAAGATATCCGCATGCAGTGGCGCTATCTCGATCTGCGGCGCCCGGCCAGTCAGCAGAAGCTGATCCTGCGCTACCGGCTGATTCACCAGATCCGCGAGACGCTACACCGGCTGGAATTCGTGGAAGTCGAAACGCCGGTACTGACGAAATCGACGCCGGAAGGCGCGCGCGATTACCTCGTGCCTTCGCGCGTGAGTCCGGGACGGTTTTTTGCGCTGCCGCAATCGCCGCAGCTCTTTAAGCAGCTCCTCATGGTCGCAGGACTGGAGCGCTATTTTCAGGTGGCCCGCTGCTTCCGCGATGAAGACTTGCGCGCCGATCGGCAGCCGGAGTTCACGCAGCTCGATCTTGAGATGTCGTTCATTGATGAAGAGGACGTGTTCTCCGTGATCGAGCAGGTCATCGCTGAAGCGTTTCAGCGGGTCTTGCAGGTCCAGCTTTCCGTGCCATTTCCTCGGCTGACCTATCGCGACGCGCAGGCGAACTATCAAAGCGATAAGCCGAACCTGCGAACCGAAACGAACCCATGGGCCTTCTGCTGGATCACCGAGTTTCCGCTGTTTCACTGGAACACCGAAACCAAACGCTGGGACGCCGAGCACCATCCGTTTACCGCGCCGCATCCTGAGGATCTCGGCTTGCTCGAAGGCGATCCTGGCAAGGTGCGCTCGCGGGCGTATGATCTCGTGTTAAACGGGGTCGAACTCGGCTCAGGCAGCATTCGTATTCATCAAGACGCCATGCAGCAGGCGATGTTCAAGATCTTAGGGCTCGGTGAATCCACGGTCCAGGAACGCTTCGGCTTTCTGCTGCAAGCGTTCCGTTACGGGGCACCGCCGCATGGCGGGTTTGCCTTCGGCCTCGATCGGCTCGTGGCACTTGCCACGCAGGCGCCATCGATTCGCGAAGTCATCGCCTTTCCAAAAACGCAACGCGCGGTCGATCCGGTCACCGATGCCCCCTCGAACGTCACCGACGAGCAACTGAAAGAGCTTGGGATTGCGATTGTCCAGACACGCCCGCCCGCGCAGGGCGCGAAACGCGGGTGAGCGCGGAAACAAAGGAGGAGTGTCATGAGGAAGTGGATGTTCATCGGGTGCGGGACCCTCAGCATCATACTGCTGGCTGGATGTCGCGCCGCCACGCGTGTCGCTGACGTCCCACGGGTGGATCTTGAGCTGAGCGGAGGCAACCGCGGATACCTGGTGGGGAAGGGACCGGAAACGGCTGATGTGAAAACAACGCGCCAGATGCTGCAGACTGATGTGGAAATTCCCAGCTTCTATAAGCCGCATCACAACGCCGCACCCTTCAACGTGGAAAGCATGGCTCCTCCAGAGACTGAAACCGAGGAGAGTGCGAGCGCTCCAGCACCAGAGCGTTCCGGACCCGCCATCTATGATCTGTATGTCGTCAAGAAAGGCGAGTCGCTCTGGACCATTGCGGCTAAACCGGAAGTGTATGGCAAGGCGACGCGCTGGCGGCGGCTGTTCGAAGCGAACCAAGACCTCCTGAAAGGCAATCCGGATCGATTGCGCGCAGGGATGACGCTAAAAATCCCCCGCAATGGCAATACTAGTGCAAGACATGCGGAGGATGAAGGCACTTCGTTTAAGAAGTAATATGAAGTGTAGATGCTGGAAGCTAGAAACTAGAAGCTGGAGTACACCAGTCTCTCTCGTCAGTTGTTTCCCTCCAGCCTCCAGCCTCCGACTTCCAACTTCTAACGTATTGCGCACATCTCACGATGGCTGACCAGGCGCTCATTCTTCGCAACGATCAGGAGGCCCAGGCACTCTTCGGCCGGCATGACCAGCACCTGCGCCGGATTGAGCAAGCGCTGGGCGTGTCGGTCGTCTCGCGCGGTGAAGAAGTAAAAATCAGCGGAGCACCTGAGCCTGTGGCCAAAGCCGTAAAACTGTTTGATGATCTCCTCGTCATCGTGCGATCAGGCGCTCCCATCCATAAGGAAGATCTGGACTACGCCTTGCGCGCGCTGCAGGATAGCCGGCTCATCCAACTGCGGCAAATCTATCAAGAGCGCATTGAAGTTCCCTCGAAGCGGCGTTTTATTATCCCGCGCACTCCAGGGCAAAAAGCGTACGTCGATGCGATGCGTACGCATGACATCGTCTTCGGGATCGGCCCGGCCGGGACTGGTAAAACCTATCTCGCCATGGCCATGGCGGTCGAGTATCTGACGAAAGGGGAAGTCTCCCGCATCATCTTGACGCGCCCAGCGGTCGAGGCAGGGGAGCGCCTTGGGTATCTTCCGGGAGATTTGGCTGAGAAAATTAATCCGTACCTGCGCCCGCTGTATGATGCGTTGTATGAGATGATGGAAATGGACATGGTGCAGCGCTACTTGAATCGCGGTATCATTGAAGTCGCCCCGCTCGCCTATATGCGTGGCCGAACGCTGAACGACTCGTTCATCGTGCTAGATGAAGCGCAGAACACCACGAGTGAACAGATGAAGATGTTCCTCACGCGCCTGGGCTTCGACTCGCGCGCCGTCGTCACCGGCGATGTCACCCAAGTCGATCTGCCGACCGATAAAACCTCAGGGCTTATTCAAGTGCAGACGCTGCTCGCCAATATCCCAGGGATCAAATTCGCTTCGTTTAGCGGGCAGGATGTGGTCCGCCATGAGCTTGTCCAGGCCATCATCCATGCCTACGAGCAGGCACGCGGCCAATCTGGAGCCTAGTGAGATGGAGCGACCGATCACGCGACTGATCATGTACGCTGGGCTTAGAGCTCCTATCAAAATACCCCGCGGCCGCGCTGGGCCCAGCTGCGAGGCCCGCAAGGCGCGAGGAGCGTGGCGTACTCGAAGACGAGTACGTGAGCAACGAGCAACGTGGCGGGCCGACGCAGATCGGCCCAGCCCGCTGTCTGCCAATTGGTTGCGGCGGCCGGGCCCGCGGCTGGCGTTGCTCCTCCTCAGCGTAGTACTGCGACTACGCCGTCGTCGTCTCGCCTTGGCCGCGAGGCCCGGGCGCGCGCAACGCGGCTCGCGCGGTATTGTGATAGGAGCTCTTAGTCTTCTGCTCAGCGGTGCTGGCACACACGTGCCGAGTGCGGCTCAGCGATTCCGCGATGTCCATCCTGGCATGACCCGAGCACAGGTCGTGGAGGTGCTTGGGGAACCCTCCAGCACACAGAAGACGATCATTTCGAACACGCCAGTGTTTGGTCTGGTCGAGCAGCTCACGGCACGGCTCACAGCCGGAAGCTCCTATGAAGAATGGGTCCATCATACGAAGACCACGACCTACTATGTGTGGTTTGGTGATCGCGCATCGCGCGCTGAAACCGCCTGGACCGTGATTGATACGGCCTCTGTTCCTCTTGGAGTCGTGTGTTGAGCGCTCCATGGTGGTCACTGTTGCGAATCCTCAGGATGAGGCTTCTGTGAGCGTCAGGCAAGTGGCCCGACTGGCACGCTGCGCGATAACACGGCTACGCATCACGACGGCAGGCACATTGGCCATTACCTTTTTGGATGCGGCAGCGATCCGTCGACTCAACAAACAATTTTTACAGCACGACCGACCGACCGATGTGCTGAGCTTCCGCTATGATGGAGCGCCGACTGGCCTGCCCGGTCTCCCATCTCAACAGAACGTGGACAGGCAGGCGCGCAACCGCTCGCAGCGTGCTTCAGGGCAATATGTTCGGATCGCAGGATCGCAGCACAGGCAGGTGGTGGGAGAGATTTTCATCGCCCCAAGCCAAGCACGAGCGTACGCAAGAACACACCACCTCTCGTATCAAGAAGAATTGAACCGGTATGTGGTGCACGGCCTGCTCCATTGGATGGGTGAAGAAGACCGCACGAAACAACAACAGGCCCGCATGCGTCGATTAGAGAATCGGCTGCTGAGACAGTGCCGGAACGCCTGATGAGCATCCATACGACCGACGTGATCGTCTTGCGCCGCTATCCGTTTCGGGAAACCAGCATTATCGTGAGCTGCCTGACTGAGCGTTTTGGGAAGCTGAAGGGGCTGGTCAAGGGGATCCGCGGACCGAAGAGTCGCCATCGCAGTGCGATGGAGCCGCTGACCGTCAACCGGATCGTGTTCTACGATACGCGCACAAGCCAGCTGCATTTGATCAGCCAGTGCGAGCTCTTAGCCCCACTGAGCGAGCTGCCGCGCGATCTTAAGGTGATGACCGCCGCTGCACGGTGCGTGAACCTCATTGATGGGATTGTGCCGCTCGAAGAGCCGCAGCCTGCGATTTACCACCTCCTGAAAGACACGCTTGAACGGCTCTCGCTTGGGGTTGGCGACCACGCGGTCGTTCAGATGCATTGCATGACCCGTCTCTTGCGGTTGGTCGGGTTTCAGCCACGTCTTGATCAGTGCACCCACTGCAACGCCGACGTGCAGGCCAGCGGCTATTGGAGCGCGCGCCAGGGTGGGCTGCTCTGCGCACGGTGCCTCCACGTCGACCCGAGTGCTGATGCCGCAACACCTGAGATGCTAGCCGTCCTC
>Ga0209515_10009562_pt1 | contig 11017 bp, 9 predicted proteins | sample Subgroupgradi54m_FD_187454 | JGI IMG/M metagenome (GOLD analysis project Ga0209515, IMG submission 187454) | Subsurface groundwater microbial communities from S. Glens Falls, New York, USA - GMW60B uncontaminated upgradient, 5.4 m (SPAdes)... ...
CGTTCTGCATGTATCGCGTCCTAGACAGCTATTGTCCTATTTTAATCCCCCGACGACTTTGACCCGATTAATTAAATTGGAGGACACCGGGGAGATGAATTGTGATAGGAGGTAAATTTTCTTCCTTCTCAATAATTGGCTTTACATAAGTATATTCTCTATCTTGTGGGACTTCTCTACCTGCTATTCTTAACATTTCTTTTCTTTCCGCATTCAAAACGAGCAAATCTTTTCCCTCAAATGAATTACAATTTGCAATTGCCTGCTTGGTTCTATGCATATTGGCTGGCAGCAATCTTAAATGGCCCATTCTGCTTATAACTTCTTTTTCCAAATCGCTCTCTTGCCCTGTTGAAGTTTGTATTTTTTCTTCACAAAGGATTGGCTTGAGAAGAGATAAAATTGTAAATTTTAATGCATCGTGCAGGAAAGGCACATTAAAACGCTTGCCTTCAAAATCAAAGTTAAGATTTTTATCAAGCCTTACAAAATAAGGAATATCTCCTACAAAAATCCTAACTAATGTTTTTTCTGGATCACCTTGATCTTTGTGTAAATCAATATGTGAATAGCCAAATTCTTTTAGCTCTTTATTGTCTATTGGAATTCTAATTCCTCGTCTATTCAAAAATCTCAACTGAGTTCTTCTTATTTCATCAGCCATTTGTTGATTAACTAAAGCAAGATTCTTTCCATTTTCTATTTGAGGACTTGGAAATCCTATAAGTTCAAGCGATTGCAAAGGATGCTGATTACTCTCAATCCCCGAAGCTTGCCTGTAATTTATCAATATTTTCTGCTTTTCAAATTCAGCCGGTATAAAAGATTGTCTGGACATAAAAATAAATTCTGGTTTTTCAAACATTTGCTTTTTATCTTCCTCATTAATTTTCAAATTAAGGATAAATTTAATTACCTCTTTTTTCTTTCCTATTAAAGTTTGGGGTATAGCTATATCAATTATTAATCCTTCAGGAGAAAAAATTGTTAGGAACAATATTCTCTCTTCTACGCCGTTATCTCGAAAGTGCTTCACTATGTACTTTTTTGTATGTTCAAAGTCCTCTTTTGAACCAATTAATGTTCTAAATTTTAAATTTAAAGGTTCTTCCTCATCAAAGACTAAATTTCCCGGCCAAACACTTTTCAGTCTCTGTAACTCTTCCTCCCTAAAACCTACTTCGCTATTAGAACCCATTGCAATCATAGACTTATTTATACTTTCAACTTTGGCATTACCAATTTTACGCCTGGCTCTTGCTATTCCTCTTTCCATCATGCGTTTAAGTTTTTCACTATTGGCAGCAAAAATCATAGTTTTTTGACGCACTTCTCCAAAATCTTCAGAAGAGACAAAACTTGATCTTATGAGAACATTTTGTGCAATCATATGTCTTTGTAGGGTTTTATCGTCAATATCCCAAGGCAAACTTGTTGAAAGATGCGACTCCTCCATAAATACCGAATCTATTGGAACGATATCCGTATTTAAAAGACCAATTCTTATTGCCTCATTAAAAGCCTTATCATCTTCTAACAAATCTAAAGCTGTTGAAGCAAAAGCATATCTAGCGTCAATTCTTTGTTTGCGATTTTGTGGCCCCTTGAAATAACTTTTAAGCATCTCGTGGGTAAAATCATGAGCTAAAACACTGTTTGCATATATTCTTATAAGATGTGCAAGTTTTTCAGGGGTAACAGTCTCCCATTTTTCTTTTATTCTTGATGCTGTCTCCTGTTTTACAAGTTCATAAAAAGATTCTTCTGGCTTTTGTTGCTCTTTTGTTGATTCGCGGCTTTTCCAAATACTTGCGGCAACATCTATTTTTTCCGGATCCTGAACCAATATTCTCGCTGCTTCTCTAACTAAATTTTTTGCTTTTTTTCTTTCCGGACCAGTTGTTTGAGACAAACTGCTGTATTCTTCAAGAGTTTTATTTGCCCACAACATTACTTGTTGCTGGGGTAACAGTTCTATTTTGCGTCTTGCTTCTTCTTTTGCCTGAAGATATGATGCGGAAGTTTTCTCCCTAGCTAAAAATTCTACGCGTTTTGCTCTATCCGGCTCGCTATTTTGAATCGCCGCCAAATCTTTGTGATATTGTGATATTTCTGGCATATTCATAAGAAGAATTATAAATCAATTCTTCTAAATTGTCAAACTATAGGTTTACTTTAATCCCCCGACGACTTTGACCCTTGAAAGAAGAGCTGAATCCTCCAAAACTTTTCCTGTCCCTCTGACAACAGAAGTTAAAGGATCTTCGGAAAGTATAACCGGAATATGTGTTCTTTCTATTATCAAATCGTCAAATCCTGAAAGCAAAGATCCGCCTCCGGTCAAGACAATGCCATGCTCCAGAATATCGCTTGTCAACTCGGGCGGCGATTCTTCCAATACATCGGCAATTGCTTCAATAACTTGTGAAACAACCGGCGCCAAAGCCTCTCTCACTTCCGACTCTGTTATTCTAAGACTTTTAGGTAATCCTGTTTCTATATCTCTTCCTCTTACAATGCTCATCTTTTGCGCAACCGGATTTTGTTTCTCCCCGTCTTTTTGATTTTTGTCCTGAGCTTGCCCGCCCTGAGCTTGTCGAATGGGTCGCTCTTCGCTTTCCGATTTTGCGACCTGCGACCTACGACTTGCGACCTGCTGATAAGCGCTTCCTATGCTTATTTTCAAATCCTCCGCTGTTTTTTCTCCCACCAACAAACCGTGTCTTAATCTTACATAGTGAATAATTGCGTTGTCCATATCTTCTCCTGCAACTTTAATTGATCTGCTAACTACAATTCCACCCAAAGATATAACTGCAATTTCAGTCGTTCCTCCTCCGATATCAACAATCATTACGCCGGTTGGAGAAAAAACCGACACATCCTCTCCGATTGCTGCTGCCATTGGCTCTTCAATTAAAAAAGCTTCTCTTGCTCCCGCGGAGAGCGTTGCTTCCCAAACCGCCCTTCTCTCAACTTCGGTAACAGATGACGGAATTCCAATAACAACTCTCGGCCGAGACAACGCAGCAGGCAGTACATTTCCAACATCATGCACCATCTGAATATAGTGAGATATCATTGCGCAGGTCGCATCAAAATCCGCGATAACTCCTCCCCGAAGCGGCTTGACAGTAACAATGGATGCCGGAGTTTTGCCAATCATTCTTTTGGCCTCAAGCCCGATTGCAATAATTTTTTTTGTTTTTCGATGCATTGCGACAACAGAAGGTTCCCTTATTACAATTCCTTTCCCCTTCACCCAAACCAAAGTGTTTGCGGTTCCAAGGTCAATGCCGATGTCGTGGGAAAAAAGAGAAAAGAATTTATCAAACATATCCTTAAAATTTCTAATTGTTCTAATTTCTATACTATCATCTTGCCCCCAACTTGACAAATGGATCAATGTGTGAAAAAATAGTTTTATGCCAGAACCAACGCCAGCATCAGAGGTCGCAATTAATCTCGGAAGATTAAGGCAAAGACGATATGAAACCGCACAATCTTTCCGCTTATCGATGAATGAGATGGAGGCAAGTGTCCATACAAATGGAGAGTTTTTTGTAAAAGTTGGCTCAGCAGATGCTAAGAGCTCTATAAATCTGGGCTTGGGCAATTTAACTATAGATACGCGTGCGTTAATCCTCAAGGAAGGAAGGCTGAAGGGACCGGAGGGTAAGGAAATTGACCTTGTAGCAAGAACTGCAAAAGGACCAAAATTAATAACCATGACTATTCTTGAATTTAGGGCTTTAGTTTCTCCAGGTACAGAGAGATATGGATATGGAGGAGGAGGATCAACAAGGACGAGTGGTTCTATCCTTGGTAACACAGGCTACATAACCAAACATCCAGTTGAAGAGACCCTATATTTAGAGGATACCTTTGATGACTCGATCCGTATCTGGACTAAGGACGAAGAAGGGTTTAGGGATTTTCCTGTAAGAGATATTCCTGATACTGATAAAAGCTTAGTTAGTGAGCTAATGTCCAAAAGTATAGAAATAGCAAAAAAATAATCCGATGAGAAAAATGCAAAAAAGTTATAGAACAGGCATCAAAAGGACAGACTATGGCAGACGAATTATCATATCTTCTTAATCAACATCTCCAACCGCCATCAGGTCCATCAACTCCAACACCATAAAAATCTTATACTCCTCTCTTGCTTTTTTTAGTTATTCAATGATATAAATAAACTATGGTCAGAATAGATTTAAGCAAAATAATAAAAAAGTACAGAAATAAATGGGTTGCTTTAACTTCAGACAATAAAGAGTTAGTCGCTTCAGGAAGCTCATTAAACCATGTCCTGAACCTTTCTAATAAGAAAGGGGTAAAAGACCCAAGCGTATTCAAAGTTCCAAGTGTTGATAATTTATTTATTGGATAATGGATTTCTCCTATATTAAAGTTCTTGATTTCCCTCTGCATCAAAAAAGAGAACGCTTTCTACCTTGGATTCGTTTTGGCGTTTATAATCCTAAAAGTCCTAATCAAATCATTTATCCCTTAGGTCTCGTAGATTCAGGATCTGATATTACATTTATTACTCATGAGATAGGAGAGCAACTTGATTATAATATTTCTAAAGGGATAAAAGACAAGGTATTAGGCGTGGGAGGGGGAAGTATTGATATTTATTATCATAAGGTTGGAATTATTCTCGAAGATAAAAAGAGTAAAGAAATATATAACTTTACAGATATGATAGCATTTACTTATAAGAATTTTCCGTCAACAATGCCACAACAAACCGCTATTCTTGGGACAATTGGTTTTTTCCGCCATCTTAATATTTGTTTTAAGTTCCCACTGCAAATCTCAATTAGCCAATAAATAATAGTAATTTCCATACTATCTCCTTGTCCCAAGTTTTCCAATATGTTAACATTAAAAAATGATTAAGGTCTGCAATCGCATCATCGAATATTCTTTCTACGCTCTCTTTCTCCTTGTTCCCTTAGTCCTATCAAGCGCTACTTCCGAGCTTTTTGAATTCAACAAAATGTGGCTCACTTTCGGTTTAACTATAATAATTGGCGCTTCCTGGTTTATCAAAATGGTTGCAAATAAAAAGCTTGAGCTGCAAAGAACTCCTCTTGATCTCCCCATTTTACTTTTCTTTTTGTCCCAAGTGTTATCAACAATATTCTCATGGGATATACATGTATCTTTATGGGGATATTATTCAAGATTTAACGGCGGGCTCTTATCAATCACTTCCTACATCTTTTTATACTACGCATTTGTAAGTAATTCTCCGACTATTGCTAAAGTCCAAAGACTAATGACCATAAGCTTAATGTCCGGTTTAATCGTCGCTCTTTGGGGGCTCCCAAGCCATTTTGGCTATGACCCAACCTGTCTTTTATTTAGAGGAAATTTTGATGTTTCATGCTGGACTGCTGATTTCCAACCAAGAGTAAGGATTTTCTCAACTCTCGGACAGCCGGATTGGCTTTCAGCTTATCTTGCAATTTTATTGCCAATATCTATCGCATTTTTATTCAAAACAAAAAAAATTATACTTAATATTTTCTACATAATACTTTCTACCCTGTTCTATCTTGATCTTTTGTATAGCGGATCCCGATCCGGAGTGATAGCGGCATGGATCGCTTTAATAATATTTCTTGCGGGTTATATCTTTTTTGAGAGAAAAAATATTTTAGGAGTTCCGTTTAAAAAAACAATATCTTTACACAAGTTCGTATTGATAACTCTTGGAATATTTGCAATTTTCAACTTTTTTCAGGGAAGTCCAATTCAGCAACTTAATAAATTTACTTTTCCATCACTCAAAAAAGAGGCTAAAACTGCGCCAGTCAAGAGTACTGGGTCTGCCCCTTCTGATATCCACGTAGCAGAGCCAGGTACCGTCTGGCACCTGGCAGAACTAGGAGGAACCGACTCCGGAAAAATAAGATTATTTGTTTGGGAGGGTTCCCTTAATGCATGGAAGCATTATCCGATATTCGGAACGGGTGTTGAAACTTTTGCTTTTGCATATTATAAATTTAAGCCGGTAGGACACAACCTAACCTCCGAATGGAATTTTCTGTACAACAAAGCCCACAATGAATTCCTTAATTATTTGGCAACAACCGGGATAGTCGGACTAGGAACTTATGTTTTGATGATAGTCTATTTTCTTTATTTAACTCTCAAACGAATTTCCAAATCCGAATTAGGTCAATTACCTGCCCGCAATGCTTCGCAAAGCGATGCAGGCGGGGAAATTAGGTCAATTAGAAATTTAATTCTAGCTCTTTTAAGCGGGTATGTCTCAATTTTGATTACTAACTTTTTTGGTTTCTCTGTTGTGATCACAAACATTTATTTATTTATGATTCCCGCATTTGTATTTATTCTGCAAGACAGCAAGAAGCAAGAAGAAAACCTGAACAATGTAAAAACTCAAGCTTTATCAGGAATCGGACGAATCTATATCTTATCGATAATAATAATCGCCTCTTATCTTTTATTTACTCTTTTTAAATTCTGGAATGCCGATAAATCTTACGCTTACGGATACAATCTGGATAGAGCCGGTGATTATCAAAGAGCATATTCTTATCTTCACAAAGCAGTACTTCAAAGAGGAGACGAACCCGTATTTAAAGATGAACTGTCCGTAAATAGCGCTATCCTGGCAGCGGCAATTATCAATCAGGCGGATAAAAGTAAAGCATCGGATGATACTCCCCTTGCGCAAAAACTTGCTAAAGAAGCAATTGAAACGAGTAACCTTGTGACTTCTCAACATTCCAACAATATTGTTTTCTGGAAAACCAGAACCCGGGTTTTTTATAGTCTTGCTCAGGCTGATTCCCGCTATCTCTCTCTAGCTTTGGAATCAATTAAAAAAGCTTATGCGCTAGCTCCAACCGATGCAAATATTTCTTACAATTTAGGAGTTCTATACGGACAAAATGACGATATTAAGAAGGGAATTGAGACTTTGGAAAACACAATAAAACTAAGACCAAATTACAAAGACGCCTACTATGCACTCGGGCTTTTCTATCATCAAGAAGCTATTGATAAAAACGGCAAGGTTATAGATTTTTCTATGCAGAAAAAAGCAATCGCTCAAATGCATTTTATTCTTGATCATATTATTCCCAATGACGCCCAAGCCCTCGACGCCCTAAAAACTTGGGAGAAATAAATAGTAGGATAGTAAAAACTTAATCTGCAAAATTATTTGATAAAATTGGCATAAGACCTATCGATTTTTAAAAGACCGTTTCATGCTCATTATTCAATGAGAAAATACTTGGACTTCTTTATAAAATATTCCGCAATTTATCTCTCTCTTAACCTAGCTCCTCCACGAATCATATAATCGCTTAACAATTTCTTGTCTGTAAACACTTCAACAGAGCCATTTCGGTGTCTTCTTTTAATAAATTTCTCCGGATGATCTTTTCTAAGCTGTTCTACTGCCGAGTCCCCAATCTTTTTTAATTTGTCTCCTTTGTTGTAGCTCCCTATAAAAGTCTGTCTAAAAGTGTTCCTGCTTAATACAAAATCTGTTTTCTGAACAGCAGATTGAGTGTCTGCTATTTTCGATTCCGCTCCTCCTTTTTCCATGTAGTCAAATAGCATATTTTTGTCTGTGAACACTTCAACAAAACTATCCTCATAGTGTCTTTTAATAAATTTCTCCGGATGATCTTTTCTAAGCTGTTCTACTGCCGAGTCCCCAATTCTTTTTAACCTCGTGTTTTGATGATAACTGCCCACAAAATTTTTCATGAAACTGGGTCCACTTAACACAAAATCTGTGTCCTGAACTTGTTTAATGTCCGCCGTTTTCAATTTTGCTCCTCCTTTTTCCATGTAGTCAAATAGCATATTTTTGTCTGTGAACACTTCAACTCGGCTCAGCTCCTTTCTCTTAATAATAAATTTCTCTGGATGATCTTTTCTAAGCTGTTCTACTGCCGAGTCCGCAATTTTTTTTAATTTTCCTCCTTTGCTGTAGTTACCTACAAATGTTTTCTGAAAGCTACGATTACTTAGTATAAAATCATTCTCTTCTACATCTAATAATCCCTCCTTCTGCAAAGCATCTAGCGGTTTTACATCCGCTTGCCTTCTTATTGCTTCAACTTGCGGAAGTTTTTTAAGAGTTTCGATGTCTGTTTCAGGACCAAGCCATAACATTCCATTTTCAAGTTGCACTACGTCACCTTTCATCCACATCCCCATGTTGTACGACCAGCTATATTGGCTTGTCTGATAAAGACAATCAACAACTACTCCAAATAATTTTCCCTCTGCTCTTCTAGCAAGTCTTCCCGTATATTGAGTGTAGCGAAGATGAGAATCAGTAGGCGAAGCCCATACTAATATTTCTGTAGCAGGCGCATCAAATCCTTCTGAAACAACATATGGAGAAATTAACACCTGAATACTTTGAGGATCATCTTCTGGCAATTTATATCTTTCTATAGTATTAATCGCCGGAATTTCTTCAGTATGAATTTCCTTAGATGCTTGCTGATTTACTGCAATACCTACTTTAATTCCTTCTTTATGAAAAAGCTCTGCTAATTCTTGAGCCTCCCACACAAAGTTAACAACAACTACTGTTTTATATCTTCTATCTTCATCAGATATTATCCCTGCAATTCTATTTGCAATATATGGTCTTAGATCGGGGCTTTCTTTAAGTATTTTTTCAAGTTTTGCGAAATCAATTGTTCCTGTTTTTGTAGTTGGAACCTCATCAACTAGACCTTTTGTATCTATTTGTATGCCTACAAGCGGAGGAAGAAGTCTCAATCTTTGAGCTTCCGGTAAAGGAAGAGGCTCTATTACTATAAATCCATATTGTTTTGGCGACTTTAGCAGTCCAGAATTGCGGTAAGGAGTAGCTGTAAAACCAACAATTCTTTCAAACTGATCAATAGTAGCTTTTCTTTTTGATGTGCCAACATTATGAACTTCATCTACGATTAACAAGTCGTAATCCTTCGGATTTAACCTTCCTCTTGACAATTCTGATTGAATAGTTTGGATAGTTGCGATATGAACATTTGCGTCTTCTTGTCTAAGCTTACCTGTTCTATATAAGAAAGATTTCTGATTTTGTAAAGGATCCTCTGTTGATTCTGTTTCATCAACCCGCTCATCTTCTTCAGATTCTATGTATCCTGTTAATGCCTGATGAGTTTGCTTTACAAGAACAAGTTTTGTCCCTGCAACTACTAAGACTTTCGAATCAGGTTTTCTTCTCATTTGCATTTCTATAACTTTATGTATAATCTTTCCTTTACCGATTCCTGTTGCCATAGCAACCATTGGGTAAGGATCATCCGGATCCATACGGTCCAAATATGCAAACGCATTATATGAAGCTCTTTCTTGAATATTGTCAAGTAAAGCTTGTTCGTCTGGAGTTAAAAGACCATCTTTACCTATTTCACCAGTTTGACCATAGATTTTTCTTTCGGCGGAATTCATATTGAGTGTATTATAGCACACTATCTCATAGTAATCAATGCTGATTGCTAGTCTCGGTTGTGTTATAATTTCTAAATGTTAAAGATAGTAACTGCGCCAAATCCTATCCTATCCCAAACAGCAGAAAGTATAACAAAAATAGACAGTTTTATTCTGCGGCTTATCCAAGAAATGAAGCAAACTCTCATTGCCGCAAAAGATCCGGAAGGAGTCGGACTTGCCGCGCCCCAAGTTGGAAAATCTCTGCGGCTTTTTATAGTTAAACCAACGCCCAAATCTCCAATCCAAGTATTCATCAATCCTAAGATTATTGATGTTATACAAACTAATCTGGAGAATAATATGTCAGTTAAATCTCCCCGCCGAAGCAGCACAACCAAACTAGAAGGTTGTCTTTCTTTACCCGGCATTTGGGGTAAGGTTTTTCGTTCTCCAAAGATTACAATAAACTATCTTGATGAAAAAAATAAACCTCACACCAGAAAGTTTACCGGGCTTTTATCAATTATTGCTCAGCATGAAATTGATCATCTCAACGGAATCCTTTTCCCAAAAAGAGTTTTAGAGCAAAAACAAACTCTGTATAAATCGAAGAAAAATGAAAAAGGCGAAGATATTTTTGAAGAGATTGACCTAACTTCCAATATTTAAATTTATGAATATTGTTTTTTTTGGTTCGTCATCGTATGTGATTCCAATTCTTAAAGTTTTGCGCAAAAATTTTGATTTAAAATTAGTCTTAACAACCGAAAAAAATCCCACCGACGCCGTACCATCTTTTTGTATCAAAAATAAAATCCCCTATCTTCCTGTTGCCAATCTTTCAAATTCTGCCATTAACCATGAACTATCAACTATCAACCCCGTCGTCGGCGTTCTCGCGGATTTCGGTTTGATAATTCCGCCTGCAATTTTGAATCTTTTCCCAAAAGGAATTATAAACATTCATCCCTCCATTTTACCAAAATACAGAGGCCCGACTCCCGTGCAAACAGCAATTCTAGAGGGAGTTAAGACAACGGGAGTAAGTATTATAAAACTTGACGAAGAAGTAGATCACGGCCCATTGCTAACACAGATGGAGGAAAAAATTTTGCCAAACGACACCAGCGAATCTCTTTATGAAAGACTATTTAAAATTAGCAGCGGTTCGATAGTTCAGACTATTGAACTGTATTTAAAGGGAGACATTAAGCCTCAGGAACAAAATCACAAAGAAGCAACTTTCACCAACCATTTGACCCGCCAAAGCGGATTTATTGATATATCAAATCTCAAAAATAAAATCTCAAAACTCAAACCGGAGCGGATGATTAGAGCTTACTTTCCCTGGCCCGGCGTTTGGACGAAATGGAAAATGAAAAATGGAAAATGGAAAATCTTGAAGTTTCTTCCAAATAACAAACTTCAAGTCGAGGGCAAAAAACCAATGAGTTACAAAGATTTTATCAACGGATATCCGGAGGGCAAGGAAATATTGAAAATTATAAAGTAGCTGTTGGCTGAGGTAAAACTTTAGGCAAAGACTGCTTCTTATACG
>Ga0209515_10009566_pt1 | contig 11012 bp, 11 predicted proteins | sample Subgroupgradi54m_FD_187454 | JGI IMG/M metagenome (GOLD analysis project Ga0209515, IMG submission 187454) | Subsurface groundwater microbial communities from S. Glens Falls, New York, USA - GMW60B uncontaminated upgradient, 5.4 m (SPAdes)... ...
GAGATTGAGTGGATTGACCAAATCATGAAACAGCCCCGATGCTGTACGACCAAACTCTGCAAAACGATACAATTGGGAGAGCTTTTCTGCTTGCACTCTTTTTAATTCTGCAGTCCGTTCTTCAACCTCTATTTCTAATTTATCTCTTTGTCTTTTCAAAGCAGCTTCAGATCGACGTGCTCGCTGTAACGTTTTCTCCAGATCCCTATTAAACAACCAAGAAATAAGAGCAATGATAAGAAAGATAAGCGCATTCACAAAAGAATCAGAAACTTTTATAGAATCGTATTTCCAGTAATCATGCGGATGGTAGAATGCATGAGCCGCAAGATAAGCACATACCATAATCGTTAACCCGCTGAGGAACGTAAAAACAAATGCGGCTTTACTGCCAAGAAGCACTCCCGCCATAATGACAATCAATGCAAAAAGTAAAAGCACAATGCCCGTATCAGCTCCCCAGAAATAGGTGCGATACGCAGCAATGCTGAAAAATACCGCGAGCAAAATGGAGGTTGCAAGATAACCTTTCCCCTTTTTGGATAAGACAAGTAAACCAGATATTCCCAAAAAAATTATGCCAGTAACAAAATGGTTTTCTCCTCCTTTGCTATGTGGATAGATCAATGGTTGTACAATATTAAGAAGTAAGGCGATCCCTGAAAGAAAAGATAGACCAAGAAGAATAATATTAAGAATAAACTCTCTCCTTGCTCTATCTTTATCAAGCGTTTGAGGAAGAATAAGTTTTAATAAAAAGATCGCCATAATTTTAGTATAATAAATCTAAAACTCTTTTCTTTAAGTAAAACAATACTTCCTTCTAGTATAGCAACTATTTTTATTACGCTGCAGTCCAAACAAGAGTACTTGCTTTAGTCTCTAACGCTAGTTTTTGTACTGCTGCTTTATTTCTTGCCTTTTTATTTGTCAAAACTTTTTTAAGAATACTGTTCATGCTTATCACCTCCTTTCTTTATTCATGCTTCAAGTTTGTAGCCTAATCCATGGACTGTCTTAATAAGCTTTTTCTTAAACGATCTGTCAATCTGATCTCGTAAATACTTAATGTGCACATCAACAATATTGGTCAAAGAATCGCAATCGCTTTCCCACACATTATCCAAAATCATTGTTCGACTGACGACATTGCCTGCATTCCTAACTAAATATTCAAGCAGATAAAACTCCTTACGCCTCAGAGAAATATTTGTTACTCCTCGCTTAACAATTTTTTTGTTCAGATCAAGTGTCAAATCCTGCGTTGAGAGAACATGAGAAACTAATACGTGCTGTTGTCTTCTCAGGAGTGCTCTAATGCGAACCTTTAGCTCGGCAAAGTTAAAAGGCTTGATGAGATAATCATCAGCCCCTGCTTCAAAAAGTGCAACCTTTGTTTGCACATCATACTCACCAGTCAAGACGAGGAGAGGAACCTGGATACGACGTATTCGAATATTTCGACATACCTCAAGACCATTTTTGTCAGGCAACCCAAGGTCTAGAATAATCAGATCACAGGCATTGACCTCTGCTTGATATTCTCCATCCTCCCCGCTAAAACTCACTTCAACAAGATAATCTTTCTCCAATTCCTCTTTGAGTGTCGCTGCCATTTCTCTATCATCCTCAATAAGTAGGAGTTTCATAGTTAAGCTATAGTAACAGTATAACAAGATTATTAAAAAATCATTAAAACTTGCTCCGTGGCCTTAGGCTTTCAGTACTTCTTTTACCTTTTTGACAACATCATCAATCTTCCAGTCGGATTTGATGAGATAACAAATCGCTCGCTCACTAACCATAGCCTGCACGAGTTCTTCGCTGTTGGCACTCAAGTTTGTCAGAATGATTACCGGGACGTTTGCTCCCCAAGCATCCTTGCGGATCTTTTCAAGAGCTGCCATTCCATGCATCTCGGGCATTAAGAGATCGAGTAAAATGAGATCAGGATGTCCATGCAACGCCAGATCTATTGCCTCTTTCCCGTTCTTCGCTTCGAGTACCGTAAAACTATTTTCTTGCAGCACGTCACGCAAAATTCTGCGCAATGGTTCCTCATCCTCGACGATGAGTATTGTTTTATGTTTCTTCGGACTCATAGACATTCACCTCCTTCCTTCAACTTGGTTCTCGCAAAGAGAAGCTTACTTTTTTACCCAAAGTCTTTTCATATCCTGAGACAATTTCCGCAATAATTTTTGATGGATTTCGCGTCAATTTGATAATGCGTCCTGTCTCTTCATCAATTTCAAGTCCTTCAACTTCAGACGCGATCTCCAACGCGCGATCTCCAACCTTCTGTCTCATCCCTAACACGGTATCGCTAATAAGCTCATAAAAAACACGATCATCGCGAGGAATATTGGCATAATCAATCGGACTAAATCGTGAAACACTACGACGTTTGGCAAAACGGTAGACAATGAAAACCGCAACAATACCAAGAAGAAGCATCATTCCTCCGTAAAGAAAAAACTCATTTTGGAAAAGCCCAAGAATTTTTTTCTCGACAGTAAACGTGAATTCCGTCGTTGCAGGAGTCACTTGCCCTTGATACACAATCGATGTTTTTGCTGTATAGATTCCGGGCGTTGCACTGGTCGGAATTTGAATAGTTTTCACAAAGTTATTGGTCGTCTCGACGGCAACCGTTTCCGTTGTTTTGTATATTTCTACACCTTTATGTGAGGTAATGAGATACACAATAGTTACATCCACCCGTTTTCCACCTCCAAAATTCGAAAGTTTTATGGAGACAGGGAGGAGTTCTCCTGGTGCTACTTTTACATCCAAGCTGGCACTTGTCGACTGCACTGCTTTATTTTGTGCCTCCTGCGCAAAAACCATTGAACGCATGCCCATCAGTGAAATCGCAAGCACAAAAATAACAAAAGAGATTGTGTAAGTTATCTTATTCATCTATTCCTCCTACGGGAAATTCGCAGTACCCGACTCTCGCGTTTGCGACGTGAGACGACGAGCAAGAGTATTCCGATGAAACTTCCTAACAAAAAGACAAATCCTATCACTGGGAAAAGTGTACCACTACGAACGCTAAGCAACAATGGTGAAGAAAGAATATCAAAAAGCGCTGCTATCGGCTTCGTAGGTTGTGGCTGAACAAGAGAAACGCTAGGAGTTTGTAAAATAGCAGAACCACCTGATGTAACGACAGAGGTGGAAGTAGAGAATGAAGAGTCACCGCTGGAAGCGTTACTGCTACTGCTAGTACTCGACGTCGAGGAAACAGCTACCCCAATTTGAAATTCGCTCATACTTGTCAGACCCGTCCCTGTACAGGAAGTAAGTGTACACGTCGATGAAACGATGCTCCAAGTTCCTGCGCTCTTTTTGGCAATAGTCATATCTGTCGGGCTTGTACCCGCATCGATATCTCCATTCACGAAATGCAAACCAATATCGTAATTTCCAAACGTCAAACCATTATTTATTACCGACCAAAAACGATTCACACTTTTATCCTTGTCAATGCCTGAAGTGCCTGCTGTCGTATCAGGATCGTCTGTTTGAGTGGTGCTCACATCGATTGAGGAGCTGTTGGTTACCGAATTGATTGTCAAATCGAGCGGAGAATAATTTACTATGTCTCCAACAGGAAAGGTAAAACTTGTACTGCCATTCACGACTTTGCGCACCGTACCAAATACGTAGCCGCTTGTCCGCGACCAGGTAGTCCCCGTTCCCATGATCATTTTGTTGGAATTTGTTGTGAGAATGGTTGCCCCGAGCGAGAGAGCCGTGTTTGCTGTAGTATCAGCAGTTATATTGATACTGCCATTGGTGTTGCCACTCACGTCAAGCGTTTGATACGTACCAGCATGAACCGTCTGTGCAGCTGTCCCCGTATAGCTTACGGTATTGCCGTTTGCTGATGCGGTAAGCGTAGTGATAGTCGACGTACCGGCAATAGTCAAGATAGCATTCGTATCTTGTATAAATTCACCAGTGCCTGAAAGCACCTTGGCAACAGTAAGCGTACCAGTAGAGCTATTCGTCAGCTGAATACCAGTCACAGCGAGATTATCAATGGTAAAGGAAGACGACCCGGTGATGCTCTGATTGCTCGTCTCAAAATAGTAGATTCCTGTAGAAGAAGTAAAACTTGCGCCATTCATAACAAGTCCTCTGACGAAATGAAAATCGCAGACTTCACCGATAATCCCAAGCCAAATTGCACCGGCATGCACAGTTACCAGACCTTGAAAAATATTGTTGCCACCACCGCCACCACCGCTGGTATCAGTCAATGTACCATAAATATCAGTCGTTCCCGTAACGGTGAACGTACTACTTGCAAAGCTAATTGTCCCAGATGTAACCGTTAAATTACCTGCTACGTCTACGGTACCGTTTGCTGTAGCGGTAAAACCGGTAGTCTTGTTGATTTCCATATCGACATAGGCAGTACCTTTGATTGTTCCGGAAACACCACCGATAAAATGGACACTGTTGCCTGCCGCGGTTGCAGAGAGTGTCGTGATAGTAATTGAACGTGCACTGAGCGTTGTACTTGGATTTTGTGTAAACGTACCTGCGCCTCCCAACGTTCCATTTACAGTAACGGTCGACGTATTGGTTTCATTGATACCAGTATTGACGGTGAATGTATTTACCGTTAACGGATACGAAATTGCGTATTGTGTTACAAAAGTGATACTTCCCAATATGATGAGTGCTGATGTCGTTCCACCGATCGTACCACCCCCAACTTTTTGCAAAGTCCATATGCCACTTGTTCCAGAGATTACGCCAGTACCATTGACGGTTACATCACCATTGATAGTCATCGCTTCCGCAGCAGTAAAATTTAGGATGCCTCCATTTGCAACCGTGATATCACCAAATGTTTTCGTACCGGTAATGCTGGAAATAAGCAGGGTACCGTTAACCGTTGTTGCTCCTGTTACGATTATCGTACGTGCATCCACATCCCAGGTACCACTGGTGATAGTAAGCGTACCGTTGATCGTGGTTGTTCCAGAGAGTAACACTCCATTGCTGTCGTCCAGTTCTACATTGTTATAGCCGACTCCCGTGACGCTGTGTACTGCCGATCCACCAGTAAATACTATTTTCCCTGTTCCGGTATGCGTGCCGGTCATCGTAGCACCATCTTTGAGCGTGATAGTAAATCCGCCGTCAGCAAACGTATTGTTTGTACCATTAGTAAAAGTGCCGTTAACCGTCAATGCTCCTGCAGCTGTTTTGGTGACAGCGCTGGTTGCAGTTGTCGTGAGATTGCCGTAGGTTGGCACATTGGAAATAGTCTGAGCCGAGTTGGCATTGTAATTGACGGTACTGGTGGTGTTGAGCGCTATGTGTGCAGCGATAAAGCTGCTTGGAAAACTGGTCGCAGTTGCCGTTGTTCCGAGCGTCAATGTTGTGCTTGCCGCGAGAGTAAAAGTTCCACTGCCATTTCCCGTAATCTGAAACCCACCGTCGGCAAGGCTTCCTGCAGTGACTGAGAGATTGCCATTAATGGTAGTTGCAGCTGCAAGTGTCCCCACACGACCAGACTTATCTATGAAAAGATGATGGTAGGCAGACGTGACAGCCTTAATGGTTTGGTTAGCAGTGGTGCTCGTATAGTGCACTTCATTTGGGCTTGCCGAAGCATCAAGACTAGTAATAGCACTTGTACCACCGATATTCAAAATACTACTCGTGCCCTGGGTAAGCTGTCCTGTACCGGCCAGAGCCGAAACCACCGTAAGTCCGGCAGTACTATTGTTCGTTAACGTAACTCCAGTGACGGTAATTTTATCAAAACTTAACTGAGAACCAGATGCGACAGTTTTTGCACCCGTTGAAACAGTAACAATTCCCGTGGGAGCGTAAGTTCCTGTACCATTAATGACTGTTCCCGATGAACCGCTCAGCGTCATCGTAGAGGTGGTACCAGTGTGCGAGCCATTATTTGTATAGCTAGCAGTGTTCGTAAGCGTTCTCGTATTTGCAGCAAATATACCACCGTTATTGATGGTGATACCCGCAACCGTGGTAGTAGCAACGAGCGTAATAGTATCACCGCTGTTGATGGTAATTGAGTCTGTCGTTTGCGGCGTGGTACTATTACAACCCGTCCATGTTGCTGCGACATTGAAATTACCTCCACCTGTTCCATTGGAGGAACAACTAAAAGCGCTCACTTTCGAAACCGAGACGAAGAGGACTAAGAGAGCAAGCAGTAAACCGCTTGTAAATTTTTTCATACCAGGCAGAACGTTACAAATATGTAACATCTCAATTATGAAACTCTTGTGTCCTTCTGTCAAGAAAAAAAGATTTATTGACATTTTCCAGCCAACTATATTAAGATAAAGAATAGTTACTCTTTTGTAACATATTATGGTCAGTTTATCCGGAACATCAATCAACGATACTGCTAATGAAATAAACGAGCGATACGGTAGCATTTTTAACCATATGCTCGAAGGTATTCAGATAATAGATTTTAATCATCGATATCTTTACGTAAATGATGCTGCGGTAAAACAAAACAAATATTCACGAGAAGAATTACTAGGCCATACACAGATGGAAAAATACCCTGGCATTGAGAAAACAGAAGTGTTTGCCAAAATTCGACAATGCGCACAAGAGCGGACGCCAACATATATAGAAAATGAGTTTGAATTTCCCGATGGGAGTAAAGGTTGCTATGAAGTTCGCTCTGAACCTATACCTTATGGTGTGATTATTTTGTCTTTAGATATTACGGATAGAAAACAGCTGCAAGAAGCAGAAAATAAACTGCAAATTGTTAATGCGCTGAAAGAAGCTAATAAAGAACTGGAGGCATTCAGTTATTCTGTTTCTCATGACTTGCGTGCGCCACTCCGGGCAATTGATGGTTTCTCAAAGATCTTGTCTGAGGACTATACTGAAAAATTAGATGATGAAGGCAAGCATGTCATTGCAACTATCCGTAGTAGTACTCAACAAATGGGACAATTGATTGATGATCTCCTTTCTTTTTCTCGCTTAGGTCGTCAAGCAATCAAGACTCAGGATGTTGCTATGACAACCCTTGCAAAAACAGTTTTTGATGAACTCAAACTTGCGAGCCCTCAGCGCTCAGTTCAATTTACCTATCCGGAGCTTCCCATTGCTCATGTTGACCCGTCGCTGATACGACAAGTTTGGGCAAATCTTTTATCAAATGCTCTAAAATATACGAAGAAAAAAGAAGTTGCTGTGATTACTATTGGAAGTAACGTTACCGATGAAGACAATATCTATTATGTTAAAGATAATGGTGCAGGGTTTGATATGAAGTATGTGGACAAACTTTTTGGGGTATTTCAAAGACTCCATAGTGCGCAAGATTTTGAAGGTACCGGCATTGGACTTTCTATTGTAGAGCGGATCATTAAGAAACACGGTGGCAAAGTGTGGGCTGAAGGAGTCGTTGATCAAGGCGCGACATTTTATTTTTCACTGCCTAAAATTTCGTCTTGACAGGTCTAAAAGAATAATTTAAGCTAAATATAGTTACATTTTTGTAACATGTATTATGACAACAAATCTTAACGATTATGAAGTACTTCTGGTAGAGGATAATCCAAATGACGCGGAGTTAATCCTGCGAGCACTCAAAAAACATAACTTGGCAAATAATGTTTATGTGGTAAAAGATGGTGAGGAAGCACTTGCGTTCATATTTGCAACCGGTCAATATGTCGATCGTGATATTAATCTTCCTCCAAAGGTTATCTTTCTCGATTTAAAACTTCCCAAAGTGAGCGGTATTGAAGTCCTAAGAAAAATTAAGTCTGATGAGAAAACAAAAACTATTCCTGTCGTTGTCGTAACATCCTCACAAGAGTCACAAGATATTAAGGAGTGTTATGCATTAGGGGTGAATAGCTATATCCAAAAGCCAATCGAATTTGAAAATTTTGTCAAGGCGATTTCCGATGTTGGTCTGTATTGGCTGGTAATCAATAAATCGTCAAGATGAAACAAACACACGTACTCTTAATAGATGATGATGAAGCATTGCTCCGGCTTTTTGGTGGGTATTTAGAAAAAGCAGGGTTTCAAGTGGTATACGCGCATGACGGTGATGAAGGCCGGGAAACAGCTCGCCGACTACAACCGGATATTATCTTGCTTGATCTAGGGCTTCCGGGTATGGATGGCTACGAGGTAAGTGCCAGGTTGAAAAAAGAAGAGCTCACCAAGCGTATCCCGATTATTGTTTTGACCAGTGCCGATATTTCCCAAGAAGCTGAAAAATTCTTTAAGCAAAGAGGTGTCGATGACTATATTCATAAATCCGTACAAGAGGATGAATTGGTAAAGCGAGTCAAAAAAGTACTGTCAAAAAAGTAAAGAAAGGGTTATGGCAAACATTTTTACAAAAGGGACAACTGCAATTTTTGTAGCAATTGTTGTCTATGCTGTTTTTGCCTGGGGGATTACACAGATAGCAGAACACTGTCCGGCAGGTTGCAATATAAGAGAGATAGTCTATAAAAATCATGAATAAAATACACGTGATCCTTTTTTAATCTGCAAGCAGTTGTTTTATCTTCCCAATCAACTCAGCAAGCTTTATATCACTTTTCACCAAGTAAAAAGAAGGCTGATCTTTTATCACTTTTTGCAAGATTGCGTCATCCGGTTCAAGATTGGTAAGCATAATTATTTTTACAGATTTTCCATACTCGTCTTTTCTTAGTTCATTCAACACCGTCATACCATCCATGCCCGGCATTCTGATATCAAGAAGAATAAGATCCGGGTGGTGGAGTTTTGCCATAGCCAGTCCTTTTTTACCGTCTGTTGCTTCAATAACTGCAAGCCCATTTTGCATGAGTTGATCATGTAATAACTTTAGATATAAAGATTCATCCTCAATAACCAGTATCTTTCGACTAATCACAGAACTGTCATTTTTCTTCATTAGAGACTATCCTCCTTTCCGACGTGATTAAACAGTTTCTCGATTTTATCTATCACAGCATAAAATGTCTCGTCTGATTTTACGATATAATCATCGGCCCCAAGTTTTTTTGCTCTTTCAATATCTTCTTCCTGTCCTAAGTTTGACAAAGCAATTACTTTAATATGTTTGAGCTTGTCATCTTTTTTCATCTCAGTGAGTACTTCAAATCCATTTTTCACTGGCATAACAAGATCCAAAAGAATCAACCCTGGTTCACGCACACGAATCGCCTTCAGAAGATCCTCGCCATTTAATACAACCGCTATTGCATATTCTTCATTTTCAAGCGCGTCTTTCAATATTCTTCCGTAAGCTACTTCGTCTTCTGCAATAATAATGAGTTTTTTGTCCATAATAATTAGTTACTTTTTTTCTTGTCGCTCTCCTTGGTAAGAGGCAACGAGATAGTAAACGTTGAACCCTTTCCCTCAGAACTCTCAACATCGATGGTACCATGCCAACCGTCAATATATGATTTCACCACATATAACCCAAGTCCTGATCCTTCGGTATTTTTTACCGATGCTTTTTCAGATCTGAAAAATTTAGTAAAGAGCTTTGCTTTCTCAGTCTGAGATATCCCAATTCCTTCATCTTTTACCATAATAAGAATACTTTCATGTTTGGTATCAACAATAACTTCTACATTTCCAGAAGATTTACTATATGTGATTGCGTTTGCTATCAGATTTTCAATCACTTCTTGTAACCTCAACGGATCGATGAGAAGAGAAGGTATATTCGTTTTTTTTAAATCTAAATGAAGCGTAATATTACTTTTTCTGGCTAAGATGCTCATTGCCTTAATAATATCTTTTATTAACTGAGTAATGTTTGTCAACTCTGGAGTATCTCGTACTTTTCCCTGATCAATACGTGATATCGATAATAAATCACGTACGAGTGAAAGCAGTCGCTCATTGCTCTTATACACTTCGTCTAAGTAATCTCTTGCAACTTGTGGGACGTTATCAAGATATCCTTCCCCACTCATTGCCTCTATGTACCATTTTGCTATACCAAGTGGAGTCCTTAATTGATGCGAAGCAAGGGAGACAAATTCGCTTTTCGCACGATCAATCTCTTTTTCACGAGTAATATCCCGAAAGATATCTATTGCTCCTATTGTTTTTTTACCAAGTTTAATCGGTGTCACAGTAATCGCTATAGGAAATCTTGTTTTATCTTTTCTCACAAAAAAAGACTGACCTTCTTCATACTCCAAGGGAAGACTGGTAAGTTCGCGACCAACTAGATCTTTCATTTTCCAACCAAGCATATTTTCTGCTGCTTTATTAATAACCATTATTTTTCTATCGTTATCAACAGCAATCAGCCCCTCTCCAATACTCGCGAGCATTGCTTCATCTTTGACTTTTTCTACCTCTATCAGGGCTTTTGCTGCTTCCAAATCTTCCATAACATTGAGCATGGCTTGTTTTGTTGCTTCTTGTGATTTACCGAGTCGTTCTAACTCTTCAGTCTTAGACTTAACCGCTTCTTCTATTTGTCTGCGATCCGTGATATCACGAATGTTGCACTGAATTACCTTCTCATGATCAACCATATAGACATTGCTGACAAATTCTACTTCAATTTTGCGACCGTCTTTTGTTTGCAGGGGTAAATCTTTATAACGAATATAACCTTTATTTTGTAACTCGACGAATGCAGCTTTAGAACCGACAATATCTTTGAAAACACCAATTTCCCAAAGTTCTTTTCCCAAAAGTTCTGATTGCGAATAACCTAATATTTCTTTTAAGAAAGGGTTCGCGTCGGTAATCTTGCCAGAATCGGCGTCTAAAATTAATATCCCGTCTTGTGCTGTTTCAAAGAGGCGGCGGTAACGAAGTTCAGAAAGCTGAAGTTTCTCTTCTGGGGAGATAGAAGTCTTGGGCAGTTGTGCTAACATAGACAGTAACCTTATCGAGATTTTTTAAGCTTCTCGAGTTCTCGTTTGAGTTCTATCATTTTTATCTCCCGACCGACCATAACCTTATTGATCCGTTCTAGCTCCTTCACCCTGACTTCC
>Ga0209515_10009570_pt1 | contig 11009 bp, 13 predicted proteins | sample Subgroupgradi54m_FD_187454 | JGI IMG/M metagenome (GOLD analysis project Ga0209515, IMG submission 187454) | Subsurface groundwater microbial communities from S. Glens Falls, New York, USA - GMW60B uncontaminated upgradient, 5.4 m (SPAdes)... ...
AGCTTTTTGATGAGACCAGTACTTAAGCAAATCCTTGGCCTAATCATTCCATAGCAAAAGGAGAATTGATTACCATCTCTAATAATATCAACCCTTTCCTCCAATTTAAGCTCGTTAGAAATTCTTTTTATAGCCTTGGGGATAATTACCTTTTGTGTAATACTTCTTTTGATGTAGAGTCTTGTTTTAAAAATCTGAACGAGTAATGCAAAGAAGCCAATGACAAAAACTAGTCCAGCCAGAGATACAAAAATTGACGGAAGCGAATGAGGTAGTATTATTGAACTTGAAAATGTCTTTTGACAGAAATAAATAGCATGAGCAATAGTCAGGGGAATTGATTTAATAAGTAAAATAGTTAAACCTAATAAAGCAATAGCAAAAGTGGCAAAGAGTATGTAAAATGCTTTATTCGCAGAAAAGCTTTGCTTATTCGCGTTCATACTACTTTTTTGCTCCTTTCAATATTTTTTTCAATTCTTTTTGCTTCTGGGGAGATAATTTATTAACTTCTTGCGCAAAATGTGCTACTGCCCCGTCTCCAAAATTTGAAATAAAGTTTTTAATAATTTTGTGAGCAGTTTTAGTGATAAATGTATCTTTTGAGTAAACCTCTTTGTAGGTATATGCTCGATCAGAAACTGTACGTTTGAGAAGACCCTTCTCTACAAGTCTTCCCATAATAGTCATTACAGTAGTGTAGGCAATTTTTCTCTTTTTCTTAAGAGTCTCAGTAACTGCTCGAACAGAAATAGGATTTTTGGACTGCCAAACAATTTCCATTATTTCTGACTCAAGCTCCCCCAGAGCTTTACCAATATTTTGCAGCTTACCCATTACTACAAAGTGTAGTACTATTATAGTGGTCAAGCAATAGGTAAATATATTATATACTTAATTCTATGATCTTACTTTTAGGATTCGCCTTTTTAGCAGGACTTGTGACTATTTTAACTCCTTGTATGTGGCCAATGCTACCAATTGTCCTATCTTCCAGTGTCAAAGGATCAGATCATAGGCGGGCTCTTGGAGTAACAATTGGTGTGATGATAAGTTTTGCTGCTTTTACTTTATCAATTTCTTACTTGGTACGACTTTTCCATTTTGATCCGAATATCTTAAGACTCTTTGCTGTTGTTGTTATTATATTCTTGGGGTTTTCACTTATTATCCCTGCCCTTACACAATTTACTGAGAAATATTTTAGTAGACTGGTGAGATTATTCGGTGTAAAACCACAGCAAAGTACCAATGATTTTAAAGCAGGACTATTAACTGGTTTAACCCTGGGTCTGGTGTGGTCTCCATGCGGTGGTCCAATTTTGGCATCAATCGCAGTTCTTGCCGCAACAGGCATGGTAAATATTGCTGTTATTTTAGTAACTCTTGCCTATGTGATAGGTGTCGGATTACCACTTTTTATCTTTACCTATGCAGGACAACGCTTTATTACCCGTACCCGTGTTCTTTCTCCTTATACCGGACGCATTCAGCAAGTTTTTGGGGTCATTATGATTCTTACCGCCATAGCCATTTACTTTAATTACGATAAGCTCTTACAGGTAAAATTTCTTCAAGCATTCCCGCAACTGGGACAAACCCTTAACGGATTTGAAAGCAATAATATTGTTACCAAGCAGCTTAACGCATTAAAGAGGAAACAATCAACACCACAAAGTAGTGTTGATACAAGTGGTTTTTTCAACATCAATACTCCTGCTCCTGACTTTATGGGGATTACTAAATGGCTGAACACAGATAAACCCTTAACCATAGCTGATCTTAAAGGTAAGGTAGTACTGGTAGATTTCTGGACATATACGTGTATTAACTGTATTAGATCCTTGCCATTTGTAACTTCCTGGTATGAAAAATATAAAGATCAGGGATTTGTCGTTATCGGGGTACATACGCCAGAGTTTGAGTTTGAAAAGGATTCCAATAATGTCTTAAATGCCATAAAACAATACAATATTCACTACCCCGTACCACAAGATAACAACTACGTAACTTGGAACGCATATAACAACCAATATTGGCCAGCAGAATATCTCATTGATGCCAAAGGCAACATTCGAAGAACTCATTTTGGAGAAGGTGAATACGATCAAACCGAGATGGCTATTCAAGCACTTCTGAAAGAAAAGGGTGCATCAATAAACACAGGACTCGTTAATATCAAGGATCAAACACCCCACACCCAGCAACTTTCTCCAGAAACGTATTTAGGTTCAAAACGGATGCAGTATTATTATCCCAGCGGGCAATTAGGAAATGGCCAACAAAACTTTACTCTTTCTAACCCTTCGCTTAATTCATTTAGCTATGGTGGGCAGTGGAATATTACGGATGAGACAGCAATCACAGGCGAAAAGTCGGTTTTGAGTTACGATTTCTATGCAAACAGAGTCTATATTATTCTGCGTCCAGGTAGTAACCCAAGTGGAAGTGCTAAAGTAAAAGTCTTTCTTGATAATAAACTTATTGATCCAACAGTAGCTGGGCAAGATGTAAAGGATGGAGTTCTAACTATTGATGTAGACAGACTATACGATGTGGTTGATTTACACGGTAATCCAGGAGAGCATCTCTTGCGTTTGGAGTTTCAATCACCAGGTGTAGAAGCATACACATTCACCTTTGGTTAAAACTCTTTGAGCTTAGATCTTAATTCTTTTTAGAAGTAAGGAATTACTGACAACAGAAATTGAGCTAGAAGCCATAGCAACTGAAGCAAAAATAGGGTTCAGTAATATATGGAAAAATGGATATAAAATACCCATTGCTACAGGAATCAAAATAATATTGTAGCCAAATGCCCAAAACAGGTTTAATTTAATAGTCCGCATGGTTTTTTTAGAAAGAGTAATCGCTGACGCTACCGATTTAAGGTCTTTATTAATTAAAGTAATATCAGCTGCCTCAATTGCTATATCTGTTCCAGAACCCATGGCAATGCCAATATCTGCTGCTGCCAGAGCTGGCGCATCATTAATACCATCTCCAACCATAGCCACTTTTTTGCCTTCTGCTTGTAATTTTCTAACCTCTGCTTCTTTCTGATCCGGTAAAACTTCCGCCAATACTCGATCAATGCCAAGTTTTTTCGCAATCGCATTTGCTGTTCTCTGGTTGTCACCGGTGATCATAACTACCTCTATTCCTAATCTTTGTAAGGCTACCACCCCTTCTTTCGCAGTTTCTTTAACAGTATCCGCAACTGCAATAAGACCAATTAATTCCATCCTACCATTATTGTCATTCCCGCGAAGGCGGGAATCCATGGATCCCCGATCAGGTCGGGGATGACTCTGGATGGCCAACATCATCACAGTTTTCCCTTCTTCCTCTAGCCTCGCAAGGCGAGGCCTTGCGAGGCTAATATCTATACTTTCTTTTTTCATAAGTCTTGCGTTGCCCAATAGAACATTTTTACTACCAATTATTCCCTCTACCCCGTAACCCGCAACAGCTTTGAATTTCTCAACTTTGCTTAAAGTAATTTTTTTTTCCTCCGCATATTTAACAATTGCTTCTGCAAGCGAATGCTCAGAACCTTTTTCAATAGATGCAGCTATCTGTAATATAGACCTCGCAGGTCTTACGCCTTTGACCTGCGAGGTCGAGATAACATCTGTAACTTCTGGTTTACCATTTGTTAAAGTCCCAGTTTTATCAAAGATAATAGTATTAACTTTATGAGCAACCTCTAAACTTTCAGCATCTTTAATCAGTATTCCGTGTTCAGCGCCCTTTCCAGTTCCTACCATAATAGCTGTAGGTGTAGCCAGTCCCATTGCGCAGGGGCAGGCAATAACCAGTACTGCAATCATATTTATCAAACCAAAAACAAAATTTCCTCCAATTAACCACCAACCTAAAAATGTCAGTATCGCTATGACTAACACAGCAGGAACAAAAATTTCAGAAACTCTATCTGCCATTCGTTGTATTGGTGCTTTTGACCCCTGTGCTTCTTCAACAAGCTTTATTATTTGCGAAAGCATTGTGTCTAAACCCACTTTTATTGCTTTCATAACAAAACTGCCGGACTTGTTTATAGTTGAACCAATTACTTGTGCTCCAATAGCTTTATCAACTGGAATACTTTCTCCAGTCACCATAGATTCATCAATAGAAGATTCGCCTTCAACAATGACCCCATCAACAGGAATCTTTTCCCCAGGGCGAACACGGATTAAGTCTCCGACTTTAACTTCTTCAATAGGTATGTCAATTTCTTTACCTTCTCTTACTACACGCGCTGTTTTCGCTTGAAGTCCAATAAGTTTTTTGATTGCATCAGAGGTATGGGATTTTGCTCTTACTTCAAGATATTTACCTAAAGTAATAAGACCTATCACGATAATGGTTACGTCATAATAAGTGTGTTGGGTATTTATATAAGAGGCTAAGGACTCTTCAAAGGCAGTAACAATAAAGCTATAAGTAAAAGCAACCAAGGTACCAATCCCAACTAAAGCATCCATATCTGCCCGTTTGTATTTTATAAATCTCCAAACTCCTGCAAGATATGGTCTGCCAACTACAAACAACATATATGTTGCAAAAAGAGGAAGCAGATGATGAAAAAATTCTTTAATAACATGACTCATTGGAAAAAAGAGTTCCCAAAGCATGATTAAGGTACTTATAAAAACTAAGGATAAGGAAATAATAACTTTTTTTTTAAGATCTTCTTCTGTACCTGAAAGGTCATGCATGTTACTCATATCATAAGAACTCTCTTTTTTATGATCTTCTACCATAAGCTCGTATCCTACCTTTTTGACTGCAGAAGCCATATCGTGTTCTGAGGTATGGTCATCGTAGTTCACTGTTGCTTTATTCGTTGCCAAATTAACACTAGCCTCTTGGACTCCTTCAACTTTTTGGAGGGTTCGTTCAATTACCCTTACGCAAGAGGCGCAATGCATTCCTATTACTTCAAACGTTTTTTTAACTTGAGACATAGTATTACACTTTTTTCTTAAACACCTGCATTATTTCAGCAATAGCTTCATCTTTTTTACCTTTAGAGATAGCATTAGAAACACATCCTTTAAGATGGTTTTCCAGTAACACGTTGCCTGTTTCTTTTAAACCACTTTCTACTGCCTGCATTTGATGCATAATATCAATACAATACTCATCAGCCTGAACCATTTTAATAACTTTATCAAGATGCCCTCTGGCAATTTTTAATCTATGAAGTATTCTTTCCTGTGTGTTTTTCGGTCTGTATGCCATACTATATAATATATACTTGAGGTATATCCCCCTACTAGGGATATCTTACTCTTACGAATAAACGTATGTCAAGCAGTAAATAAAATTATGAAATATTTTTCCGGGTTTTCTAAAAACTTATTTACTTGCCATGTCCAGTCTTTTCGGCAATGTGTCGTCGGAAATGCTGTACCCTATTGCCTATTTACCTAACCCAGTATCTAAAAGCAAATGGCAGCATTGCAGTATTTATATACGGCACAGTTTTTGCAATTGTCTGCACCATTGGCCTTATTTTTCTTACTCCACACGACACTGAAGCTTAATCACCAAAAAGAGTTTAGAAAGGATAGCCTTTGAGGCCTTGGACACCTTTTCCTGCGGACATTTCGCCTGTAAGATTTGCTATGTGCAAAATAACAAAATTACTAATAAGCCATCCAAGATTGTGTTTTCCTACACCCGGCAAATCCATTTCTACATCCAAGTCTTCATCTTTTAATGTTGCCAAATAATTGTCTGTTGCTTTATATACTTGTTTTGCAAATTCCCGCAGAACGGGAATATCGACAACAACAGTTTTGTACCATGCTTCGTGTTTGTCCCACTCCGATTGCTTTGGCATTGGAATAGAAAGTCCTGTTTTTGTTGTTGGAGTAATAATTGATGGTCTTTTTGCAAGCATGTCCGAAACAATCATATCTTCTGCAATAACCGAATGAGCATATGCTGCCCCAACAGGAATTGCTTTTCCCATGTGATTAAAATTTGATGCTTCCGCCGTAACATCTGCCATAACAGTTTCCTGGAGCCAATGAACAGATTCTAACTGTTGTCGTAAAAGTGCTACCGCATTCATAATATATTAAGGATAGAGATTAAAACTTCTTTTGTCAATGGATTAGTTACAAAGCGATGGGCTTTGTGCGCAAATTTTTGCTTTCATATTTTGATAGTCTTTTTGCATTTGTGTGCTATCTGACTGGAATTTTGCTTCCCATTCTTTACTTCCCGGTGCCCCAGGAGCAGCCGTTGGAAATGGCTTAAATGTTGGGAATGGAGCAAATGTTGGCATGGCCTGTGGCGTATAGTTGTAATTCGTCTGCGTTGGTGTTGCTGTTGGTACAGGTGGTTGATAATAGTATATTTTCGGGGTTGGCGTTGCCTCGTCCGTTGGAGAAACAGTTGGGTACATCTGCAAATCAATTGGACTTGGTACGGGTTCGAGCGCTATTGATTGCATAAAAATTTGCTGTTTTTTTCCAATAATTTCCAGATCTTTTTTAATTTCTCCGCTCTGAACTCCTGTGTATATTGCACCCAAAAAAGCACCAAAAAAAACGACAAGAATCGTTAGAAAAATATAACGACTTCTATATAAAACAGTGTCCAAAGATGTTTGTGCGGGTTGATCCATGGCGGTTAAATTTATGGCTGGAAAAGTTCTTCTGTCTGGAATTGAAAAAGCCCTGCTGCCAATAAATTTGGAAATGTTTGGACAAGGTTGTTGTAATCCTGGACAGACACATTATATTCTTCTCTGGCAGTTGCAATTTTGTCTTCTGTTTCTTTTAAATCATCCCGCAAACTTAAAAAGTTTTCGCTTGCCTGTAGTTTTGGATAGTTTTCGGTGACCATAAATAAAGACTTAAGAGTTTGAGTTAACATGCCCTCTGCTTTTGCCGTATCTTTTACTGTTTTTGATGTGTCCAGTGCAGACCGCGCCTGCGCCACACCTTCGAATGTTTCTTTTTCGTGCTTTGCGTAATCCTGGACAAGGGATGCCAGTCGTTCTATTAAAGAAGCTCTTCGTTTTATTTGCACTTCTATATCTGAAAAATCTGTTTTTACCTGATTGCGCCTGGTAATAAACGCATTATACGTCCCCCACAAGTAAAAAAGCACAAACAATGCAACAACAGCAACGATAGATAAAACAACAAAAACACTCGGTGTCAAATTCATAGCCTATAAAGCTTATTATACCACATCTACTATTTCATACTTCCCAAAACGTGTCAACGAACAAAACATACACCTATATCAACACATTATGCCTCCTATGCTACAATAGGCTCATGATAAAGAAGACAAATCTTTACATAGATGGTACTAATCTATTTGCCGGACAAAATGAACTATTTGGGTCAAAGAAACATCTCTCTTTTAAATACCTCATTAAAGAAATAAACAAACTAATTAAAATAGACGAAATTTATTTTTATGCATCTTACATGAACAGCAAAAATCATCGAATACCCAAATTAAAAGATCTTGTTGTTGCAGAAGCACTTTTCTACCGAGAGGTAATTCACACAAAGAATACGATGTTTTACAAAGGACATAGATCTCCAGCATCCGGAAAAGAAAAAGGAGTAGATGTCCATTTATCAGTAGATATTGTCAAAGACATTTTCTTAAAAAGATGTAACCAGGTTGTTATTATGACTGGAGACGCAGATTTAATTTACCCTTTAGAAGTAGTAAAGCTTCTTAAAATACCGACCACAGCAGTATTTCTTCCCAATAGATTTTCTCTTGAAATGTCTTACAAGGTAGACAAAGCGTTTGTACTAAACTTTGATAATAAATTTAAAGTAGACAGAAAAACACCCAAACAGTTAAAGGTAGTAGCCATAAAAAAGCCCCGCATGATAAACATACGGGGTAAGTAAGTATATTTAACCAGATTTGACTAGAATTGTCAATATGCCGCAAACGTATAATATATATGAGTTTTAATAAACTAACACAACAAGAAGAAGATGTTATAAAATACAAAGGGACAGAAGCACCATTTTCTGGAGAATACGACAATTTTTACAAAGATGGCACGTTTATTTGCAGGCAGTGTAATACTCCCCTGTTTTCGGCAGAAAGCAAATTCGATGCCGGATGCGGCTGGCCTGCATTTGACGAAAATTATCCCAATGCTATAAAAAGAGTTACCGACGCAGATGGACAAAGAGTTGAAATTGAGTGCCAAAATTGCGGCGCTCATTTAGGACATGTGTTTACAGGGGAAAAAATGACAGACAAAGACACCCGTCACTGCGTCAATTCCCTTTCTATCCACTTTGTTGCAAAAGATAAACCTCTTCCCCCTATACTACAAGGTGAATAAGCTATATAATCTAAACTAATATGCATGCGCCAGACTTTTCTTTACCTGACCAGGATAACACTATCCACAAACTTGCCGATTACAAAGGAAGATTTCTTATTGTCTATTTTTACCCCAAAGATAATACTCCCGGTTGTACCAAAGAAGCATGCGATTTTAGAAACAACATAGACGAATTTACCAAACGGAATGTTGCAATTATTGGTATTTCCAAAGACAATATAAAATCACACAAAAAGTTTCGAGACAAATACACACTTCCCTTTCCTCTTTTGGCAGATGAGGATAAAGCGGTAATGACAGCGTACGGCGCATGGGGAAAGAAAAAATTTATGGGTAGGGAATTTGAAGGAACATTGCGGAATACTTATGTAATAAACCCGCAAGGAGACATTGTCAAAACGTACGAAAAAGTAAACCCCCTAACCCACGTCCAACAAATCCTGCAAGACATAGAAAACATAAAAAATTGACGCTAAGAAGAAACGGAATACGTTGGGCTATCTTCGTCGACCAACATATATCCTCCGCTACGTATTGTCTGGATAATTCTAAGTTGGTCTTCTTTTGACCGAGAAATTTTTTCCCTCAGTCGTCTGACATGCACATTTACAGCACGCGTGTATAAATCTGCATCAGGATTATTACGAAACCAGTCCCACATTTCACAAGCAAGAGCTCTGTAGGATACCCCCCTATTTTCATTACGAGCCAATACATTAAAAAGCAGATTTTCCTTATGGGTAAGTTTCCTTTCTTCCCCATTAACAACAACATATCCTCTCTCAGGATAATACACAAAGAAACGATGACGATATACATACTCTGGTTTTGATTCATCGTCTTCCTCTTCTATCTGATGAAAGCTTGGATCAAGAAGACTATATCCATCACTTCTTCTCGTTTCAATAAGATTTTGATCTAATCCATGGGAATTAAAAATATTCCTTACTCGATCAATCAGATTTGCAACTTGTATTTTTCTAGAGTCATCGAGATTTTTATCTATATCTCCCCAAACTGCGTTTATTAACGCTGACGAACTTACTGTTATATTTGGCGTACCCGACAAAGCATAGAGTAATTTAGACTCGTTGGAAGTTAACAATGCTGTATTATCCTCTACGATGATCTGTCTGTTGCCAGGGATAAAATCAAAATTGGGATGATGATATACCAATTCGTTGCCTTCAAGCTCAAAAGGCCCGCTTGGAAGATCCCATGGTAGCTCCCCAGCTGCATACATTTCTCTTCCCAGATTCTGTAAACGATTCGCTGCTATGGATAGTTTCCTATCGGCTAATTCTCTTGCAAGCCTTTCAAACTTTTGCATAGCACAAAATTATACTACTTTTTAAGCCTAATTGCATAAAATCTTGATATTATTGGAATATTTGCTATTTCGGAGTAAAACGGAGTTCTACATTAAGGTTTAGTGCATCGGCCAATCTTTGTATTAAAGACATAGATGGCTTGGCATTTGCATTTTCTAGTCTGGATATTACTGCCTGTCCAGTGCCCATTCTTTTTGCCAAGTCTGCCTGAGAAATTTTTCTTTTAATTCTGGCATCTATAATTTGCCGTGCAATTTCAAATTCGGGCCCAAGCCTTTCGTATTCGTGTTTATACTCTGGATCTTTCATCCATTTTTCGTGAAGAGCTTCTGCGCTAATTAAGTTGTTTTTGTTTTTCATATTTCTATAGATCTCCTCTCTGCTAATCTTATATCTTTTAAAGGTAACTTTTGCGATTTCTTATGTATTATATGAACTCCAACAGCAGTGTTGCCCTTAATGTATAAAAGCAGTCTAATTTTTCCTGCTCTCAGCTCCCAAATCCCGCTTCTTGTAATCTTTTTAATATATTTCTGCCCGATAACAAATCCCTTTTCCTCAAATAACTTACGCGTTCTATTGAGTCGAGAATTATCTTCTACGTTTAAATTTTCAACATATTTAGCAACCTCTGGAAAATAAAATACCTTAAACATATTTTATGATAAATTTATCATAAATGTCAATAGTTAAAGAGAAGATTTTTCTGTTCTATCCTTTTATTTGCTCGTAAAGTAAACCAGCTAACGCTCCCCCAACAACAGGGCCAAAGAAGTATAAAGCAACTTGTGTTGTGTATGTAGAAAAATGAGAGAAATCAAACAATAATGGCCCAATACCAACTGCCGGGTTAAATGCGCCACCCGATATAGGCCCTACTGCAAATGCACCTGCCATTAGCGCAAATCCAATAGCCAAACCATAATAATCGTTCCCTTTTGTTTTGTCTGTCGCAGCAACATGTAAAATAACAAAGACAAGCAAAAAAGTAAACAATATTTCCGAAAGTAAGGCCGGAACCATTTCTATTCCCTGACCGGGTTGGGGAATAAACATGCTTCCCTTCATCAGAAAAAATATGTACGAAGCTGCAATGGCGCCCAGAAATTGAACGAGTATGTATTTTAGCGCATCGTCTGATTTTATTTTGTTATTAAGAAGCATTCCAAGAGTTACTGCAGGGTTATAGTGCGCGCCAGAAATATACCCACCCATATAGACAAGAGCCACAAGAGTACCGCCAATCGCCACAGGGTTACCTGTTAGTGCAACAACCAGAGCCAAAAAAAACGTCCCAATAAATTCAACAATATATTTCTTCA
>Ga0209515_10009572_pt1 | contig 11009 bp, 7 predicted proteins | sample Subgroupgradi54m_FD_187454 | JGI IMG/M metagenome (GOLD analysis project Ga0209515, IMG submission 187454) | Subsurface groundwater microbial communities from S. Glens Falls, New York, USA - GMW60B uncontaminated upgradient, 5.4 m (SPAdes)... ...
AAATGACAATGCACATCTATCATGCATTCATTATAGCAGTAACAAAACTATTTTCTGATGAAAAGAAGGGCGCTGGGAAGACTGCGGCCCGGACCTGCTTTGTAACCATTTGACCAAAGCGCAGTTGATCCTCCCTGATCTAATCCCAATGCATTTTCCATTCCAAGAGTCTTAAGAACTCCTGCGGCTTGAGCTGCTGAAGCGCTATAAACAATACCAATGTAAGCAATATTTCCTTTGTTTGCGACAAAAGTTCTAGGGCCGGCATTGTTAATCTTTGGATCGCTGCTTCCCCCAAATGCATTATTTCCGCCTGAAATATAAAGAGGGAAATTAGCAACAACCGCATCCACGCCTGTATCCCGTCCCCAATCCAAAGATTGTCCGCGTACCCCCATAGAATTTCCTGAAAAATAAACCAAAGGCACAGTGCTGTATTTATTGTTGTCAGAATTAAAATAGTGCTTCTTGGAATTCATCAAAAGCGTGTCAAAAGAATTGGTTTTTCCGGCACAGCTGGGATATTCCGCAGGGCAGAAGAAAGGACCATTTATTCCCGCATATGCTCCAGATCTGGCAACATAATCCCCAAGACTCATTACAGGACAATTATTGCTGCAATCGGAATCTGAAGCAGTATCGATAATAACTCTTGTAGAATTTAAATCTGCTGCAATAATTGCAACATTAAATGTTCCGGCATCTGTTTTGACTGCCTGAAAGCTATATCCATTTGTTGGAGGAGTATTGCTTAAGTTTGCTGTTTGATTTGAGGTTGCTGATGTTTGTGCTGTTGCAATAGCGCTATATTTTCTGTCTATATCACTATTTAATTGCGTTAGGAGGGCGGATCCGGATGAATAATTTAGGTCAGATAAATATTGTAAAATTCCTGCATACGTTTTTTCTAAATCTTTGGTATCTTGTTTTTGGACTTTAAGATCCTGTATTTTTTCATATGGCTTTATGATTTGACTATATGCATCATGAGTTTTTTTAATGTCAATTTTTAATTGTTCATTAATTTTAACTTGGTCTTGATTTTCTAAATCACTCAATTCTTTTTTAGTAGACTTTAGAGTTTTATCAAGGTTTAATATTTGTGTTTTTAGAGTTTCTGATTGTAAAAAATAGAAAAAAGATGCAAAAAGTGAAATTACGGTTATTACAGCAAGAATTTTTACTGTATATTTTTTAAATTTATAAAGCTGTTTCACAAATTTTATTGTATCAAATTCAGATTCTGGGAAATAGAGGTTTTTGGGAGGTGATTTTTGGGCCTTTGAATTGTTTTTCAATTTTCTCTGCAGTTTTGGGGAGAAAGGGTTTAATGAAAAAAGCAGTTAACTGTATAATTTCAACTACTTCTTGAAGAATAGGTTTGGCTTTTTCTTCTGATAATTCCCAAAGTTTAGTATCATTTATTTCCTTATTAGCTTCATCTATAAATCCCCATATTAAACTTAAAGCGTCGTTGAATTTAAAATTATTTATAAGTTCAACTAATTGCGATTCCTCAAATTTAAGCGTTTTTTTCTTAGGACTGAAATTATATTTTTCACAAAGTCGTGCCGACCTTGCAACTAAATTTCCTAACCCATTTGCCAAGTCGGCGTTGTAAGTTTCTTTTAATTTTTCTTCAGAAAAATCGCCATCGGAAAATGGAGATATTTTTGCCAGTAAATAATATCTCAGGGCATCTGCGCCATATTTTCCAATGAGAGGAATTGGATCTAAAACATTTCCAAGAGTTTTGGACATTTTTTGTCCATTTGCAGTTATATATTCATGTACCAGTATTTTCTTGGGTAATTTTAATCCCGCAGACAATAAAAATGCCGGCCAGTAGATTGCGTGAAATCTAAGTATCCCTTTTCCTATAACATGAAGATCTGCCGGCCACCATTTATTATATTTTTCAATATCATTTTTTTCTTCAGAACCAAACCCTACTCCGCTTTGATAGATATTTAAAGCATCAAACCAAACATACATTCTTTGACCTGAATCGTTTGGAACCGGAACTCCCCAGTTTTTTGTTCTCTTATTACTTCTGGAAATACTAATATCCTGCAAAGGATTTTTTAGGAAGGATAACATTTCGTTTTTTCTAAATTCAGGCACAATTTCAACAGTATTGGATTCAAGTAACTTAATTAATTTATTCTGGTATTTGGATAACTTAAAAAAATAATTCTCTTCAGAAACTTTTTCAAGTTTTTTGCCCGGATGTTCAAAACATTCTCCTTTTTCGTTTAGTTCTTGCGGTTCATAAAATTGTTCGCATCCTACACAATACAAACCGGTATAAGATTTTTTATATATATCACTATTTTTGTCGCATAATTCCCATAGTCTTTGTGAGGAGAGATGATGCTTTGGATCGCTTCCTTTTTGCCAAACATCAAATTGAACGTTTAGCTTTTTCGAAAGCTCCAGAAAAAGATTGCTATTTTTATCAATAAACTCCTGAATGGGAACTCCTTCTTTTTCGGAGGCCTGAACATTTTTGATGGCATTCTCATCAGCACCACATAAAAACAAAACCTCATTTCCTAGAATTTTATGGTATCGGGTGATCGTATCAGACTGTACAAATTCCAAGGCATGCCCAATATGAGGTTTTGCATTTACGTAAGGAATTGAATTTGTTATATAAAATTTGTTCATTGTGTAATTATAGCAATTACTTAATATAATAGACAACGATTTTGAATTAGTTTCAATCTTTTAAAACATTGAAGTAAATTCATTTCTATCTTTTTTTAAAGAAAAGTTCCAAACTTATAAAAAGAGCGATAAGAAGAAACAGAAAGTATTGGCTGTTTAGATTGAGAAGGCGGAAGATAAGATAAATTATTACCAGTAATCCAATTGTAACTCCTCTGCGGACATTTCGGGAGAGATAAGTCAGAAGCGACAAAATAAAAGTGAAAAGAAGAAAGAAGAATGGGATTAGAATGATAAAGGATAAATGATTAATGATGAATTGTTTGGACGGAGGGAATGCAAACACAAGATACAAAAGGCCAACTAAGGATAAAATACTTAAAATCAAAAGCCAAAAGGGTCGTTTTCTTCGGTTCATAGTTTAAGTTTAACATAGTTTTATTTAAACACTCCTTGACCCCGTATAGCCTTGCCGTTCGCCTTTTCAGTATTATTCATACACGGCTCACGGAGCGGCTTTGACGGGGTCTGCGCCCCAACTGCGAAGACAGTTTGGGGCTTGACATATTTTAGCAGTCGTGGTAAAGTATTGCTAATTCTACATTAGATCCTGAAATAAATTCAGGATGACAATACGAATAAATATGCATGATTTAACGCAAAGACAGGTTGAAATTCTAAAAAGCCTCATTGAGGAATATATTGAAACAGCAGAGCCTGTTGGCTCTGAAACTCTGGAGAAAAAATATAATCTTAGCGCTTCTCCTGCGACTATCCGAAATGAAATGGTAAGTCTTACGAAATTGGGATATCTCAAGAAAAGCCATACTTCAGCAGGCCGAATGCCAACTTCAAATGGAATGAAATTTTACGTAAAGCAGCTCATGAAAGAAAAAGATCTGTCTGTGACTGAAGAAACAGCAGTAAAAGAAAGTCTTTGGGATTACCGGGAAAAAGAAAGTAGATTTTTGAAAGAATTGACGAAATCCCTAGCTAACAAAACAAAAGCGTTGGCTATTGCAACAACTGCAGATGGAGATATTTATTGTGCAGGATATGCAAATATTTTAGATATGCCGGAATTTTTTGATATAGATGTAACAAAAAGTTTACTTGTAACCATTGATGAATTTGAAGCATGCCGTAAATTTTTTGCAGATATAGTTTCCGATGATGTTCAAGTACTTTTGGGTGATGAATTGGGTCCAAATTTGCAAGGACCATATGGGTTTGTTTTCACTCATTACAAAACTCCGATGCAACTAACAGGAGATATTGGAGTTTTGGGACCTAGCAGACTTAACTATACACAGATTGTCCCAACAGTGAGATATTTTGGTGATTTGATTGAAGAAATTGCAAAAGGCTGGTAGAATAATAAGATTAAAGATGGATAAGAATAAAAAACATGCAACCACAGAGGCACAGAAAAAAAATGAAACACAGAAACTCAGTGACTCAGAAAAATTCAGTGATTCAGTGATTGCAAGAGATAAGGAAATTGCACATTTAAAATCAAAGATTGAGGAACTTGAAAACCAGATAAAACACATTTTTGCAGATTATCAGAATCTGGAAAAAAGAGTTGTACTTGAGAAAAGAGAATGGTTGATAAAAACCAACAAAGATTTAATTTTGAGGTTTTTACCAGCTCTAGATTTTCTCTTGTTATCAAGTAAACATATCGAAGACGAGGGCTTGAAATTGAGTATTCAAAAATTCTTTGATATATTAAAAGAAGAAGGGGTTGAGAAAATTGAGACATCTGGAAAAGATTTTGATCCGAATTTAATGGAGGGAATCAAAACAGAGATTGGTGAAGAAAACAAAGTAATTGAAGAATTAAGACCAGGATTTAAAATGGGAGATCAGGTTTTGCGACCGGCACAAGTTACAGTCGGTTCTGTAAAGCAGAATAAAGAGGAGAAAAATTAATATGGGAAAAATAATAGGAATAGATTTAGGTACAACAAATTCATGCATCGGCGTAATGGAGGGAGGAGCTCCCAAAGTCATCTATTCTGCAGAGGGACGCAATGTCATTCCATCGGTTGTTGATCCGATTTCTCATGTCGTGGGAGACGTTGCAAAACGCCAGATAGTTCTCAAACCAAAGAGAACAATTTTCTCTATCAAAAGATTAATGGGTCGCAAATTTACAGATAAGTCTGTGCAATTTGACATGAAATGGCTGCCATATACTATTAAATCCGGCCGGGACGGAATGGCAGTTGTTGAGGTTGAAGGCCGCACATTTACTCCACAAGAGATATCTGCACAAATTTTGCAAAAAATAAAAGCTGATGCAGAAAATTATTTGGGCGGAAAAGTTACACAAGCAGTGATTACAGTTCCGGCATACTTTGATGATTCCCAAAGGCAAGCCACAAAGCAAGCCGGAGAAATTGCAGGACTTGAAGTTTTAAGAATTATAAATGAGCCTACAGCTGCGGCACTAGCTTATGGACTGGACAAGAAAAACGCACACACAATTGCAATTTACGATTTGGGAGGAGGAACTTTTGATATTTCAGTGTTGGAATTAGGAGAAGGAGTTTATGAGGTTAAATCTACCAACGGAGATACGCATTTGGGCGGAGATGATTTTGACCAATTAATTATTGATCATATTGCAACAGTATTTCAGAAAGAAAATAATGTTGATTTGAGAAAAGATTCTCAGGCTTTGCAAAGACTTCGTGAAGCAGCGGAAAAAGCAAAAATAGAATTATCAAGTTCTTCAACAGCTGAAATTAATCAGCCATTTATAACTCAGGGTAAAAATGGTCCTTTGCACTTGACAATGACTTTAACTCGGGCAAAGATGGAACAAATAGTTGATTCTTTGGTCCAGAAAACGCTCCAGCCCGTAGAACAGGCTTTGAAAGACGCAGGAATAAAAGTTTCGGAGATTGACGAAGTAGTTTTGGTTGGAGGAATGACCAGAATGCCAAAGATTATAGAAATTGTTACCAAGTTTTTCGGAAAAGAGCCTAACAAATCAGTTAATCCGGACGAAGTAGTTGCAGTTGGAGCTGCCATTCAGGGTGGAGTTTTGGGCGGAGAAGTCAAAGACGTTTTGCTTTTGGATGTAACTCCATTAACATTGGGAATTGAAACATTGGGCGGAGTTTCCACTCCTCTTATTTCCAAAAATACAACAATTCCAACTTCCAAATCTCAAGTATTTTCTACAGCTGCGGACAATCAAACTCAGGTTGAAATAAATGTTTTACAAGGAGAACGATCAATGGCGCTCGATAACAAGAGTTTGGGTCGCTTTATTCTTGATGGAATTCCTCCTGCGCCTCGAGGTGTTCCCCAGATTGAGGTTACTTTTGATATTGATGCAAGCGGAATCTTAAATGTCAAAGCAAAAGATAAAGCTTCAGGAAAAGAACAAAGCATTAAAATTACAGGATCAACAGGCTTGTCTAAAGATGAGATCGAGAGGATGACAAAAGAAGCGGAAATGCATGCGAAAGAGGATAGTGAGAAAAAAGAGAAAATAGAAGCCAGAAATGCAGCAGATTCTTTAATCTTTACTGCAGAAAAAAGCCTTAAAGATGCAGGAGATAAAGTTACTCCCGATTTGAAAAAAGAAGTTGAGGAAAAAATTTCAGCTCTTAAAACGATTTTGGAAACAGGAACCAAAGAGGATTTGGAAGCCAAAACCAAAGATTTGTCTGACAGTTTGCAGAAAGTAGGACAGGCGATGAACCAAGGACAAAAGGCAACTCCTAACAATCAGCAAACAACAGGAGACGGCGAGCAAAAAAAAGAAGAAAAGAAAGAAGAGAAAAAAGGAGACAAGGAAGAACCAGTCGAAGGCGAGGTTGTCAACTAAATCCGAATATCAAAATCCGAAATCCGAAACAAATTCCAATTTCCTAAATTCAAATTTTCAAAACGTTTTTGATTTTTTGTGTTTTGATATTGTTTCGAGTTTCGATATTCGTGCTTCGAATTTTTATATAGTATAATAAGACCTTATGGCAGATAACAAAGATTACTATCAAACTTTAGGTGTTACAAAATCCGCAAGCCCGGAGGAGATAAAAAGAGCTTATCGTAAGCTGGCTTTGCAGTATCATCCGGATCGAAATAAAGGCAAAGACACCGAGGGAAAATTCAAGGAAGTTACCAACGCTTACGAAGTTTTATCTGATCCGCAAAAAAAACAGACCTACGATCAATTTGGTCATGCCGCTTTTGAACAGGGTGCAGGACAAGGACCCTTTGGCGGAGCTGCGGGCGGGCCTTTTGGAGGCGCACAAGGAGGGCCTTTTTCCTACACCTATTCAACAGGCGGGGACGGGAGTGCTGGTTTTGATTTTGGAGGATTTAATGATCCGTTCGAAATATTCGAGCAATTTTTTGGCGGCGCGTCACCATTCGGCAGGCAACAAAGAAGACAATCTTATTCTCTGACAATTGATTTTCTCGAGGCAGTTCAAGGGACTACAAAAAAAGTTACCATAGATGGTCGATCCCAAACCATCAAAATTCCGGCAGGTGTTGATGAAGGTTCCAGAATTCGCTTTGGCGATTATGATATTGTGGTTCAAGTCGGCTCTGACAAAAGATTTCAGAGAGAAGGTTTTGACATTATCGGAATCAAAGAAATTTCTTTTGCACAAGCCGCGTTAGGGGGAGAGGTAAATATTGAAACAATTGATGGGGATTTAAAACTTAGAATTCCTTCGGGTACACAGCCGGGTACTGCGATTAGATTGCGGGGAAAAGGCGTTCCGCATTTGCATGGACAAGCCCGCGGAGATCATTACGTGAGAATAAAAGTTACAGTCCCAAAACATTTGACAGGAAAGCAAAGAGAACTCTTGGAAGAGTTTCAAGAGGACAGCGGTAAAAAAGGCTGGTTCTAGTTTTTCTTTGTACTTTTGTGCCGACAAAAGTACCAAAAACTCTTTGCGAGTGAAAGTCGAGCTATTTTTGTTCGCTCACTTATCGGGTGATTTGCACCCCCTCCTCAACCAAGTCAGACTTGGTGAGGAATCCCCCTGATGCGTTCGCTCACAAAAATTTAACGCTCTTGTTTCAATCGCAAAACAAAACTGGTTTAGCTTCCGACCCCTGGGGTCGCCGCAAACAATTGGCCTTTTGGTTTTTGGAATCCACTTCTATTTCGCCCGGAAAAAAGCTAAGGTAGGTTAAAAACTATATGAGTATGGGTTTGTGAGATTTATTTTTCGTAGCGTCTACCAAAAAATATGTTATCCTTCACGGTTTGATAAAGATATTCAGCGGAAGATTTTCCAATCAATGCAGCATATACCTTCATAAATTCTTCTTGACCTTGAATATAAAACTCTGTTGCCACGGGAAAAAATTCATGCCAATTTCTTCCTGAATATAAAAGTCTTTCTATTTCGTTTTCCGATAAAGTGTCTCTGACAGCTTCGACTTTCTCAGCAACAATATTTGAATATTGTTGCCAATCAGTAATTTTTAATACCTCACCAATACGATACGCAAAAAAGTCTCCTCTATCTGGTTCAATAAACCGATGTGTAAGTTCATGAGCTGCCACTGATAAGCTTTTGTCAAAATCTTCTTCCTCAAAATTTTGCTCTAAAAATATTATTTGATGTGTTCTTATCATATCATGACAATTACATGTGCCTCCTAACCTCTCACGGAGATCTATGTTTGCACTACTAACATCAGCAAGGATAAATTGCGCAGGACGATTATCAATAGAAACTTTTAAAGAACCTTGTTCTATGGCATCATCGAGTTCTTTCCGAGAAAGAGTATATCTATCATCGTTCAGGTTATATCTCATCCAATCCACAAATAATGGATAAAATTTGTCTATTTCAATTTTAATTTCGGGCAGCGGAATATCAACAGTTTTAGGAGGGAAGGGTGCATAAAAGTGCTCTGGAAGTTCAGAAAGAATCTTTTGCAATTTTAATACATCTTCACCGCTCCATTCTGCCACGGGGAATTTTTTCCCCATTAATTCAGGTACAGGCAATATCATGATAAAAGGTTGATCGAGCGATTTTCTTATTCGTGCAAGCTCGACTTCTGGAAGTTCATTGGGAGTTACTATATCGACCTGAAACTTCTCCTCAGTAGATTTAATGAGTTTTTTTGTTTCTTCTGAGACAATCGTTCTTTGTTCCGCTAAATTATCAGCAGAAGTTACTGGGGCGGAAATAGGAGTTGGCTCTGGGACATTAGGAGCATGGATATTGGGATTTTGAATGGTATCAGAAGAGAGCAATGTCATGCCTGCAATAGCAAGACTTCCCAAGCTTTTTTTGACCTTATCAGCGGCCTTAGAATATTTCTTAAAGCCTGATGGTTTTTCTGCCGTCGATGGAGTTTGATGAACTTCTGGTGATGATTGATCAGCCATATTTATATAAAATTGTCATTCCCCAATGTATGAAACTACTTGTGAAGGTAGATAATTCAAGCTTTGTCTCCGATTACCCATATGAAGCTTATCATAATTTGTGTTTTTTAGGTAGACTTCCTATACTAGATTCAAGATGTATTATTTGAGCCTTCCTTTAGTATTTATAAAATTTTGGCTTGTAGAGTCTTCAAGGAATTTGCCTTTCCTGTTTTTTTCTTTAAATAATGCTTTTTTGCAATTATTCTCTTTGCCGATTCTAGTACAAACATATTTTAAGCCCTGGAAAAATGAATACAGAAAAGGGTTAGTTGGTTTTTCTGTTGCAATGGGAATCTTCATGAAAACATTTGCAATCCTTGCAGATCTTGTTTTGTTTTTGCTTCTTTTAATCGTTGAGCTAGTTGTACTTATTGGGTTTATTTTTCTGCCAATTATTACTGTTCTTTCTTTTTCTTATTCTCCTTTTTCCAGAGAATTTATCTTTCCAATTTCACTTTTTTTTATCCTTCTTATTTTTTTCTCATTTAAACCAAAGAGAACTTTTTCGGGAATAATAGCATCTAAAAAATCAACAATAAATATTATTAAATTTATTCTCAAACAAAAAGAAATACATTTTCTTTTACGAAAAGCAGGCATAAAAAAAGAAGAGATAGGGTTGGTTGAAGTACCAATAGAAAAAACTGCAATTTCCGCCCTTGATTTTTTTGCTGAATATCTTTTGGCAACAGAGCAAAATTCAAAATTGTTATTTACGAAGAAACTTAAGAAAGAAGATCTTCTTAATATTGTTTATTGGGCAAAGATAACGTTTCAGGATGAGGGAAAACCGTTTAAAATAAAATTTTCCGGAGAAGGATTTGCGGAATACTGGACATACGGGTGGACTCTTGAAACAAAAAAATACATGATTGATTTAACGCCTGAGATTCTGAACAGAAGGCCGCTTCTTCTAGGGCGGAAAAATGAATACCAGCAACTTTTGAATGCTTTGACAGCAAGGAAAAGTGTAATTTTGGTAGGAGAACCGGGAAGCGGCAAAAATGCCTTGGTTGAAGCTCTTTCTTTTGAAAGTTTCTCCAGCGACTTAAAAGATTTTCATCATCAAAGGGTTTTTAAATTGTATATAGATACTCTTTTGGCGGGAGCAGGCAATCAAGGAGATATTGAAAAAAGACTTGATGAGATTATTTCAGAGATTTCTCATTCCGGAAATGTTGTAATTTATATTTCTGATTTTGAAAATATATTAGGTTCTTCGTCATTCAAAATTGACTTATCAGGGGTACTAATTCCTTACCTTAAAAATAAATCAATAAGAATAATAGGAACCGCTTCGTACGGTTCTTATAAAAAGTTTATCGAGAAATTAACAAATATTTCCGATGTTTTTGAAATTATAAAGTTGGAAGAACCTGATCGAAATATTTTGCTGCAAATGCTTTTTGATAAAGCGTCTTTTATAGAAAAAGAGATGAAAGTTGATCTTTCATATAGTTCAATTCTTTCAGCGCTTAATTTGGCAAACAGGTATCTTATCGATAGAACATTGCCGGGCGCGGCAGTAATACTTTTGGAGGATACGGCAAATGAAGTCAGGCTTTTGAGAAAAAAAGAAGTTCTGGAAGAGGATGTTGTGAGACGTGTTGAAGAGAAAACAAAAATAATAATTAGCGCTCCGACAGATAAAGAAAAAAATCTTTTGATAAATCTTGAAAATAAAATGCATGAAAACTTTGTCGATCAAGAAGAGGCAGTTAAGGGGATAGCTGAGGGAATACGAAGAGTACGCTCGGGTCTTAAATTTGGAGCAAAACCTATTTCTTTTCTTTTTTTAGGTCCAACAGGAGTCGGGAAAACTCAGGCAGCAAAAACTCTTTCTGTTTTGTATTTTAATGGAGAAAAAAACATGATGAGGTTTGATATGAGCGAGTATTCATCTTCGGAT
>Ga0209515_10009574_pt1 | contig 11006 bp, 7 predicted proteins | sample Subgroupgradi54m_FD_187454 | JGI IMG/M metagenome (GOLD analysis project Ga0209515, IMG submission 187454) | Subsurface groundwater microbial communities from S. Glens Falls, New York, USA - GMW60B uncontaminated upgradient, 5.4 m (SPAdes)... ...
TCGGCATTGTCTGGGCGCGTTGCGTGTGGCTGCAGGTGGTGGGGGCCAATCGGTTAGAACGGCTGGGCCACGCGCAGCACCAAGTCTCCCAAGCGTTGCCGGCGCCTCGGGGCACGGTGTATGACCGGAACGGGCGCGTCTTGGCGATGAGCGTGCGCGCCTCCTCGATTTTTGCCAATCCGCGGCAGGTGACCGCAAAAGCAGAGACCACGGCTCGCTTGGCCTCGGCGCTGGGACGCGACGCCGGGTTCATCGGCCAGCGATTAGATCAAGACCGGGGATTTGTCTGGTTGTCGCGCCAGCGCGATCCGGCTGTCACGCAGGATCTGGGCTCCTTGCGGCGGCAGGGCATTGGGATTATGGACGAAATCACGCGCGTCTATCCGCACGGCTCGATGGCCAGTCATGTGTTGGGGATGGTGAACGTGGACCAGCGGGGGTTGGAGGGATTGGAGCTCGGGTTAAACGGCGTGTTGCGAGGGCATGCCGGATGGCAGACGACCTTGCGCGACGCCAAAGGCGATGTGTTAATCGGTCCATGGACTATCGAGGCGGAGCCGCAATCTGGCTACGAGGTTGTGCTGACGCTTGATAGCGTGGTGCAGCAGGTGGCGGATGAAGCCCTGGCCTGGGGCGTGCAAAAATTCCACGCCAAGGGCGGATCGATCATTGTGATGGATCCGCGCACGGGCGAGATCTTGGCCTTGGCGAATCAGCCCACGTTTGACCCGAACGCCCCGGGGCGTTCGCCGTTGGCGGCTCGCCGCGATCGCGCGATCACCGATTTGGCGGAGCCGGGCAGCGTGTTCAAAGTAGTCACGGCGTCCGCGTTATTAGAAGAGGGTCTCGCCAGCCCCAGCGATCGCGTCTTTTGCGAAAATGCGAATTACCACACCGTCGGCCACCATGTGCTGCATGATCATCAGCCCCACGGGTGGCTCACGTTTGAAGAAGTGATTCAAAATTCCTCCAACATCGGCACGGCCAAATTGGCCCAGCGGCTCAAGCCCGAGGTGTTGTATCGCTATATCAGGGCGTTTGGATTTGGGCGCGCAACCGGGATCCAGCTGCCAGGAGAAGTCAGAGGGATCGTGCCGCCTCCTGCGAAATGGTCCAAGCTCTCCCCGTATATCATTCCGATCGGGCAGGAAGTGGCCGTCACCCCCATGCAGCTGGCCGTCATGATGTCAGTGATCGCCAACGGCGGAATGAAAGTCAGGCCCTCCATTCTCAAGGAATTGCGCGCGACCGATGGATCAATCATCCGCACGTTCGCGCAAGTCCCGCAGGCGCGCATCTTGCGGGAAACCACCACGCAACAAGTCGAACACATGCTTGTCAAAGTCGTAGAATCAGGCACCGGTCAGCTGGCGAACGTCCAGGGCCTCACGGTGGCCGGTAAAACCGGGACGGCTCAGAAAATTGAGCCAACTGGCCGCTACTCCCATAGCCTGTTCGTTGCCTCCTTCGTCGGCTACGGGCCGGTGCCTGATTCTCGTTTTGTGATCGTGGTGACGGTGGATGAGCCGCACGGCGCCATTTTTGGCGGCGTCGTCGCGGCGCCGGTTTTTCGCCGCACCGTCAAACAGCTCGTCGGGTATTGGGATTTGAAACCCGTGCTGCCGCCTCCCACGACGCTGGCGAAACTCCCATGATCCCACCACCTGCCTGGGCTCGCCAGCGGCGAGCCGCGAAAATTTCACTGGATTTGGAACTCATGCATTTTCGCCAACCCATTCGGGTTGGCAGGCAGGTGGTGGGATGACCTTGCGGCAACTCTTGCAAGGCCTGGCGACGCAGCCGGTGCCGCCTGTGTCCATCAGCGGCGTGTCCTGCAATTCCAAACAGCTCAAAAGCGGCGAGCTGTTTATTGCCGTGAAAGGCCCGCATCATGACGGGCATCTGTTCATCGAAGAGGCCGCGCAGCGGGGTGCCTCGGCGATTGTGGCGGAACGCCTGCCCGCGCATCCCGTGCGATGTCCGGTCATCCTCCTGCCTGATACGAAACAGGCGCTGCCGCGTGTGGCTGCCCGCTGGTATGGGGAGCCGGCGACGCGGCTCCACATGGCAGGCGTCACCGGCACTTGCGGCAAGACCACGACGACGTATCTCATCAAAGCCATGTTGGAAGCGGCCGGGCATGGGGTCGGGCTCTTGGGGACCGTGGCATATCAGATCGGAGAGCGCAGCGTCCCCTCGACCAACACGACGCCGGGTGCGATCGACTTGCAGAACCACTTGGCCCAGATGGTGGAGCATTGGTTGGATTGGTGCGTCATGGAGGTGTCCTCGCACGCGCTGGATCAAGGCCGGATTGACGGGCTGCAATTTGACGCCGCGGTGTTTACCAATTTGGGATCGGATCACTTGGATTATCATCGGACGCGCGAGGCGTATGCGGTGGCCAAGCGGCGGATTTTTCAGTATCTCAAACCGGATGGCCGCGCAATTCTCAACGTCGATGATGTGTACGGGCGCACGCTGGTCCAAGAGTTGCGCGGGCGATCCCTCGTGACGGTGGGGATGGAGACGTCCGCCGACGTCCGTCCCCAGCATATTCTCTGCAGTTGGCAGGGGACTAGCATGGTGCTGGAAAGCCCGTGGGGTGTGTGGCCGTTGAGCAGCCCGTTGGCAGGCCGGCACAACATTCCCAATATCCTGGAGGCGGCGGCGACCTGTTTAGCACTCGGCGTGCCGGGAAGTGCGGTGCAACAAGCGACGGCGAATTTTCTGCAAGTGCCCGGTCGCATGGAGCGCATCACCAACGAAGCCGGTCTGACGGTGGTGATCGATTACGCACATACGGCGGATGCGCTGCGGCTTGTGTTGCTGTCGATGCGGGAATTGGTGCGCGGTCGTCTCATTGCCGTGTTCGGGTGCGGGGGCGATCGCGACCAAAGCAAGCGGCCGATGATGGGCCAGGCGGCGAGCCTCTTGGCGGATGCCGTCGTGCTCACATCGGACAATCCCCGCAGCGAAGAACCCCTCGACATCATCCAGCAGATCAAAGCCGGATTTGTCCCGACCTTCCATGAGTATCAAGTAGTGCTTGATCGGGAGTGCGCCATTCACACGGCGCTGGCCATGGCCAAACCCGACGATGCCGTTTTGATCGCGGGGAAAGGCCATGAGGCCTATCAGATTTTTTCGAATACGGCGATTCCATTTTCCGATCGCGATGCGGTCGAACGGGCGTTAGTCCAAACAGGGAAAACGATTCCTGTCTCATGACCATATGGACGGTCGGCCAGCTAGTTGACGCCACGGGCGGCGAGCTGGTGACAGGCAGCCGGGATCTCCCGGTGAGCGGCATTGGCATTGATTCGCGACGACTGGAGGCCGGCCAGGCGTTTGTGGCCATCCAGGGCCATCGATTCGACGGGCATCAATTCTGCGCGGAGGCCATCCGCCGCGGGGCGTCAGCGCTGATCGTGTCTCGACTGCCGGATTATCCTGCGGCCATCCCCACCATTCGTGTTCCCGACACCACCAAAGCGCTGGGCCATCTGGCGGCCTATCACCGGCGGCGATTCGATATTCCCCTGATCGCGATCACCGGCTCCTGCGGCAAGACGACCACCAAAGAACTCCTCGCCCATTTGTTGGCCGGTCGCTGCCCGGTGTTGAAAACGCAGGGCACGGAAAACAATCACATCGGTCTGCCGCTGACGTTGTTGCGCTTAACCTCCTCGCATGAGGTGGTGGTGGTGGAATTGGGGAGCAATCATCCCGGAGAGATTGCGTATTTGGCGGAGATCGCCAAGCCCACCATCGCGGTGGTGACGAATGTCGGACCCGCGCATCTGGAATTTTTCGGTTCTTTGGAGCGCATCCGACAAGAAAAACTGTCGCTGCTGGAGGCGTTAGATCCTCACGGAATCGCGATCGTGACGGGCGATCAAATTGAAGTGCTGCTGGAGGCCAAAGCCAAACTCCAGCCGCAGGCCACCTTGTTGACCTTTGGGATTTCCGATCAATGCGGCGTGCAGGCCATCGACATTCGGCGTCATCCGCAGGGATTGTTGATGCGCGTGCGCGGCGTGATGGGCGAGTTTCTGGTGCCGTTGCGGGGGCTGCATAACGTGGAGAATGTGCTGGCGGCGTTTGCCTGCCTCAAGACGCTGGGCGTGCCGCTTGAGACGATGCAGGAGCGGCTGCGGCAGTTTCACACGCTGCCGATGCGCTCGGAGCTGGTCACATGCAATGGCTTCACGATTCTCAATGACTGCTATAACGCCAATCCGTTGTCGTTCGCGCGGGCGCTGGAAACGCTGCGCGAGTTGGACGTTTCACGGAAAGTGGTGATCGCCGGCGACATGCTGGAGTTGGGCGACTACGCGCCGGCGGCACACCAAGCCATCGGCCGGCTCGCCGCCCAGATGGGGGTGGATGTGCTGGTGGCCGTCGGCAGGTTTGCCGGTGAAGTGGTGAAAGGGGCCTCCACCATCACGCCGAATCAGACGCTGACGTTTCACACCGTGCAAGAATTGGTGCGGTCGCTGTCGTCGATTGTGCGCAACGGTGATGGCATCTTGATCAAGGGTTCGCGCCGGATGAATTTGGAAGAGGTGACGGCGGTCTTGCAGAAGCAAGCTCGTCGGGCGCACCTCCACGACACGTTTTACAAGGGGCATCATCACGGGTCGCTGTTGCACGGTCGCCCGCATCGGTGAGCAGGACGGATGAGATGACGCTGGCGATGGTGAAGCAGGTTGGAGTCATTTTTTTGCTGAGCACGATGGGATGCGTGGCGATGGGAGGTCCGTTGATCCGCTGGTTGGTGCGAGCGCGGTGGCTGCAGCCGGCGCGCTATAAGGATTGTCCGCCATTGCAGGCGTATCAACAGCGGACCAAACAGGGCATTCCCACCATGGGCGGATTATTGGTCTTAGGCGTGGCGCTTGCGGTGGCGGTCCTTGGCGGCGGGATGCAAAGCCGCGAAGGGTGGCTCCTGGTCTTCGTGGTTGTTTCGATGGCGGCGGTGGGACTCGTGGATGATGTGCTCAAACTTCGGCATCCGAATGCCAAGGGGTTGCGCTGTCGCCCGAAATTGGGTGCCGCGTTGATCATTGGAGGCCTCCTCGGGTGGGCGCTGGCGCATCCGAGTCTAGGTTATCGCCAGGCCGTGGTCCCCTGGACGGGGATGCGATGGGATGTGGGATGGGGATGGGTTCCGCTGGCCATGATGGTGATTGCAGGCTGCGCCCACGCCGTAAATCTCACGGATGGCATGGATGGATTGGCCGCAGGATGTTTGGCGGTGGCGTTTGGAGCGCTGGCCCTCGTGGCCTTGGCGGATCCGGCGCGGTATCAGATCGCCGTGTGGTGCGGCAGTTTGGCGGGGGCCTGCGCGGGATTCCTCTGGTTCAATAGTTTTCCGGCATCCGTGTTTCTTGGCGATGTGGGGGCGTTGGGATTGGGGGCCGCGTTGGGGGCGCTCGCCCTGTTCCTCAACGCCGCGTTTGTCTTGATGATCATCGGCGGGATCTTTGTGGCCGAAGCCCTTTCCGTGATGGTGCAAGTGGCGTCCTATCGCTGGCGCAACAAACGCCGCGTGTTTCGCGTCGCGCCGCTGCATCATCATTTTCATCTGGGCGGACTCAGCGAGCAGAAACTCGTGGTTCGGTTTTGGATTCTCGGGGCCGTGTTGGCGGTGTTGGGGCTGACGACGTTGGCGCGATCATGACGATGCTGGACACGCTTGAGCTGCACTTGCATACGAATGGGCACGCGTCCGTGTCCAATCCCCGTTCGGTTGATCGGTTCGGCGGAGATTGGGCGGGGCGTTCGGCCTTGGTGGTCGGGCTTGGCAAGAGTGGAGCCGCCGCGGCGCGCTGGCTCCAATCAGTGGGTGCGTGCGTGCGCGTGACGGAATCCGCCCACACCGAGGTGGTGCAACGTGCCGCGGCCGCGCTGCAGGTAGCCGGCATCGAGCAGATGGAGTTGGGGGGGCACAGCCCGCGTTTCTGCGACGGAGCCGAGGTGGTGGTGGTGAGTCCCGGCGTGCCGGAGACGGTGCTGCCGATTCAGTGGGCGCAGGCGCACGGCATTCCCATCATGAGCGAGATCGAGCTGGCGTTTCGGTTTTGTCCGGCGCCGATCGTGGCGGTGACCGGGACCAACGGCAAGAGTTCGGTCGTGACGCTGCTCCAGCGGCTGCTTGAGGTGTCCGGCAAGCACGCGATTGCGTGCGGCAATCTGGGCATCCCGTTTTCCGACGTGTTGCCAGCGCTTACCACGACGACGGTTGTGGTCGTGGAGGTCAGTTCCTTCCAGTTGTTGTGGTGCGAGACATTCCGGCCGGCCATCAGTGTTTTATTAAATATCAGCAGCAACCATTTGGATCGCCACCGCAATCATGACCAGTACGTGGCCGCCAAAGCCCGGCTCTTTCGCCGGCAAACGCCGGAAGATTTCGCCGTCCTGAATGCCACGGACGCGATCACCGTGGAGTTGAGCGAATCCATTTGCGCGCAGCATATCTGGTTTGGTGGAGCCTGCGACAATCCCCCGGGGTTTGCCCTGGATCCGGCGACCTGCCGCTTACTGCCGGTCAATGTGCAAGCGGTGCTGCAAGTCGGGCGTTTGTTAGGGATTCCCGATCCCCTCAGCCATCAGGTGATTCGGGAATTTCGCGGGCTGGAACACCGCTTGGAATATGTGGGGACGCTGCAGGGCGTGCATGTGGTCAATGATTCTAAATCGACCACGCCGAACAGTCTGCTCTATGCGCTTGGGCGGTGTCCGGGATCCGTCGTGCCCATTATCGGCGGGCGCGATAAGGGCATGAACATGGACGGCCTTCCCGAAGCCCTGACGCATGAACGGGTGCGCGGCGTGGTGTTGATCGGTGAGGCGCGCGCGCGGTTGCACGCGCTCCTGCGCCGCGCCACAACGACCAAGGAAGGCGTTTCGCTTGAGGCGGCCTTGCAGGAGGCGCTGCTGTTGGCGCATCCCGGCGACACCATTCTTTTTTCACCGGGGTTTGCGAGTTTCGATATGTTCCGCAATTTCGAGGAACGCGGGCGCCTGTTCAAACAACTCGTCCAACAACTGGTTGTGAGCCGGACCAACGGGGCAGGGACACGATGAACGAGCGGTCGCTCCGGCAGCTGTTGTGCATCATCATCCTGCTGCTGTTGAGTCTCGGCTGCATGACCGTGTATTCTGCCACCGCCGTGCCGGGTCTCATCGCCTACGGGCAGAGTATGAATTTTGCATTGCATCATGCCATGGCCATTTGTCTTGGGTTGGGATTGGGGTTGGGGTGTCTGGCCCTGCCTCATCCAACGCTACGGCAGTGGGCCAAGCGATTGGTCATCGCGAGTGTCGTGCTGTTAGTGTTGGTGCGCGTGTGCGGCCAAGAAATTAATGGGGCGCACCGCTGGTTCCGGCTCGGGAGGCTCAGCATTGAACCCTCCGAATTCGCGCAGCTGTCCTTGGTCCTCTATCTCGCAGATTTTCTGTCGCGCAAACGCGCAGTGATGCAAGAATTTCGGGAAGGGTTTCTGCCGCCCATGCTCGTGACCGGGCTGATGGCGGGGTTGGTGCTGCTGCAGCCGGATTTAGGCACGGCGATCGTGATGGGAATGGTGGCGATGCTCCTGCTGGTCATCGCGAAAGCTCGTTGGCGGCATCTGGGGCTGACCGCTGTGTTGGGAGGGCTGGCGTTGGTCGTCTTGATTGCCGGGGAAGCGTATCGCCGGCGCCGCATCCTCGCGTTTTTGAATCCCTGGCAGGATCCGCAGGGCGTGGGATTCCAAATTCTGCAATCGTATGTCGCCTTAGCCGGCGGCGGGTTGTGGGGGCAGGGTGTTGGGGCGTCCATGCAGAAATTATTTTTCCTGCCCAGCGCGCACACGGATTTCATCTTTGCGATTGTCGGAGAAGAGCTGGGGTTGGTGGGCACGACGGCCATCATTCTGTTGTTCGCGATGTTTGTCGGGTGCGGCATCAAGCTGGCGCAGATGACCGATGACTTGTTCAGCAAGTATGTCATCTGCGGATGCATCGGATTGATTGCCTGCGAGGCGATTGTGAATATGGCGGTGGTGACCGGTCTGTTGCCGACGAAGGGTTTGCCCCTGCCGCTGGTGTCCTACGGAGGGACGGCGATGGTGGGCAATCTCCTGGCGTGCGCGCTGATTTTCCGTGCGAGCCGTCCGGAACCTGTCCTCATGGCAGGATCATCCCAGGAGTCCGTCGCATGACGATGGCGATGTGCGCCCTCGGATCGCGCAACCGTATCACGCATTTTCTCGACGATCCCGTCCGCGTGCTCATGGTGGCCGAAGGCAGCGGGGGACATGTGATTCCCGCGCTGGAAATCACCCGTGTGCTGACCGATGCCGGAGCGAGCGTGACGTTGCTCTATCCCCGGCGGCCCCAGGTGGCCTCCCTCATGGCCGGCTTGACGCAGGACCTGCAGGATCCAGCGATTCATCTGCAGCCGTTTGCGTTGTCGCCGTGTCCCTTGCCGATCGGACGACCGTTCTGGCGATTGGGGCAAGCCGGTTCCATCTGGCGTTTGGCCCACGAGCGGCTGGAGACGTTTCGCCCTGATGTGGTGGTGGGATTTGGGGGCTGGTTCTCGGTGCCGGTGATTTTGGCGGCAGGGCAACAAGACATTCCCACGCTGGTGCATGAGCAAAATGTGCAATTGGGCAAAGCCAATCGCTTTTTATTGGATTGGACCGATCGGTTGGCGGTGTCATTCGATGCGACCGGGCGTGATCTCAGCGGTGTCTCGGTCCTAATGTCGGGCATGCCGGTGCGATCACGCATCGGTATGGTGACGCGCGAAGCGGCGGCGCAACAGTTTGGGCTTGCGGCGAGCGCGTCGACCATCTTAGTGCTGGGGGGAAGCCAGGGTTCGCATGTGGTGAACCAACTGGTGCTGGAGACGGCGCGTGGGTTCACCGACCAGGAGCGGCGCGAGTGGCAGCTCCTGCACATCACCGGCATCCAGGATGAACTAATGGTCCGCGCCTCGTATGCCCAGGCGCAAATTCAGGGCATGGTTCGGAGCCATCTCGCGGAGATGGCCGCCGCCTATGCCATGGCGGATGTCGTGATTGCAAGAGCCGGGGCGTCTACCATCAGCGAGTTGGCGCAGTGCGGCAAGCCCGCGATTTTTATTCCCTATCCGCATGCGTCTGGGCATCAGCGCGCCAACGCGCAATGCATTGAAGCGGCGGGTGCGAGCGTCATGCTGGAAGAACATCTGGCGACTCCGGAACGGTTGTTGGCGACGGTGCGACAGATGCTGCGGGATGAGCGGTTGCGAGCCATGATGGGGCGCCAGATGGAAACCTTTGCGCACCCGGACGCCACCCAGCAGTTGGCACGGGCGATCCTCACGTTAGCGGCCGCTCATCGCGGCGCGACGCCATGAGTCAACCGTCAACAGACACACCCATGAGCGGCACGACGTATCACTTTATGGGGATTGGCGGGATCGGGATGAGCGGATTGGCGTCGATTCTCAAATCCCGCGGCGAGATCGTGGATGGCTGCGATATAAAGGCCAACGCGAGCACGCGCCTGCTTGAACAGCAGGGCATTGCCGTCACCATCGGGCATCATCCGTGTCACGTGACGGAGGCCATTGGCACGCTGGTGTACAGTTCTGCGGTCGCACCGGATGATCCGGAGCTCTTGGCGGCCCGTACCCGCGGCCTTCGGGTCTTAAGTCGCGGGGCATTCTTGGCGGAGATGGCCTCAAGCGCCAAGCTCATCGGCGTGGCCGGGGCGCATGGCAAGACCACGACGTCGGGGATGGCCGCGCAGTTGTTGATCCAAGCGGGATGGGATCCGACGGTGGTGGTGGGCGGCCACATGCTCTCATTGGGCAGCAATGCGCGGGTAGGAGGCGGACGCTACCTGGTGGCGGAAACGGATGAATCGGACGGATCCTTTTTGTTTTTGCACCCGTCGATTGCGATCGTCACGAATGTAGATCGGGAGCACCTGAATCACTATCACACGTTTGAGAATTTAGTCGCGGCGTTTCGGCAATTCGTGCATCAGCTGGGGCCGGATGGCACGCTCATCCGCTGCTACGACGACCCGATTGCGCGCGATCTGCTCTCGCATCGCAAGAGTCTCAGCTACGGGTTTGCCTCCGGCGCGGATGTGACGGCCACGGCCATCACGGCGCAGGGCTGGAGCAGCGAGTTCGTCGCGCTCTACCAAGGACGGCGCTTGGGGACGTTTACGTTGCGCGTGCCGGGCCGCCACAACGTCCTGAACGCGCTGGCGGTGATTAGTCTGGGATTGACGTTGGATCTGCCGTTGGCGGTGATGCGAGACGCCCTGCAGGCGTTCCAAGGCACGCGCCGGCGGTTTCAAGTCTCGCAGGTGCCGGGCGATATCTGGTTGGTGGATGATTATGCGCATCATCCCTCGGAGATTCGGGCCACGCTCTCCGCGGATCCGGAGGTGGGACGCCATCGGTTGGTGGTATTTCAGCCGCATCGGTTCACGCGGACGCATTTGCTGGAACGCGAGTTTGTGCAGTGTTTTGATCGCGCCGATGGCGTGATCGTGACGGACATCTACTCCGCGTTTGAGGATCCGATTCCCGGCGTGTCCGGCGAGCGGTTGGCGGAGCTGATGAAAGCCCACGGCCATCCGTGCGTGCGGTATGTTCCGCGGCCGGCGCTCATGGGGTATTTGACGCATTTCATTCAGCCGCAGGACACGGTTTTTTTCTTGGGGGCAGGAGACATTGGACAATTATGCCATGAATTGGCCTCTCGCTTGCGTACGACCAACCGAGCCGCTGTGTAATCACACCAGCTTCCGGATCGGCGGGCCGGCGGAGTGGTTCGCCGAGCCCGAGACGATCGATGAGCTGCAGCTGGTGCTGCGGGAAGCCGCGCGCCAGGGGTTGCCGGTGTCCATCATTGGCGGAGGGACCAATCTCCTGGTGGCTGATGAGGGCGTGCGGGGGGTCGTCATTCATCTGGGCAAGCAGTTTCGCCAGGTCGAGATTATTTCCGCCG
>Ga0209515_10009575_pt1 | contig 11004 bp, 12 predicted proteins | sample Subgroupgradi54m_FD_187454 | JGI IMG/M metagenome (GOLD analysis project Ga0209515, IMG submission 187454) | Subsurface groundwater microbial communities from S. Glens Falls, New York, USA - GMW60B uncontaminated upgradient, 5.4 m (SPAdes)... ...
ATTTTGCGGTTGGGCGGGACCCATCTCAGCAAGCAATGCCTGCAACCGCGCAATTTCTTGTTGCAAAGCTTGGATTTGTTGCGCAACTGTAGGGGTAACGGCATTGGCCGTTCCCGCTGAAACCATCAATAAAATTAACGCAGTCAAAAATATCTTCTTCATGCTTCCATTATAGGCGTTGATGGACTAAATTACAAACAGGGGGTAATATTATCAAATGGTGCTGAAAAAAATTGCTAAAAAATGGTGGCTGATTATTCCCGGTGTTTTACTGGTGGTGATTTTGATTGCCGGAGCACTGTTCTTCCTTTCTTTTGAACTGAAATATTCCCACCGATTTTACCCGGGCGTGATGATTAACGGAGAGTCTGTAGGCGGAAAAACGTATGAAGAAGTGCTGGCAGAATTTAAAGAAAAAACTGACATTTTGCAGAAAAAGGGGCTAACCCTGGTTTTTGAAGGGAAAACCAATAAAACAGAAATAACTATCCCGGCCACTGCTACCGGACTTACCCCCGATGCCGTGGTTGAATATTTTTCCATTGGCCCGCAAACAGAAATTATTAACCGGGCCTATGGATGGGGCCATACCGGCAGCCTGGTAAAAAAACTGAAAGAACGGTTTTTATTAACCATCGGTAAAAACTTCACCATTCCCGTAACGGCCAACCGGGAATCAATTGAGTCATTAATCACGCGGGAAACTAGCCACTATTTTGGCGCGCAAATTCCTGCTCAATTTTCTTTTGATGAAAATGACAAGGCGGTGGTTGTTGCTGAAACCCCAGGAGAGCAAATTGGCGCGCAAAAAGTAACCGATTCGGCTTTACAAGAACTGATGAACCTGCAAACAGAGCCGGTTACTTTTAAACTGCAAACCCAAACTCCTTACACCACCCAGAAAAACTTAACTCCCTTTTTGGGATTAGCAGAAAAGTTGGCTGCGTTACCGGGCATTGTGTTTTCTTATGAAGATTACACGTGGCGTGCCAGCGGTAAAACCATTGCCAAGTGGCTGACCTTAAAACCGGAAAACCAAATCGCCATTGATGATAAAAAGCTGGAAGCGTTTTTGAGTGAACATGTGAATGCTTACATTAATAACCCCATGGAAAACAGCCGCTTTGCCATGGAAGACGGAAAACTGGTGGAAGTTTCTGCGGGCACACCGGGCAACGTGGTTGATGCTGCCAAAACTACCCAGCTGGTTGAAAAAGCTTTATCAAAACTCAAACAGGGCGAAGGCCAGGATGCTCCCATTATCATTCCGCTGGAAATCATTACCTCTCCACCGCAAGTTACCAAAGAAACCATTGCCAAATACCACATTAAAGACCTGGTTGGCACTGCCACCACCAATTTTGGCGGCGGCACCAAAGACCGCCAGCATAATATTGAAACAGGGGTGGCAAAAATAACGGGGATGTTATTGGCTCCCGGCCAGGAATTTTCAACCGTTAATGCCATTGGTGACATCACCAAAGAAACGGGCTTTGTGGAAGAATTTGTGATTGACAAAGACCAGACTATTAAAGAAATTGGCGGTGGCTTATGCCAAGTTTCCACCACGCTTTTCAGGGCCGCTTTAAATGCCGGCCTGCCCATTACCGAACGCCTTAATCATGCATACGTGGTCCCCTATTACGGCCCTGGGCTAGATGCCACCATTTACGAACCGCATCCGGATTTCCGCTTTGTAAACGACACCGCGCATTACATTTTAGTACAAGGCGCCGCCAATCAAAATGAAGTGACTTTTGAATTTTACGGGGTAAACGACGGCCGCGTGGCTGAAGTTTCAAAGCCGGTACTATCAAACGAAAAACCAGTTCCGCCAGACCGCTACATTGCCAGCCCCCCCCTGCCCGCCGGCAAAACCACCTGCACCACCTCAACGTATAAAGGCATCACTGCCGACGTTACTTACAACGTAACCTACGCCAGCGGCCAAACCAAAACCCAAAACTTCCACAGCGTTTACCAAGCCTGGCCCAAAGTGTGCCTGTTCGGCACCGGCCCAGCGGCGGTTCCAGCAGCGCCAACTCCATAAACCCTGCTAGGGAATTGAATTCCATAATGCTTCAAACAGCGATTTTCTGGTTTTGGAAAAATATTCATTTTCAACAATGAATATCATGTTGTTAAACCTTGGCGAAATAAAAGCTGCCATTGATTCGGTGATGATTTCCGTAAATGGTAATTTGTACATGGGCGGCAGGATTTTTGAAACCCGGTTTTCCTGGGGGTCTTTGGCAACAATCTTTTTTGCGTAGGGCGAAGACACAATAAGCTGGCGGCTCAAAATACCCAGCTTTTTCTTTTTGGCGATAATTTCCCCAATAATATATTTTTCTTTTACGTAATCCAGAAAGTTTTCCCCTTCGGTGATAATCCGGTATTCTTTTTCTTTGGTACTTAAAATCATTTCCCAGGCCTGCTTGAAACCCGCTGAACCGTACAAAAAATACACTTGGGGCTTGGCATGCATATGGGCGGCCCGGTCTTCCAAAAACGGCAGAGATTCTTCAAAATTTGATATTTTTTCTTTGGCGTTTTGAAGCAGTACCGCGGGCAACTGGGCCACATAATAAGTTTTTTTACCCGTTTTAGCCACTACCAACACCCCCGATTCCACCAACTCTTCAATGATATGGTACAAGGTGGTGCGTTTTATTTTGGCCTTTTTGGCAAGCTGTTGAACAGAGGCTTCGCCCAATTCCAAAGCCGCAAGGTAAATTTTCGCCGCCTTGGTGGAAAGCCCCAGGTTTTTAGTGATTTCAATCAGGTTAGCCATGGCTTGATAATAACCCCATTGCTACGGAAATGCAAATTCTGTCGATAATTCCGACAAAATCTATTGTCCGGATACGCCCGCCAAGGCACAATGAACACAGAACCTTAACAAACCAGAAAGGAGCTTCCCATGCCGGTATTCATTCAACGGGATGGCCAAAAGCAGGGCGTCGCTTCACTCGCACCCTTCTTGAATGATTCTTTGCAAAAAGGGTGCCGCATGGATAAAGCGCAGATGGCCGCGGCAGACCAGCAGATATGCCGGTGGCTAGGATTTGGTATTGGCAAAGGCGTAACTGATCCCGAAAGAAACATTTCAGTATTCGGCCTTCCGGAAATTATGACCGCCGGCCTGCACGGGCTGCTCATTCAGGGCTTCCCAGGCGTAGGCACAAGCCCTGAATGCTATGAACAAAATGACGTACTGGGATTTGGCGGGTTTGTGCGCTGGGTCTACTTTGCCAACCCAGGGGGCGGCAACGGAATTCTTGGCATTGATTTTAGCCTGTGCGCCTGGTCTGGGGCTGGCGTTGCCAACACCATGTTTTCTGTTAGCAGGCTGGCAAAAACCTGCCTTGAACATGGCATCAGCCCGCAAGACCAGCTAGTACTACTCAACTGCCGCATGATAGAAGAGCCCTGCGTTTTCAGTTGGCGGCAATCGCTTGGGCTTTGCTGTGCCAGCAATGGGCAAACAAAGAAAAAGAGCTCTTTGCAAATCCAGAAAGCCCGTACTGTCCACGGTGCGGACAAGAAACATTTGGTGTCGCAAACGTTCATTTTTGTTATCGCTGCGGATGTGACCCGCGGCTAATTAGAAAAGGAAGGGTAAAACCATGATGAAAGGCTCGCCAGACTTTCCCGGCAACACTACGGCCATCATTCAAAAACCTCCGCCCACACAACGGGCGGTCAAAAAAGGCCACTGCACCAAGTGCGGAACGGTGCTCATGAGCGACTTCCGCTTCTGCCCCGGGTGCCAGGAACCTGTTGCAAACATGGGCGCCAGGCCCTCAAATGTTTGCGCTTGTGGCCGCGCCTTCGGCCCGGACGAAAAACACTGCTTTTCGTGCGGCAAAGCGAAAACAAGCTAAGGGCGCACTTTGTAAGGCCAAACGCCCAACGCCTGATCTTCAAATCAGGCGTTTTTTATTTCCCCAGTAAACTACATTTGATGGTCGTCATCAAATTCAAAATAATTTTGGGTTAATTCTTCACCTGCTTGTATGTCTTTTCTGGCAATTAATGGGTATTCAGTGTCATCAACTGTTTGATCTATCACCACATTCCCCTCTTTGGCATGATTCATAAAACGCACATTATCAAATGATAAGTGGTAACAATCAGTCTTCTTGCTCAAAAAACCATAAAAAAGAATAATATCTTTTTCAGCCTGACTTAATTTTTCAAAATCAGTTTTTAGTATTTCCAAATCCAGCCCCGGCGAAAATTTCCAAATCCGCGCCCCCTTCAAAATATCCTCATCAGCAAAAAGCCCCAGCCCATGGGTTTTACTAGGTTTTACGGTAGCTTTAATGAGTAGCATATAACTATTTCTTTCCGGCAATATTTACCAGCCAGCTAATCCCGAATTTATCGGTGAGCATGCCGAATACATCTCCCCAAGGAGCTTTGCCCAGCGGCATGGTAATTTTGGCGCCTTCAGAAAGTTTTTCCCAATAACCTTTCAATTCTGCTTCATCATCGCCGCTCACCGAAACAGAAATATTATTGCCAGCCGTGGCGCGCCCCATTCCCTTTGGAGTATCAGAAATCATCAGCGTAATTCCATTATCCGCAACCAGCATGGAGTGCATAATATGGTCCCCCTCACTCGCATCATGCGGCACACCGGCTTCTTTAAACGTGCTCATGGTCAACTTACCCCCAAAAACCCCATGATAAAACTCCGCCGCCGCCCTGGCTTCCCCATTAAAATTGATATACGGATTAAGTTTGCTTTGCATGTTTTTGTTTGTTAATAATATTAATCTGATTATTTTTCACTAATTCTATAAGAATAATTAAAATCTTTCCACTCAACTTCAACGACAAATAAATAATCTTGGAATTCGCCCCCTTTTAATGGTTTTACAAACTCGGCTATTCCTTGGGTATTTTCATTAGAAAACCCTTCATTTTCTACAACATACACATACCCTTTTTGACGAATCACTTCTTTTTCCGGCTTACCTGAAATAATTACTTCCTGTTTGCCATCTTTACTCAAAGAATAATCAAGATTTGTCTGCCCCGGAATATTGTTTGCAAATAATGCCTTAATGATTGCTACTCCTCCGTCATCGGTGGCATAAAAAACCGGCCGCTTAGAAAATAGCTTTTCACCCGAAGGAATTAACGTGCCGCTGGCATGAAATAAGTATCCCTTTTGCGCATTCACCCAATTCAAAAAATCTTCCAATTTCAAAGAACCAAGATCTACATGAGAAATATATTTTTCGGATAATCCCAGATTAAGAAGCTGTTCAAAATCCATATCTCTAAAAACTTATCTCAAACGTTTCGTCGGGAACTTTGGTCATATCCAGCCAACGGATCCAGGTGGGTTTTACTAAAAAATACCGCTGGTCTTCTCGGGTAATAAACTTTTCAGCCCGCGGATTTTTGGCAGCTAACTTTCGCGCACATTGCAGAGATTCTTCGCCGGTTAACTCCCGTGCCACGCCTTCATATTGCACAGTGCCCGTGTCAGAATCCCAGCCAATCACAAAAGAAACATTGGGATTCTTTTGCAAATTTTTATACTTCCTCGTTTTATTTGATGTTCCAAAAATAAGTTCTAATTTTTCCGTTTCAGCAAAAGCCACTGCAGCGCTTTCGGGTTTATTGCCACCAACGTCAATGGTTGAAATAACCGTCAGAAGGTTGCCTTTTATAAATTCTAATATATTCTTTTTAACTTGCTCGTCTGCCATTATTTTTATTGATCAAAGCTACTTTATTTTTCCGTTTTAACTTCTTGATATCAAACTCTCTTCTCCGGGCGGCGGTTAGGGTTTTAAATTTTTCAAAATACTTTAATGTAACCGGCCTTCTAATTTTTGTATAGTGCGCGCCACTTTTTAAGTTATTGTGCTGATTAAGTCTTTTTTCCAAGTTATTAGTACAGCCAACATATAACGAACTATCCGCGCATCGGAGAATATACACAAAATATTGCATTCCTAAATGTACTTCGCATTACGATGCGAAGTAAGTGTTCACTGCACCTTGTGCAGCTCCCTTAGCTGCGGGACTAGGATTCGAACCTAGATAAACAGATCCAGAATCTGTTGTCCTGCCGTTAGACGATCCCGCAAAATTACACCTTCAAATATTTTCTTACCACAATAAAGCTCAACAAGCTTGCCAGGCCCATGCCGGCTAAAAGCTGGATGGCGATGATGATCAGCAAATTACTAATGAAGTATCCCGAAAGGCTGAAGCCGGGCATAATTATGGCTAAGCCTCCGGCCAGCGCGTAAGCGAACACGGAAGTCATGATAAAGCAAATCACAAATGAGATGGCCCCGAAAATCACTCCCTGAATGACAAATGGCGCGCGGATAAACCAGTTTGAAGCCCCCACAATGCGCATGGTGCTGATTTCCTGGCCGGAATTTTCAACAATCAGCTTGATGGTGTTGAACACTACCAAAATGGCAATAAGCAGCAACACAATGCCTAGCACCACCCCAAACCGGGTGATACCCCGGGTGATGGCAAAGACCTTTTCTATAGTATCCTTTTTTTCTGAAAAATCAACCTTATCAATCAATGCGGCGTACTGGTCTTGCTGTAAAATAGTGGCAATGCTTTCGTATTGGCTGGTGTCGCCATTGGTAACAATGTTGAGGGAAGGCAAGAAAGGATTCTGCCCCACTTCCGTTAAGGCGCGGGAAAAGGTGGGGTCGTCAGCGTGTTTGGCGTTAAAATCTGCCAAGGCCGATTCTTTTGAAACATATTCTATATTTTTTATAGCCTGTGATTTTTCTAACAAGTCTTTGCGCACCTGCAAGATAGCTTCTTCACTGGCATCGGCTTTAAAATAGGCGGTAATGTCAATTTTATTTTGCACTTCACTGATTACATAGCTGCTGGCCCCCTGCATGAAAAATAGCCCCGTAATGAGCAGTGTAGTAATGGTTAAAATAAAAATAGCGGCCACTGAAGTACCCTTGTTGCGGTAAAAATGGGCGAACGCAAAATGTAAAACGCGGTTAAAATTCATGCTATGTGATATTAAATAATAAAACGCCCCTTTTCTTCATCCCTGATTACCCTGCCGTTTTCAATGGTGATTACCCGTTTTTGTAATTTGTTGACGATTTCTTTGTCATGCGTACACAAAATAACGGTTTTACCTGATTTATGCACTCGCTCTAGCAGGGCAATAACTTCATAAGTGTTATAGGGGTCAAGGTTACCCGTTGGCTCATCGGCCACAATTACATCGGGATGCTTTACCAGGGCCCGGGCCACGGCTAAACGCTGCTGTTCGCCGCCCGAAAGCTCGTCTGGAAAATTATCCATTTTTTCCTTCAAACCGATAATTTCCAGCACTTTGGGCACCTGCGTTTCTATTTCTTCATTTGTTTTCCCTTCAATTTCCATAATGTAGGCCACGTTTTCATAGACCGTTTTTTGGGGCAGCAGTTTATAATCCTGGTAAATGCTGCCGATTTTCCGGCGCACTTCCTGCAACGCCTCACCGCTGATGGTATGAATGTTTTGACCTTCAAAAAACACATCGCCGTAAGTTGGCTCTTCCAACCCCAGAATTAATTTGATCAGGGTGGTTTTCCCCGCGCCAGACTTTCCCACAATGGAAACAAATTCCCCCTTTTTTACTTCAAAAGACACGTCTTGCAACACAATGTCTCCGGAAGGATAAATTTTTGTGACTTTATCAAATTTAATCATTATATTTTTAACTCGGCTTGCACAAATTCTTCTAAATTGCCTTCCAGCACGTCTTCCGCTTGGCTGGTTTCATATTGGGTGCGCAAATCTTTTACCATTTTATAGGGGTGAAGCACGTAACTTCTAATCTGGTTGCCCCAGCTTGCCGAAACCGAATCCCCTTTTATTTCTTTCAATTCTTTTTTATGCTCCATGTCTCGCTGGGTGTGTAATTTAGAATATAAAATTTTCATGGCGGTTTCGCGGTTTCTGCCCTGACTACGCTCGCTTTGGCTGGCCACGGCAATTCCGGTGGGAATGTGGGTAATACGAATGGCAGACTCGGTTTTGTTGACATGCTGGCCACCCGGACCTGAAGCCCTGAAGGTATCAACCCGTAAGTCTTCCTGCTTTATTTCAAGCCCGGCCACATCTTCAATTTCCGGCATTACTTCCACCAAAGCAAATGAAGTATGGCGCAACTTCTGGGCGGAAAACGGTGATTGGCGCACCAGCCGGTGCACCCCCGCTTCTTTTTTTAACATTCCATAAGCGTGGCGCCCCGCAATTTCCAGCGTAACATTTTTGGTGCCAATCCTTCCATCCGGCCCGCCGCCTTCCCCAAAACTTTGGTGCAAAACGGTAGCCTTCCAGCCTTTTGAATCGCAATATTTTACGTACATTCGCAAAAGCATGGTAACCCAATCCTGCGCGTCCACCCCGCCCGCCCCGCTGAAAATTTCCAAAATGGCGTTATTGTTATCGTACTTGCCACTTAAGAAAACCTGGAATTCTTCTTTCTCAACTTTCTTTTGCAATGCGGCCAAGGCGCCTTCATCCACCTGTCCCAGCTCGCTTAACTCTTCCAGGTCTTGCAATTCTTTTTTCAAGCCCTCAGCCACTTCCAATTCTTCTTTCAAAACGGAAATCTTCTGGCTTACCGCGGCAGCAGCCTGGTGGTCATTCCAAAAATCCGCGGCCTGCGTTTTCAATTCCAAATCTTTCAGCTCTTTTTCCTTGGCCTCAACATCAAAGCCGGCCCACTAACCAGTGGACCTGCTGCTGCAATTTTTCTAAATCAGTATTCTTTTCGGCCATACCCCTATTATCGCACGGATCGGTAGCCTCCTACAACCCCTTTCTTACTCAAAACAATCTGCCAAAGCTGTAAGTTGCGGGCGCGAAATGAACCGGCGAAGCTTAGCAGGTAATATTTCCACATGCGGTAAAATGTTTCCCCATATTTATCTTTCAATTTTGGCCAAGCCGAGTCAAAATTATGAAACCAAGCCATCAGGGTTTTATCATAATCGGCGCCAAAATTATGCCAATCTTCAATCACAAACAGCCCTTCAGCGGCTTTGGTTATTTGCGAAGGCGCGGGCAAAATGCTGTTAGGGAAAATATACTTTTCCACCCACGGATCCACAAATTTCATGGGAACATCGGTGCCAATAGTGTGCAGTAAAAATAAGCCGTCATCTGATAAAAGATCATGGGCCTTTTGCATGTAGGTGCGGTAATTTTTCACGCCCACGTGTTCAAACATGCCCAGGGAAATTATGTGGTCAAATTGGCCTTGTAAATCACGGTAATCTTGCAGTAATAATTCCACCGGTAAATCTTTGCACAGCGCCTGGCCTAGTTTCACCTGCTCTTTGGAAACAGTCACCCCGGTACCCTTGGCTTGGTATTTTTCAGCCGCAAACTTTAAAAAACTTCCCCAGCCGCAGCCAATGTCTAAAACCGACTGGCCGGGCTTTATCCCGATCTTCCGGCATACCAAATCCAGCTTTGCTTCCTGGGCTTCATTTAAATTCTGCGTATCAGGCCAATACCCACAAGTATACACGAGCCTCTTATCCAGCATGGCTTCATACACATCATTGCCAATATCATAATGCTGCTGGCCCACTTTAAACGAACGGCTCTTGGTTTCAAGATTCAGCAACGAATTTTTCAGAAACGTTTGCAGGGCAGGCAGGGTAAAGTTAAATTTGGAAGAAATATTGGAAGACAATATTTTATGGAAAAACTGGTCAAGATTTTTTACGTCCCACCAGCCTTCCATGTAAGCTTCGCCCAGCGCCAGCGACCCGCCAATTAACACCCGCTGATACAATTTTTCGTTATGCACCTGCATGTCAAAATCAGCCGGCCCATTAATGGTAATCCCCGCTTTGCTTAACATTTTCTGCGCCTTTTGTTTTGCACTGAACATATATTTGGAGCCGCTTACAAGAATCGAACTTGTGTCTACGCTTTACGAAAGCGTTGTTCTACCACTTAACTAAAGCGGCCGGATTACTACAGATTATCATTGAAAACCCCAAAAATCAATCGCGCATCCAATACGCACGCCGGTGTGCGTATTGACGGCATACACAAAAAAAGCTGTTTCCCCTAGTTAAAGAAACAGCTGATTAGTCACCTTTGTTTCAGAGCCCAGATTTGGTACTTTGCTTCTCGCTTAACCTCCTCAAGAACCTCATCCTCCGACAGCTCTTCTCCCTCCTTTAAAAACTGGGCTAGCTTGAGAACCTTTTCCACGCTGCAGCGTAACGCGCCTGCCATATATTCAAGCTGGACAAAAGAAACTTTTTGGCGCCCCTCTTCCAGCCCGCGAACGAAATTTACATCTTTCTTGATTTTTAAGGCGAATCTTTTTCTTGATATCCGCCGATGAATCCTGATGACGCTTAGGGCAGAGGGAATAAATTTTTTCAGCTCCTCGAAAATTCCTTGATTCGTCACAGCAATCCCCTTTGTAAAAGAACCAAAACAAGTATTTTCCTAACCCTATCACTTTTTAAACCATCCGCCAAGCCGGGCGAGCCATGACTGTAATATATTTGGGGGTTTGGCGCCAGCATCAGCTTCTTGGCCAGAGGCCTTCACGAAAGAAATAACTTTTTCGCCCGGCAGTTGCAAATCCAGTTCTTCCCGCGCGATTTTTTCTACGTATGCGTTGTCATCGGCCCGCACGGTATTTTCTTTCAGGGCGGCGTTCTGGTCTTTTAACTGCTGGATTTTACTTTGCAAGCCGGCAACCTGCGCATTCAATTCCCGCCTGCGCCGGTATATTTTTATATCTGCCACCGCCAAACAGACCAGCAAGGCCAGTACCAAAACCATCCCCACTTTCATAAGAAACTCACGGCGGGGCTGCTTACTTTTATTTTTTCTAAAATCTGGCATACTGTAAATATATGAAACGAAAAAAAATCATCCAAATCATCTGGATTGCCGTGATTGTCATTGTATCCATAACCATGATCCTTGGCACCGTGGGCCCCGGGCTTTTCCGGT
>Ga0209515_10009576_pt1 | contig 11003 bp, 8 predicted proteins | sample Subgroupgradi54m_FD_187454 | JGI IMG/M metagenome (GOLD analysis project Ga0209515, IMG submission 187454) | Subsurface groundwater microbial communities from S. Glens Falls, New York, USA - GMW60B uncontaminated upgradient, 5.4 m (SPAdes)... ...
CCGGCCCTCTCTGTATCAGTGGGCAAGCCTGTGCAACGGCTGGTACTGTTGGCTTCTGGCAACGCAATGCTGGCACTCTCTCCCCTGACCTTATCACAGATGATCTCTTGATTGGCGGTAATGCTTCCACTTCTGCCAATTTCCGAGTGACGGGCAATTCTGCCTTTGCCGGTACAACCTCTGCTGCCTCTGTGTCTGCGAATACCTCCTTCGCTGGACTCGTTGTCGATAACCGAGGCTCCGGAGATATCTTCACTGCCTCCTCTTCTGGGCTCAACAGATTCGTCATTGCTCAGAATGGGAATGTAGGGATTGGCCTCGCCCTCCCAACCTACGGCTTACATATGCAATTTAACGATTCTAACGATTCAAGCAAAAAAGGGATTTTAATTGAAAATCAAGCTGCGGCAGGTGAAGCTGCTGTTTCCTTTAAAATTGGCAATAACGGCACAAACCAATGGTGGACAGGTGTCAATAGTACAACTGGCTATAGCATTGCTTATGGCACACAATTTACTCTCGGAAATGAAAAGTTCCGCATTTTCTCAACAGGAGGTGTCCAGCTTGGATCAGCTCTCACGCAAACAGAGCTTTCCACCTTTCATGTCAGAAGTAATTCTGCAACGACATCTATTGCATCTACATCTGGTTCGACCAATTTTGCTGGCCTCGTGGTTGACAATTCCGGTTCTGGTGATCTCTTCTCTGCATCCAAATCCGGCGCTACCAAATTTACCATCCTCAACAACGGCAACTTGAGCTGGGCTGGGCAAACCAACTTCCTCAGCACTTTTGCCTCGGCTGCAACCGCTGCTCAGACATGGACCCTTCCTGATGCTACTGGTACTATCTGTCTCTCAACTGCCAATTGTTCATCCGATGCTTTATGGAATTCCGGAAGCGGTGCTCTCTACCCCGGCAACTCCACCCTTGATTTGTTGATTGGTGGAACGGCCTCAACCTCCGCAAACTTCAAAGTCACAGGTAATTCTGCCTTTGCTGGCACTACCTCTGCTGCCTCTGTGTCTGCGAATACGAGCTTCGCTGGACTGGTCGTTGACAACAAGGGCTCCGGGGATATCTTCGCTGCTTCTTCAAGTGGCTTAAACAGGTTTGTCATTGCTCAAAATGGCAATGTTGGCATTGGTACAGCAATTCCAACTGTTACCCTTGATGTTAGTGGGTCAATTCGAGTTTCAAGTCTTTTTAGATCCAATAGTGGACTCGTGAATAATACATCGCAGAATAACGCTCGAGTGCAAACACTTACCACTGGTCTGGTGCTTGATCGCAATGTAGCGGATGCTAACCCTGTTGTCATTATCCAACAGATTCATGCAAGTTCAACTGGAGATATTCTACAACTAAAAAATGCTAGTTCTACACTTGGCGTCTTTTCGCAAACAGGTAGTTTTGGTGTCGGGACAACTGCTCCTCTTGCCACCCTTGATATCAGAGGCAATTCTGCTACGACCCCAGCTGCTTCAGTCTCAGCCAACTCAAACTTTGCAGCCATGGTTGTCGATAACAAAGGCTCGGGCGATATCTTTACTGCCTCCTCCTCTGGCCTGACGAGATTTGTCGTGAAACAAAATGGCGATGCCCAAATCTATCTCAACTCCCAAATTGGCTCTGGTGGACAAAGACTTTGCCATAATGGCGCAGACGGCAGTAATCAAGGACTGGTCACCCTTGGCGATTGTAATGCAACCAGTGCTGACTATGCTGAAGACTATGGCACAACGGATCAGACCATCACTGCAGGAGATGTCGTTGCTCTTGATCCTACCAAAAAGGCTGAAGAGATCGTGAAGAATGGCGTCAAAGGTTCTAAGGCTTGGATCCTCAAGGCAACGAATGCAAATCAAGCATATACGATTGGCATCGTCTCAACCGACCCAAGTGATGTTATCGGTAAGAACTTCTCACCTGAAGAAAATCCTCGTCCTGTTGCTCTCTCTGGTCGTGTGCCGGTCAAGGTCTCAACAGAGAACGGACTAATCAAACCAGGAGACTTCCTTGCCACATCATCAATGCCTGGTGTCGCGATGAAAGCAACTGAGGCAGGACAAGTCATTGGAAAAGCTCTAGCAAGCTACGACAATCCTGATCCGAAAACAGTTGGCCTCGTCTTAACCTTTATCAATCTCTCTTGGTACACACCACTTGCTTCAGGCGCATCTAGTCTCTCGTTAAGCTCTCTTACCTCCCCACTATCTCCACTCATTGCAAGCAGCAGCTCTGAACTCGGGCTTGACAGTCTTGATTTAAAAAATGCTACGATCTCAGGCAGGCTGACCGTCCTTGGGAAGACAACCCTGAACGATCTTGGTATCACCGGCAATATTACCGCTGGGATCCTCAGCATCCATGGCCTTGAGGGAGAGATCAACACCATTGGTGAGCCACTCAAGCTCCAAGCACATGGTCTTGCTGGCATTGATCTCATCGCTGGAAAAGTCACCATTGATACCAAAGGCAACCTGATCGCAAAAGGCGAAGTCACAGCGAAGAAATTCAATGTGGATACAACAGACAAACTGAGTGCTTCGGCGGGAACTGCAATGATACGAGCGGGTAAATCAGAAATGATTATCAAAACGACAGCTGTTACTGATAAATCCTTAATTTATGTCACCTTCGCCGATGACTACGCTCCAGCCACGAGATACTGGATCACCCACAAAGAACCAAATGAATCATTCAGTATTAAACTAGATGCAAGCATAGCAAAAGACGCCAAATTTAATTGGTGGATTGTCAATTAGTCAATAGTAAACTTATCCTTGACATTATCTTTTCTTATTTGCTAGAGTAGTTATATTGCCCTTATGAATGAGTCAAAAAAAGAACTGCGTAATTACTTTGAGAACCTGTGTCTTTTTGTCATCGGCATTTTTGCCTTGATTCTCCCGCTCTTTTTTATCAGCACCACAACCGATGCCTTCGTTCTCCCAAAACAAATTGCCCTTGCCGGTACCATTGCTGTCTTCTTTATCTTATTTGGCTTAAAAACCATTGTTGAGGGTAAATTAAAATTCAGAAGCTCCCCGTTTGATATTCCGGTTTTCATTTTTCTTGTTATCGTTTTTCTTTCTGCTTTCTTAAGTAGTAATCGATATGATGCCCTTATCGCTGCGTTTCCGTTCCTCTTTATGACATTTCTCTATTTTGGCATTGTTAATCTGGTTAAAAAAACAAAACAACTCCTTTTTATCCTTGCATCGTTGTGCCTGGGCACTGTTCTGACAAGCATTCTGACCATCTTTTCATTCTTTAGCATCTATCTTCTCCCCTTCTCCTATACGCACACGTCTGCATTTACTCCTCTGGGCTCACTCCTTGATCAGGCGCTCTATTTTGCCTTTATTCTTCCTATCGCAGGCACCTTTGCGTATCGATTCCTTACTGGCTATCGATCGGCAAGAGCGACTATCTCCCCTTTTGAAGGCGCCCACGCTGAAAGAGGAACCAAATACGCAAGTAGCTTCAATATCTTCTTCACACTGGCATTTATCATTATTACTGTTGGATTTGGTTTTACCGTCTATATGCTTCTCACGACACAGAAACCATACATTCTTCCCTTTGAGATAGGACTCCAAACAGGTTTTGGCGCAATTTCCCAGGATACCGGCAATGTGGTGAAGAGCTTCCTCCTTGGCAGTGGTATTGGTACCTATCTGAATGACTTTAGTCGATTTAAACCTGCGGCCTACAATCAATATGCCAATCTCTGGGCATTTACCTTCTTCCGCTCATCAACCTTTATCCTGGAACTCCTAGCAACAACGGGGTTGTTAGGTATTGCCGCATTTTTCTTCCTTATCTTTAAGGTTGTGAAGGAAAAACATTTCTTTCTCCCCCTTATCTTTGCGCTGATTGCAGCCTTTATTCTTCCTTTCTCATTCACCCCAACCGTGCTCCTTTTCATCTTGCTTGCCATCTTTGCCGTCATGCGCATAGGAGAAAACCAAGAGAAATATCCAGAACTCGAATTCTATTTCGTCGCGCTCAAACGAAAAGTCTTTCATGAAGGAGCCCAAGAAGAAAATCCAACACAGAAAAGATATGGCAGATTCCTCGCTATCGTTGTCTCTATCCTGCTCTTTCTCGTTATTGGCCTGCCTATCTTTTTTGTTACCAGGTTCCTCCTCTCAGATGTTGCTTTCCAAAAATCTCTTGTTGCTGCATCCCAAAACCAAGGACTCCAAACGTATAATCTACAAATTGAAGCAATCAAACTGTTCCCATACCGAGATGTCTACTATCGTGGCTTCTCCCAAACAAATCTTGCCTTGGCAAATGCCCTTGCAACACAACAAGCAAAAGACAAGCCAAACCAACAAGCCCAACAAAATATTGTCACCCTTATCCAACAATCAATCACTGCAGGAAGAAACGCCACAACCATTGCGCCCTTAACCAGCTTTAATTGGAACAATCTGTCAGCAATCTATCGAAGCCTCATCGGCTTTGGTCAAAATGCTGACAAATTCACGATCCTCACGAGTCAACAAGCAATCGCTCTTGATCCAACCAACCCACAACAATATGTTGACTTAGGAGGCATTTATTATCAATTGGGATCGTACGATGATGCGATTGGTCAATTCAAAATCGCTATTAACTTCAAGAATGATTATGCCAATGCCTACTACAATATCGGACACGCACTTGAATCAAAAGGCAATCTGCAAGATGCACTCAGCGCATATGAAATAGTCAGAAAACTTGTTGAAAATGATGCAACGAACAGAACGAAAATCGATGGGGAGATTGCAACAGTGAAGAGTAAAATAGCAAGCCAAAACCAATCGCAAAATCCAGGAACTCAAGCAACTAATGTCCAACCAGCTGCAGAACAACAGCCACTTACCGTCAACAAACCGACAACAACATTACCTGAGAGAAACCCACAAGTGAAAATCCCAGCACCAACTGTTTCTGTCACAGCAGCACCTTCACCAACCGCAGCAGTGACTCCAGCTCCATAAAACTACTTGCCTCTACCTCCCATTTTGTCCTCTCCAAATTACCTTAAATCCCCTATCTGTATCAATATGTTCTTTACGATAAACTTATATATCAAAATACAAAGAAAGAGGTCAAAAAGAGTCATATGCATTTCCAACAAAAAAAGAACTCACGCTTCTCATGACAAAAAGACGTGAGTTCTAAAAAAGGTGATAAACAAACTGTTTACCCTCTGTTTTTTCTAAAACAGTCTCGACAAAGAACTGGCTTGTCGCCTCTTGGCTGAAAAGGCACAGTATCTTTGGCACCACAGTTGGAACAAGTAATTGGGAAAGACTCTCTTTGTCCTCCACCAAATCCTCCTCCTCCTTGACCGCCGTTGTGAGCTGCACGAGCTTTTGCTCGACAATCTTTACAACGAACTGGTGCGTTAAAACCTTTTTGCTGGTAGAACTCTTGTTCCTCAGCAGTCCAGGTAAACTCTGCTCCGCAATCTTTACATTGGATATTTTGATTTTGAAATGCCACTTAGTATTCACCCCCCTTCTTTTCTGGTGTTCCTAAGTGACCTCGTGAGGATTAAACCTTGATGGACTTTTCTTAGAATACCGAGAATATGAGTATTGCGAACAATACTCAATGTATTATATCACACTTTGACAAGTATGTGGACGGATTCGACTATACTCACCGTCCCACCCTGAGTTTATCGAATGGGTGGACCTGAGGGGAATCGGACCCCTTATTGCTCTATGCCATAGAGCCGTGTTACCAGTATACCACAGGCCCATTTGTATAAAACTGATTATATATCAAATTTGCTGGTGATTCTAGCTCTAATCGAACTTTTATGCTTCGTCGGATTTTACCCTAAATGGGTCTGTTGTAGGTGTTCGTTCTCCAAAAAGTGTATGGTTTCAGGTAGTAAAATCTTACGGATTTGCTGAAAACGATCATTTGGCAACAAGATATTGAGATCTTCATTAATTACGGTTTGCGTTACCTGTTTGTTAATAAATGCGATGAGGCGAGCAAGGTACTCTTTGGGTTCTAATCCGGTTCTTTCTTGTATGACTGCGCCTTTATACATATACCCTTGCACAAAGTAGTGATGGATATCAAAAATATCTCTTCCGGCTATGGTTTTATGTTTGGCATACCGATCGGTCACCGCCACTAATTTATTGGCAAACATTGTTTCTATCGTTTGGCTTTTCATCAAACGATCAATTTCCTTGAAGTCCTGAACCATATAATCATTAGCTGCAACCGGTATGTCATGCGCACTCACCTTGAGAGTATTTCTCTTACTTTGGTTTTCATTTGGATATCTAACCTGGAAAAAAAGCACCGTATCATATTCTCTGGCGATCGTTAAACCCAGCTTGCGAAAGATCGTATGAAACTCTCCTCGTAATACTGTTGCCTGCGTTTTATCAAGTAGGTCAAAATCCAAGTCTACCGAGAATCGGTCAAGAAAGCCCAACATCGCAGCGCAAGTACCCCCCTTGAAAGCTAAATACTGTGAAAGACGAGGATTATCGATGATTTCGATCAGTAACCTATTCATGTATGACTTGTGCAGAATATCTTCTGGTCTGAGAGCAATCATTTGTATCCTACTTCCTTTTGCATGGCTTTTACTTTTTCCCAATTGATACTGTCGCTGAGATCAAAATGGTATTTTGGATTAAAATAGAGCATATCGGCTACCGCCCGTTCTGCTGTTGCTGCAAAAAAACCTTCCTTCGCTTCTATACCGACGGGATTATTAAGGTAGATATCCTTCAGTCTTCTGTATAAAAAGGTCAGATTCCCCACCGTTACTTTTTTAGAGACGGTACTGACAAAAGTATACAGATATGTAGCCTGAGCAATAATACCTTCAGTAGCCAGCACTGATTCTGTGGTGAGGTAGGCTTTATTATGAATAATTGCCTGTCCAAGTGCCCGAGGGTCTAATTGTGAGATGGGAACTGTCGTGTATAAACCCTTAAAGACAGGTAGCAAAATGCCTTTTTTAACATAGCGTTTCACGGTTGTATAGAGGGTGTTTTTATTGGTAATACCCCAAAGAATCGCCAAATCATTGCTGTGATACAGCTTACGATCCAATTTAATTAGCTCATTTAACTTGTACATATATGTACAGGATAATATACTTTAGTCGCTGAGTCAATACCTTTTTTCCTGAATGGAATTATACTATGAAATCACAAATAATCAGACTGGCAACCTCGTTGTGGACTTACCGAGAATCGAACTCGGGACTGTGCAATGCGAATGCGCCGGTATACCACTTACCTATAAGCCCCAATTATTGAATATACGCCAGAGGGTTGACAAGCACCCCGTCTTTGGAGATTTCAAAGTGTACATGTGGACCGGTTGTTCTTCCTGTCATCCCAATCCACCCAACCACACTATGTCCTCCAACAACTTGCTGACCAACCGAGACATTCACCCCACTCATATGCGCGTAATGCGAGACAATCCCAGCACCATTGCTGACATAGACATTCGTTCCATATCCTCCATCATAGGTACCAACACGCACTTCGGTAACCGTTCCATTATGTGCAGCAACCAACGGCGTCCCAATTGGGGCAGCAATATCAACACCCCGATGATACCAACTATAGAGTTGACTCATCTCTCCTCGAACAGGATACGTAAATCCTCCCGTTGCAACAGGAATCGGGCCATCAGCAATAAAGACTTGGCGTTTGATAACTTGCTGCTCTGACGGCTTAATACCATCAGGCACAATCAACATCTGTCCGGTCACCAAAGCAAAACCTTCACCGTTGCCAGCAAATTCATTAAAGGTAAAATCAGCAATCTTTTGCGCATCGGTATTATATTTCTTGGCTATTGCATAGATCGTCTCCCCTGCTTCGACTTTGTGGGCAATACCGGTAACCGGAAGAATTTTCAGCTCATCGCCGATACTTAAACTATCCCCACTGAGATCATTTGCCCACCGAATCGTATCTTGGGAGATGCCGAATTTCTTAGCAATGTTATCGATGTTGTCTCCTTTTTCAACCGTGTAGGTAAGCACTTTATCTCTTGGTTTGTCGGAAATTGCCGTTTGAAAGACCTCTTCTCCAACCAACACCGATTGCTTGGTTGCTGCCGATGCGGTAAGATCAAGGCTTGATGCTTTTGATGAAAAGATAGGAAAACTATCAGCAAGAAAAGGCGCGACGAGCACTCCCAATCCCAGCACACCCATGGTCGTGAGATGCAAGAATGGTCGATTATAGCGACCGCGCTTCATACTAAAAAACTTCACGAGTCTATTTTTGTTCTTTTCAAACCGTACAGAGGAAATAACCAGCTTCTTTTTGGCATAGTACATACAGAAACTGCCAAAGTCCATACATTCTTTGGAGATTGTTTGGAACAACAAGAAGAACCGATAGGAAGGACGTTTCTGCATAGGGAATCTAATTTCTAACCTTAACAAATTTGTGGTTTTTTGTCAAATCATGAGGCTATCTGCTAGAGCTTAGGACTTGCCTAACGCTTCGAGGAATTCTTCATTTGTTGCTGTTTTGCCGAGACGCTCAACCAGGATACTGGTTCGCTCATTGCTATCAAGCATGTCCATCATCCGTCGCATAGTCACGATCTTCTTGTAATCTTCTTCTTTAAGAATTTTCTCTTCTCCTCGTGTGCCTGACCGCTCAATACTAATCGCCGGATAAATACGCCTTTCAGCAAACGCACGAACGAGATGCAGCTCCATGTTACCGGTTCCTTTGAACTCTTCATAAATCAAATCATCCATACGGGATCCTGTCTCAACAAGCGCTGTCCCAATAATGGTCAGTGATCCACCCTCTTGGCAGTTGCGCGCTGCGCCAAAAAATCTCTTGGCTGGATGAAGTGCTGCTGGATCAAATCCACCAGAGAGCGTTCTCCCACTTGGCTCAACAGACAAATTGTACGCACGGGCAAGTCTGGTGATTGAATCAAGCAGTATGACAACGTCTTTGCCAAGTTCAACCATGCGCTTCGCGCGATCAAGGGTAATCTCAGCAACACGAGTTTGATTCTCTGGTGATTCATCGAAATTGGAAGCAACGACTTCTCCCTTGACTGACATACTAATATCTGTCACTTCCTCCGGTCGTTCGCCAATCAGTGCAGCCATCAGATGCACGTCAGGGAAGTTAGCAGAAATACCAGCTGCGATTTCTTTGAGAATCGTTGTCTTCCCTGCCTTAGGCGGAGAAACAATCATCCCTCGCTGTCCAAAACCAATTGGTGCGACAAGATCAATGACTCTGGTTGACAGAGGCGTCTTGCCGGTTGCTAACACAACTTGTCTATCTGGATAAATCGGTGTCAGATCATCAAAGTACGGCCGCTTGAGTGAGGCATCAGCTGCGATCTCATTTACTTTTTCAACTTTCAAAAGACCATAGTACCGCTCTGTGTCTTTTGGAGGACGGGCAACGCCTTCAACTCTATCCCCTGGTCGAAGCATAAAACGGCGAATTTGAGATTGAGAAATATAGATATCACGACTGGAGGGAATGAATTTGGGTCGCAAGAATCCATGACCTTCAGGTTGGATATCAAGAAAACCTACGACTGTTTCTGTTGGTGTGACTTGTACAGGAGATTGATAATGACCATACCCATTGCCCTCTGCTCTTGGTTCTGCTGAACTGATATGGATACGACGTGGTGCAGGAGCAGCATCTGCCCCAGCCACGTTTGACGTGGACACTGGCTCTTCTGCTTTTTCTGCAGGCTCGTCTTGCACCGCAGCAGGAGCATTGCCCACCAAGTCATTGACGGTCAAATCTGAATCTGTAGATGATGTTTTTTTATAAGGCATAACGCTGAAAATTATGAGTCTTGGGAAAAGTATACCGAAGATTTATCGTTTATATAACCTGAACCTATTACACCATATTTCTCTCCCTTTGTCAATAAGGCAAACCACTACGGGACAAGTCTCGGAATATTAATGTCCATAAATGTCTGCCCGGTAATAAAAAACGTGACGGCATTAACAATGAAGTAGGTTAGAAAAGCAAGAATGAGACCAACAATGGCGCTGATAATGACCGTTCGGGCTTCCTGAATTTTCCCTTTATCTCCTCCTGAGATGATCCATCTGATTCCTCCAATAATAAGAAAAATCACCGCAACAATAATCGCGATGATAAGAAGAATCGTCACAATATTTCGAACGAGAGTACCCGATTGAGACAGAGTGATGTTACAAAGGGCAGAGTATGCTGCACCATAACAAAGCGTGTCTGCTGCCTGGGCTACCTCCACGAAAGGGAGAAAAAGTGACACGACCATAAAGAACAACAAAAATGGCAACACCTTCTGCATAGAATAAGGATACTAAGAAAAGGGCTTCTCTGTCAATAAGCGCGCGAGGTGTGCTTAAAAAAGCGTTGGAAGAGTAAGAGTGGTAAAGTTTCCTCCGGTAATAAAAAACGTGACAACATTTAAGATAAAATAGGCAAGAAATGCAAGGACGAGACCGATAATCGCACCAATGATTGCCGCTCTCGCTTGCTCAATCTTCTGCTTATCTCCTCCTGACATAATCCATTTAATCCCTCCCCAGATAAGAAAGATGAGCGCCAAGATAATAGCAAGAATAAGCAGGATAGTAATAATTTTACCAACGATAGTACTATTGTTATCTATTGTAAGATTACACAATGCACTAAAATTGGTACCACCACTGGAACCATTGGCACAGAGACTGATTGCGTATACTGCCTTCGGAAGAAAGGCAAAAAAGGAAGCAATGCTGAGAAGAGAATATAATTGAAAAAATCGTTTCATACTCCTTATCATCATACTGTGAAAAAAACCTCTTTGTCAAGACGCAGTTGACAAAATCCTATAAGAATGTTATCGTACACACAATTCCTATGAATAAGGCAGTCCGTATAGCTATTCTTTCTTCCTTTCTGATTACGTTTGCAATAAGTGGCCAAAACGCAAACGCTGCAACGCCAACGTGTCAGCCAGTTTTTGGT
>Ga0209515_10009578_pt1 | contig 11002 bp, 8 predicted proteins | sample Subgroupgradi54m_FD_187454 | JGI IMG/M metagenome (GOLD analysis project Ga0209515, IMG submission 187454) | Subsurface groundwater microbial communities from S. Glens Falls, New York, USA - GMW60B uncontaminated upgradient, 5.4 m (SPAdes)... ...
AAATACAACTACCAAAGGTATCATTATTCACTAGGCTATCAAAAACCCGGAGATTATGTTAAATTCTTACTGAAACAGAAAGAAAGGAGTGTTACGGTATCTATATGGCCATGACACGGGATTGAGTTTTTAGCTTTTTCGTAGTATACTGTTTTTGACAAGAAGAATTGTCAGTGTAGGTTATGAATCAAAATTTATACCTCAACATGACTCGAAATTAACTTCCCGCGTTTGACACGGTTTCTTCTTGTACTTAATTTATGGCAGATCAGGATTTAATAACACTCGAAAAAAAATTAATTGAAAGACAAGAAAAACTTGAACAAGAACGAGAAACACTCGAGCGCGAAAAAAAACATACTGCTGATAAAAAAGAAGAATATATAGAAAAGCTTCAAAAAGCTTCGGGGCTAACCGCGGATGAAGCGCGTGAAGAACTTCTGAAAGAGGTTGAAGAAAGAGAATCGCAAGTTCTTGCCAAGCTAATAAAAGAAAGAGATGAGGAAGCAAGAAGAACTGCAGATAAAAAAGCTCAGGAAATCTTGGTTGATTCAATGCGCCATGGTGCTGTTAATTATATTCCAGAATATACAGTATCTATAGTTAGGATTCCGGATGAAGAGATAAAGGGGCGTATTATTGGCAAAGAAGGTCGTAACATTCGTGCTTTTGAACAAGCTACCGGAGTTGATGTTGATCTTGATGAGGAGGGCATAATTAGGCTTTCTTCTTTTGACCAAGTAAGGCGTGAGGTTGCACGGCGTTCTCTTGAGAAACTGATAAAGGATACTCGCGTTCAGCCTTTCAGAATTGAAGAAATTGTTGAAGAAACCCGCAAGGAAGTTGAAAGAACAATGCTCCAGGAGGGAGAAAAGCTATCGCATGAAGTAGGAGTGTTTAATCTTCCAGCGGATTTGATCGGAATTTTAGGGCGTTCAAAATTCCGCACTTCTTATGGACAAAACCTCACATTGCATTTGCTCGAAACCACAAAAATTGGAACTCATATTGCTGAGGAAGTGGGAGCGGATACAAATATTGTTCGCATAGGATGCCTTCTTCACGACATAGGAAAAGTTGTGCCAGGAGACGGAAGCCATGTAAAACTGGGAGTAGAGCTTCTCAAGAAATACAATATTCCCCAGGCGATAATTGATTGTGTTGCTCAGCATCATGAAGACATCCCTTTTTCTTCTGTAGAATCGGTAATAGTTCATGTTGCAGATTCCATTTCGGGAGCTCGCCCTGGAGCTCGTTATGAAGACATCGAAGAATATGCTACCAGGCTAACTGAAATGGAAGACATTGCAAAAAAGTATGAAGGAGTAGAGGATGCTTATGCATTTGAAGCCGGGCGCGAGCTTAGAGTAATTATTAATCCTGGTAAACTAGATGATGCTCAAACTACTCTTATTGCAGATAAAATTAGAGAGGAAGTAAGTAAATCGTTAGCAATTCCTGGAGAAGTAAAAGTTACAGCGATTCGTGAATTTCGCGCCGTTTCTTCATCTGAGTAATTTCTGTCCACTTGACAAGGTCTTCGAATGCATTGTATTGTTAATCTAATCGGGTAAAGGCCCGCCCACCACGCAAGCCAGCTTGCTGGCGTTGCAGGCAGGGAGGTGATAAATTTGACAAAAAAAGATTTAATCATACTGGTTGCTAAAAAAGCTAACCTTACAAACAAAGCATCAAACGAAGCAGTTTCTGCATTGCTAAATGGTATTAAAGACTCTCTTAAAACAGGCGAGAAAGTTGTTATAACAGGTTTTGGAACTTTTAGCATTAGAAATAGAAGTGAAAGACCTGGCAGAAATCCGAAGACCGGAGAGAGAATTACTCTTTCTGCAAGACGCGCGCCAGGCTTTACTCCTGGAAAAACTTTAAAAAAAGCAGTTCGTTAAGTTCTTCTTGAAAATTCTACGTAACAACCTTCTGTTATAATAATTTCTATGGTTATTTCTGTATCGAATTTATCAAAACATTATTCTGTCTATAAAAAAGAGCCTGGCCTTATCGGGTCATTAAAGTCGTTGGTCAATAGAAAATATGAGACTGTTAAGGCGGTTGAGGACATCTCTTTCGAAATAGAAGAGGGGGAGTTTGTTGGTTTTATTGGTCCAAACGGAGCGGGGAAAACAACTACTCTTAAGTGTCTATCAGGACTTCTTTATCCAACATCGGGAAAAGTTAAAGTTTTAGGCTACTTCCCTTTTGATAGAAAAACATCATTCTTAAAACAAATATCTCTTGTTTTAGGACAAAAAAATCAGCTATGGTGGGATCTTCCTGCCATGGAAACCTTTCTTCTTAATAAAGAAATCTATGAAATAGAAGAAAAACAATTCAATGAAACACTTGAAGACCTTGTGACTCTTCTTGATGCAAAACAGTTTTTGAACATTCCGGTAAGGAAATTGTCTTTAGGACAGAGAATGAAAATGGAGCTTATTGCAGCTTTAATACACCGTCCAAAAGTTCTTTTTTTGGATGAACCAACAATTGGGTTAGATGTAGTTATGCAGAAAAAGATAAGAGAATTTCTTAAAAATTATAACTCAAAATATAAATCCACAATAATTCTAACGAGTCATTATATGGACGATGTTGAAGAGCTATGCAAGAGAGTCATAATAATAAACTACGGAAGACTTCTCTATGATGGAGGATTCGAAGATCTAATAAAAAAACATTCTCCTTTAAAACAAATTACTGTAGTTTTAGATAAAGAAGTAGACGAAAAAAAGATTAACGAATTTGGAAATCTTTACAAATATAATTATCCCGAATGGGTTTTAAGAGTAAGGAGAGAAGATACAAATAAAGTAGCCTCGGAAATTCTTAAGATCTTTTCTGTTGAGGACATAAATATTGAAGATCAAGAAATTGATTCGGTAATAAGAGACCTATTTATAAAAGCTGGGAAATAATATGAGATATGTTAATATTTTTTTATTAATTTTCCAGCATGTCACTAACTTTAGAAGTAGAATTTTTATCTGGTTCCTTACCTCTTTTTTAAATCCGTTATCTCTTTTGATATTTTGGATTGCGGTTTTCAGAGAAAAGGGAGATGTTTTAGCAGGGTGGTCATTATCTTCTTTATCTACTTACTACTTTTTAATCATTATTGCCGCAGCATTTATCATTGTTCATATCGAAGAAGATGTTGCTATTCATGATATTAGGGAAGGAGATTTAATAAAATACTTACTTAGACCATTTTCTTATTACTGGATGAAGTTTTTTGATGAAATTCCGTGGCGTATAATTCAAGGTTTTTTTGGATTCATGGCATTTATAATTTTCTACCTTTTATTTAGTAAATTTATATTATTACCCCATACACTTGTTGGAATAACTACAACATTTCTTATTGTTCTTCTGGCATTTTTTATTTCGTTTACGTTCAAAATGATCATTGGTTTGACGGCTTTTTGGTTTATAGATTTTTGGGGGTTACAGCAAATAATAGAAGTGGTAATCATAGTTCTCGCAGGTCTTATCATGCCGATTGAATTTTTTCCACATTGGTTAAAAAATATTTCACTTATTTCTCCATTCCCTTACATGATCTATTATCCAATTTTAAGTTTCCAGTCAAAACTTATTGATTCGCAGGTAATTCAAACAGTTTTGATTCAAATATTTTGGTTGGCCATTCTATATTTAATCTATCGATTTTTATGGTCGCGAGGTTTAAAAAAATTTACGGGAGTAGGACAATGATTAGATATCTTAAAATCTATAAGGCATTGATGAAAATAAATCTTATCGCTCTTTTTACTTATCGTGCAAATTTCATCAATAGCACTATATCTAGTTTTTTTTGGGGAGTATTTGCGATTGCCACAATTGTACTTATTACATCAAAAACTTCTACCCTTTTTGGATGGAAAAGAGAAGAAATAATTCTCTTAACAGCTGTCTATACCTTAATAGTTGGAATCTTTCATATATTTTTTGCAAGAAATTTTGAACGATTTTCGCGTCTTATGATGTGGGGACAGTTTGATTCCGTGTTATTAAAACCCTTAGATTCCCAGTTCTCGATAAGTTTTTGGGAACTTAATTACAGCGCTATTATTCGTGTTATTCTAGGGACTTTACTTCTTGTTTATTTAATATTTTCCCTTTCTTATGTTATTAACCTTTTTAATTTAATTTTATTTTTATCTTTTTTGATTGTAGGAGTTGTCACGTTGTATACTCTGTGGTTTTTTGCAGCCTCGTTTTTAATATGGGTTCCAGAACTTTCTAATATAATAGAGCTTATGTATACGGTAAATGGATTCACCAGATATCCACCTGAAATGTTCAAAAGGGTTTCCGGTTTTCTTTTTATATTTACGCTTCCAATTGTTTTCGTCGCATCTTCCCCCTTTAAAACCCTAATAGGAAGAGCAAATTATATCGATATTTTTGCATCATTTTTCATCTGTGGATTATTTTTAATTATTTCAAGATTTTTTTGGAGATTTGCTCTAAGATCATATACTAGCGCCAGCAATTAATTATTTTGATATAATTGAGCCAGAATGACGATAAGACTTCGAACTGTATTTATTATTGGAACTGTACTTTTGATCCTAGGGTTTTTATACCTAGAAAGGGCAATATTGACGCCTTTTATAGCTGCGGCAATATTTGCATATATATTTAACCCAATAGTAAATTTTTTTGATAATAAAATTAGATTGCCTCGCACTCTCTCCGTAATTATTATTTATTTAATACTTATTTCGATTTTCATAACATTTATTTTCTTCCTAGTGAGAGGTTTAATATTTGAATCTTCTGAGTTTAAAATTTCTATTTTAGATTTTATACAGGGAGCAAAATATCAAATAAATCTTCTACCTGAATACGCAAGACCTTTTGTCTATGATAGTCTGAATTCTCTTAGCAATATTGAATTCTTTAAGACTTCTTCTGTTTTCCATTTTTTTCCTCGCGCTATAAGTGGAGCGATATCGCTTTTGATTTTTCTATTTTCGTCTTTTTATTTTCTTAAAGAAGGAAAGAGTATAATAGATAAGATTCTCCTCTTTGTTCCAAGAGATTACAAAGTAGAAATAGAAATACTGCTTAGAAAAATTAATACTGTTTTGGGAGGATATCTTCGCGGACAAATCTACATGGTTTTTCTAATATCTTCGATTTTGTTTATTGCACTCTCTCTTTTAGGAATAAGATTTGCGTTAATATTAGCAATTTTTTCAGGAATTGCAGAGATAGTTCCGCTTATTGGACCTATTGTTGCGGCGGTAGTTGCTGTTTTGGCAGTTTTACTTGGAGGAGGAAGTTCTACCTATTCCCTTGCTCCAATTCAAACGTCAATAATAGTTGTAATAATATATTTCGTCCTAAGACAATTACAAGACTATTTTATTATTCCTCATGTAATGGGTAGGATTACAAAACTCCACCCGCTAATAATATTATTTGCAGTCCTGGCTGGTGGACATAGCGGCGGAATACTGGGCCTTTTGCTCGCCGTACCGATTGCGGGGGTTATAAAAATTTTACTGGAATTCTCTGTTGACACAATTAACGAAAGAGAAGCAAAGACAGTGAATGAAAAAAAATAAGCTCTTTTTTTTATTACTGCCTTTAATTTTATTTCTATTCTCTGGCCACCAAAAAGTTTTTGCACAGGAAAGCGTCAATACCTCTTTTATTACTATTATTAATCCAGTAAGGATTTCTCCATATACTAAAAGTTCAAAAAAAAGTATTGAGGCGGAATATTCTGAGGTAAAAAAAAGAAGCTTTCCTGCAACATGGTTACTTAGTTTTGATGTTATCAACAATAAGGATGCTGTAGTATTTCTTAAAACTTTTGATAAAAATCAAGAGCTGGGAATACTTATGGAGGTTTCCTCTGGCTCCGCAAAAGCAGCAGGAGTTAACTATAACTTAACCGACTCCTGGCATAGATCAAATAGTATTTTTCTTTCCGGATACAGCCAAAAAGACAGAATAAAGCTAATAGATAGTGTTTTTAACAACTTCAAAAATAAGTTTGGATATTATCCAGCGTCAGTAGGTGCATGGTGGATTGATTCATTCTCGCTAGATTATATGTCCAAAAAATATAAAGTTATTGCCAACCTTAATGTGTCAGACCAATCGGGTACAGACGGATATCATGTTTGGGGAACTTATTGGTCTTCCCCTTATTATCCTAATAAATATAATGCCGCAATACCTGCAAGCGAATTAACTAATAAAATCGATACGGTTACCCTCAGGTGGGCCCCAAGAGATCCATTAAATGGCTATATAAGTCCAAATAAAAATGATTCAACCCGTTTTAGTACGCAAGACTATTTTACTATTGGCTTAGATTCTAACTACTTCGAAAAATTATTGAGACTTTATACAAATAATGATTTTAGTCAAGTGACTATTGGATTAGAGGGTGATTTTCCGCCAGAGGCTTATCAAAGAGACTACAGTGCTCAGCTGTCTATTGCAGAAAAACTGTATTCAGAAGGAAGAGTAAAATTCTCTACGATGAAAGATTTTGCCAATAATTATAGAAGAAAATTCTCTAAACTTTCTCCGTCTATTCTGATTGAAACAAGTGATTTGTTAGGAAGTGGCAAAAAAGCTATCTGGTTTCAGGACCCAAAATATAGAGTTGGATTAGTTTATAATCCTGATCAGAGACAAACCTACATAGTTGATCTTAGGTCTTATTATAAAGATTTTGTTGAGCCGTTTTACAACGCAGCTAATACGCAATATGATTTATTTTCTATAGTTCCTTCAATTATCGATTCCAGTATAAATAATAACTCTTCCGTTAGCCTGGCAACAGGATTTTTTAAAGAAGTCAAAGAAAGTAATGGAGAATATAATGTAGATTTTGAAAAAGGGAAAATTATTTTTAAAGATGACAGAATTGAGATAGCAGATTTTCCGTTTAAGCTCGACTCTAAAACAGCAGGGTTAGTAAAAGTAAAAGGAGATAGTATAATTCCTTCAGATAAATTTATAATTTCCTCCGACGGTTTAAATTTTACGGAAATTAAACCTAAAATTCCATTTGCTTTGAAATCGAGAATTCCAACTGTCGTAATTTATTTGGCTGTTTCCGCCATCTTATTTGCCACGATAATCCTGTTGATATTTTTGAAGAAGAAAAATAAAAAACACTTCACATTGTTTGTATTTTTTCTGCTAATAATTTTCTTTACGTACCTCTTGTTTCGATTGACAAGTCGTCTCTATGTAAGTCAATCAGAAATTGATGCACTATTGGTTTTGAGAAATCAAGATGATGGGAAAGTACTTCTTTATGATAAAGATTGTTTAAGGTGTAACTGGGCAACAAAAAACAAGCCAGCTGCTATGGAGGGAAGGAAAAATTATGTTGGGAAAATGTCCCAAAAACAATTCTTTTATAATCTAGATTTTGTTTTGGCTAAGAATCCAGAAGAGGCAAAAACAATACTCAAGAGCACTAAAACTAGATATATCTACTTAACAAAGTACGAAGATTATATTGAATCGTTATCGTTTAGTCCATTGGACATAGGAGTTAGGAAGGTTTATGAGAATGCAAATGCGACAATTTACCAAGCCTATTAAAAAAATGTCGGGAAGATAGTAAGCCAGATTCTGTTTCATCTTTCGACTTTACTCAAGATGATCCTGAGCTTGTCGAAGGATCAGTCTACAATCTTTCTCAATTATGATGTTTAGTCACATTGGTCCCGCCGTGGCGGGACTGCCCTTTTTTCGATGCTCATTAGAAAAATTCAACGCATCATTCAAAGGTTGCAGCAGGTGGGATTACCCGTTTCATCCCTACTCGTTTCTGTTGCTCTCAAGTTTTGTCAATTCAAAACCTGTTTCAGATTCCGTTTAGTAGGATAAGAATCTGAACACCAGCTATTTCTAGTCGGAGCTTGCGCTCCATCCCCGTTTCTAAACCTGTCTGGACTTTCCTGTCGCCTGAGGCGACTAGTAAACCTTCTTCCCGACAAGCGTATTATATCATATCAGCTTATAGTATTGCAAAGCATTTTGTATTCACAATTAACACAAAGGACACTTCCGCTGCATTTAAAATCGCTCTGTTCGATTTCTTCTATCTTATCGATTAAATCATCCTCGAGTTTATCCAGGTCTTTTTTAGCAAAGTTCATAGAGGTTTTTGTATTACCGTCGAGAAAATGTAAAGTTAAAGTAATGTCTTTAGGGTCTTTATTGAGAATCTGATCGTTAACTTTATTTGCTGCAAGTGCGTAAATTGCTAATTGAAGCTTATGCGCTTCGCTTGCCTTAGGGTTATCCACTCCTGTTTTGTAATCAATAATTTCAATTCCTTTTCCTTTTGGATCAATCCTGTCTATTTTCCCAAAAACTTTTACTCCATTTTTTAAAGTAAAGTTAAATGGATACTCAAGCTTTACAGGACGCGCATTTATGTTTTCCTTCTTTTTGTAAAATTTTGTAATCATATCTATCGCCTGATTAAACCTTTCTTCCTCATGTTTTTTATTTTCATACCCATCGCTTATCCATTCCTCTTTTAAAATTTTCTCAAGATCTTTAAAATTTAGCTCTAGTCCTTCGTGTTTTTGTTTATAAAAATTGTAAAGGGCATTATGAATAGAAATTCCAAAACTCTGGACCGCAGTAGCAGGAGAGGGAATATTAAATATTACTTTTGCTTTATAGTGCAAAGGGCAAATATCAAACATCTGGAGATTTGAAAAAGTAATATATCCTACTTTTAACGGCGGCTTTGCTTCTTCTATTTCTTCCTTTTCTTCGTAGTCTGATAGGACTTGCGTAAGAGAAAGCTGCTTGGATTTAACGTTTGCTTTTTCCGGGTCGAGTTTAGGTAACGCTTCGTAAATAAATGGAGACAATTTTTTTGCTCTTTTCCCGCCCGCATAATAGTCAGCTGCAGTAAAATACAATCTTTCTTTTGCCCTGGTCATTCCCACATAAAAAAGCCTTCGCTCTTCTTCCAAATGAAAATCTATGTCCTTGGGCAGCGTTTCTTTGATAACGTCCTGTGGGAGCGGTATTCTCTCAGCTCGTTCACGCGAAGGGAATCGATCGGAAACAAGATTTACTAAAAACACCACCTTAAACTCAAGTCCTTTTGAAGAATGGACGGTTAAAATATTAACTGCATCTCTGTCTCTAAGATCTATATCGGCAGCTGTTGGACTATCTCCCATTTGTAGCATAAGCGTTAACCATTCAGTCAATGTAAAAATATTTGCGTCCGTTCTTTCCATTTCAAAATTTTTGATTCTGTCAAAAAATTTAGCAATATTCTGAACTCTTCTCTCATCTTTTACAGAATCAGTTTGGTTTAAAGTTTCATAAAGTCCAGAATCAACTAAAAAATCATAAAGAATTTGTCCGGCCATTTCTTTTCTACTTTTCTCCAAATGTCTTTTTGCCATTTCTCTAAAATTTTTAAGTTTTTCTGCAGTTTCTTGTTTTAAAAATGTTTGATCAAGATCAAAAAGCGATTCAAAAAGGGATAAATTCTTTTTCTTTGCAAAATTAAGAAGATAATTAAGTTCTATGTAGGGAATTTTAAAAATATCCATTGATAGAACTCTAAAAAGCGAGATTGAATCAGAAAGATTAGTTAAAAAAGTAAGGTATGCAATTAGATCCTTTACTTCTTCTTGCTGAAAAAGATAGCCAGGACCCAAAAATTGATATGGAATTCTATGTCTTTGAAGGGCCACGGTTATGAGCTGAGAATGATTATTGGCTCGGACTAATATAGCAATATCGCGATACTCATATTTTTTACTTAATTCTCCAATTGTCTTTGCAATTGCATCGGCTTCATCTTCGGAGCGCTGCTCATGAATTAATTCTATTTTCTTATTGGGAGACAATGACATGCTTTTAAGTTTTTTATTTATTTTCTCTACAACTTCTAATCTATTGGGATTGTTGTGTTGGATTAATCTATAAGATGAGTCAAGAATTTCCTGGGTTGATCGGTAATTTTTTGTTAGCGTTACTATTTCTGCTTCTGGAAAATTTTTCTTAAACTGCAGGACGTTTGAAACAGCAGCGCCTCTAAATCTATAGATTGATTGATCATCATCCGCAACTACGGTAATATTCTTATCGTCTCCAGCAAGATGTATCGCCAACTCATTTTGCGCATAGTTTGTGTCTTGAAATTCATCAACCAGTACAAATTTAAATTGAGTTTGATATTTTTTTAAAATATTTTTTCTAGTTCTGAAAAGAAGTAAGGTGTTAGAAATAAGATCTGAAAAATCCATTAGAGAATTTTTTATTTTTAACTGCTCATATTTTTTATATGCGTTTGCCAGTTCTAAATATTGTGCTTTTTCAGAAGCGCCTTTTTGTTTAGTTGCCCACTTAAGATATTCAGTGGGCGATATGTCCTCATCCTTTAGTCTTGAGAAATGAGTCAAAAGTGCATCTAAAAATTTGTTTGGATTTCCAAGAGGTTTAAAAACAATCAGTCCTAAATCAAAAATATTTTGGCGCATAAGAAGAACTGATTCTGATTCGGAAATTAATTTGTAGTTGGGATCAAGTCCTATGCTGTGGGCATCATCACGAAGAATTCTGTCGCAAAATGAATGAAAAGTATGAATCCAAAGATTTGTATATCCATAGGGAAGAAGAACGTCAACTCTTTCTTGCATTTCAAATGCCGCTTTTTCTGTAAATGTTAGAGCCAAAACGCTTGATGGAGGAATATTTTTCTTGGTGATCAGATGATGGATGCGCTTTGTTACTACAGTAGTTTTCCCGGTCCCAGCGCCAGCAATAATAAGAAGTGGGCCAGATCCATGCTCTACTGCTTGTAGTTGCTCCTTATTAAGTTTTTTATCAGCCATTACTTACTACCGAGTTGTTTCTTAAGTAAATCGAGCGTATTTCTCTTCGCTTCCTCCACACTCATTCCCCAAGCATCAGCCATTTTTTTAAAATCATCATCAGTGAGTCCTGCGCCGCCATCTGAAAT
>Ga0209515_10009579_pt1 | contig 11001 bp, 11 predicted proteins | sample Subgroupgradi54m_FD_187454 | JGI IMG/M metagenome (GOLD analysis project Ga0209515, IMG submission 187454) | Subsurface groundwater microbial communities from S. Glens Falls, New York, USA - GMW60B uncontaminated upgradient, 5.4 m (SPAdes)... ...
GACTTGAGTTTTTTATGAAAGGTCTTTTGGAAAGAAAAGATATAAAAAGTCGTAATATGGACTTTCCAAAAATTCATATTCCAAAATATCCGACAGGAGAAGATAAAGATCAAATAACAGTTAAAGCTATGCTTACCATTACAAATGAATTTATTGATAAGGGTTATAGGGTGATTTGTGATGTTGGGGATTGTTTATTTGGCGGTCAGGAATTGCAAATGCGTGGAGCATCTACTTTCCTCTCACCTGCATATTATTTGAGCATGGGATTTGCAATACCTGGAGCTGTTGGTGCACAATTTGCTGATCCGGCAAGACGTCCTCTTGTAATGGTAGGAGATGGTGCATTTCAGATGACCGGGATGGAACTAATTACCATGGCAAAATTAAAACTAAATCCTATTATAATTCTTTTCAATAATAAAATTTATGCTACTCTCAAATATTGTGAGCCGCCAAAAACAATGCAAGAGCATAAAATTCCTACAATGGATTATGCAAAAATGGCAGAGATAATGGGTGGGGTAGGAATCACTGTAGAAACTGTTGGTGACTTTAGGAAAGCATTGCACACAGCAAAAAACATAAAAGATACATTTACTTTATTGGATGTGAAAATTGATGAGCGTGACATTTCTCCTGCTTTAAGAACTTTTGGAGAGAGCTTAGGAAGTTTTGTTGAAGCATCTGCAAAAGGAAAAATTAAAGTTTAAACTGACCTAGTACAACCCAGCTTACATAAAAATAAATTGCCCATAGTACAAATATATAACTGTCTATTCTATCTAGTATTCCGCCGTGTGAAAGCAATGTTTTTCCGGAATCCTTTAATCCAGCATCTCTTTTTAAAAGTGATTCGAACAAGTCACCAAACTGGCTAAATATCCCTGCAAAAAAACCTATAGCAACTCCATGAAGAATATTTTGATTGAAGTCTACTCTAAAAAAATAAACAAGAATTAAAGAGATAAACATACTTGCTAAAAAGCCGCTAATAGCTCCTTCAAATGTTTTTTTTGCACTAATCTGTGGCTTTAAAGCTGTTTTACCAAGGAGTTTTCCACCATAATATGCGCCTATATCACAAAAAGCTACACTAACTATAGCAATTAAAACATATGAAAATCCTAAGTCTCTTAAAAGAATAAGAAAGCTTGGCAAGAGTCCTGTGTAAACAAATCCCAATACTGATGCACCAATATCTGGAATTGTAGCTATGGGATCTTTTTTATTGCCACGAAAAATTAGTCTGAAGAAACATCCGATGACACCAAATACAAAAGTAAAAACAAAAAGCTTTAACGGTAAACTGCTTGGGAAGCCAAATGCAGGTAATGTTGCTGTAATTAAAAAAAGAATGGTTACAAATCTAATCCATTTATTTGAGGGATTTATTCCTTTTGAACGTACTATGTTTATAAACTCAGTGTTAACATTCCACATAACAAATAACAAAGTCAAGCTTAGTATCCAGCCTCCAAAATAAATAGAAAATAAAGTAAAACCAAAAACACCAAGGCCTATAAGAGGTCTGGATATTTGTTCATTCTCAAAAATTATACTTTTACCCTTCATATTTATATATTCTATCAGCAGTGGTTTGTAAACAAAATACGGATAAATCTTTTCACGTCATTGCTTCGTCGCTACGCTCCTCGCAATGACATCCATACGTAAAATTTTATAGATCCTATCAACAGTTAGCATTATCTCAGTTACAATATAGAGAAGCATGATTTTTAAAATACTTAACAGTGCTTACATTGCTGCTTCAGAAGTCCAATCTAAGCTTGGTTTCAAGGGCGTTAAACGATTATTTTCATTCTTATCATTTGGTCTGAAGCTAAGCTTCTATATATGGCTTGATCATAAAGACTTCAGAAATGACAGCTTTTTGTTTTACATCTGCTCGAAAATAGATCCTTTACTACTAGTGTCAAAAGATGAGAGAGATAAAAAAAGAGCACACTGGTTGCTTGGAGAAATAATCTCACATGGAACTACATTTATAAAACTTGGACAGATATTATCCACGAGAGCTGACTTGTTGCCATTGATTTATATGAAAGAACTTGCAAAGCTTCAGGACGAAGTTCCACCTTTTGACAATAATCTTGCATTTGAAATAATCAGAAATGAACTTGGAAGACCAATAACAAGTATTTTTTCTGAAATTGGTTCAACACCAATTGCTTCAGCCAGCTTAGGACAGGTTTATAAAGGCAAGATCATTGATTCGGACAAAGAAATCATAGTAAAAGTCCAAAGACCTAATCTAAAAAACCAATTGGAAGAAGATGTTTTTATCTTAAAAGCAATGGCAAAAGAAGTTGCTCATTATCCTCAAGTAGCAAGAGGAAATGATTATTGTGCATTGCTTGATGAGTTTTTAAGAGTAGTGCTTGAAGAAATTGATTATATAAAAGAAGGAATGCATTGTGATTTGTTCAGAAAAAACTTTAAAGGATATTATCGCGTTTATGTACCAAAAGTTTATTGGCAGTTTACAACGCGCAGAGTTATTACTCTTGAGCATATTCATGGATTTAAAGTTACGGAAAAAGAAAAAATTGTTCAAGCAGGATTTAATTTAAGAGAAATAACAAAAGAGGGATGCAATGTTTATTTGAAGCAGCTTTTAACCGATGGATTTTTTCATGCAGATCCTCATCCAGGGAACTTACGAATAATGGAAGATGGAAGACTGGCATTTTTTGATTTTGGAATGGTTGGTTATGTCTCAAAAGAAATACAAATAAAGTTGGTGAATACTATTTTACATTTAATAAACAGAAACTATGAAAATGTAATAAAAGATTTTGTTGAGTTAGGACTTCTGGATAGAGATTTTGACAGGTTAGATGAGTTAGCAAATGTCTTAAAACCAATTTACGATAAGCGTTTTGGACATTCAGGTGACATCACAACCAATTTTAAACAGATAATAGAAGATCTTGCTCAAATTATTTATGAATATCCATTTAGAATACCTGTTGAATTTGCACTTATAATCAGGGCTTTATTGACACTTGAAGGTGTTGGTCATGCACTGGATCCAGGATTTAATGTTATAAAAGCGCTAATGCCATTTGTTCAAAGATATATGTTCACAAAAGAAGGTGAATGGCTGAAGAGTCATTTAGTAAATCAAGTTATAAATAATGGAATTACATTTAGCATGGCAAAAGAGCTTCTAAAAATGTCAAATGTCAAATGAGTTATAATTAATCTGTCAAAAATTTCGAATCCTGAATCAAACTCTTTTACACTACCGAAAGTGAAGGTTTTTCCACAAGCGAAAAACCGGAACGTCGTAAATCATTGACATCTGAAAGCGAAGTGTTTTGTTAAAAACACGGAGCGTTATATAGAAAAGGGCCTATAGCTCAGTTGGTAGAGCACTTGCATGGCATGCAAGGGGTCACCGGTTCAAGTCCGGTTAGGTCCACAGTTATTTTTTATTTGGTAAAAAAATCTTTGTTCCGGGAGGAGCTTCGCCTCTAACGTAATAGCGTTCTCCCTTGCTATCTTCTACTAAAGTTAAATAGCTAGGTTTAGTCGCCAAAGCATGAGAACCGCTAATAACAGAGCCTAATCCAAGACCTAATATCATTAAGGCAGCAGGATTTATTCTATTTGAAGACATTAAATATTTCCTCCAATTAATTATTACTTTGTGGAAATTATATCAGGAATAATTTGAAGTTTAGTTAATTGAATTCTAATTCAAAAAATAAATCAATTTGCAGTTATATCTTTATCTCTAATTAGTTGTATAGCTTGAAAGACGTATTCCCTGAAACACCCAAGATTTAAGCGTTCCATTGTTTCTGCATATTCATCCTCTGGAAGTCTGCTGGCTTTTTGTTTTGCAACACAAGAGCTACTGGATGGAATAAGAGAATTAAAACCAAAAAGACTTTACCCACCTAAGAAACTTCATTGTACAGTTGCTCAATTTGAAGAACTGTTAACAGTGGCAAATAAAAGATGTAAGGGACAATCAGGCTATGATGCAATACTTAACAGTGCAACGATAGGTTTTGCAGGTTTAAGGGCAAGTGAGTTATGTAACCTTAGAATGCAAGATGTAGATTTGGTGAACAGAAAGATTTTTATATATCTTGGCAAAGGTAAGAAAAATAGATATGTAGGTATTAACGACAGGCTTTATGAGTATCTATCAAAATACTTAGAAGGAAGAACTAAAGCAAACTTAGAATATTTCTTTCTATCAAAGTCTAATAAAACTCATGAACTTGTACAAGTTAATAGGAATCATTTGCTTCACAAGATAAAAAGATTATCTAAGAAAGTAGGATTTGATATTAATCTACATGGGTTGAGAAGAACATTTGCAACGATAGCAGCAAATGCTGGAAAGCCGATAAATATAATTTCTTTGGCTTTAGGGCATTCAGATCTTAAAACTACGCAGGGTTACTTAATGACAACGCAGGACGAAGTGATAAAAGAAATGCAGGGGTGGTAGTTAAAGTTTATATAACAACATATATGTAATTACTTTTACAGTAGAGACATTAATAAACTACCTTTTAAATCAGGATTTTTCTTATGATTACTAATAGGATTATTTTAGAGATATTCTCGTCAGTGTTATTAGAAGGTAAGCATTATACAAATAAAAGAGGAGAGTTATACAAATGAAAAGAGCAGATGTTGTTTTAGCAAGCTTACTTGTGTTGATAGTAAGTTTTAGTTTCTTTAGCTTGAGATCTAATGAAGCAGTTGGTCAAACTACTAGTTCAAGTAGTAGTTCTGGTAGTTCTACAACTGGATCAAGTTCAAGTGGTAGCTCAACAACATCTAGCTCAGGTGATATAAGCTCAACGTCAACCACATCTAGCAGCTCATCAAGTTCATCTTCTTCAAGTTCTTCTTCAGGATTACACTGTACAAACAATTCAAATTGTAATCAGTCAAGAGAAATTTGCTGCAATGGAAATTGTGTACTTATTCCTGAATGTGCAGCACCTCCCCCTGGCTGTAATTATCAAAATGACGGAACTTGTGGTTGTGGAAAACTTGTTTGTTCAAATCCAGATGGAACAAGTTTAGATAAAGGTTTTACTGGAAGATGGCAAGCAAAACTTGATCGTTCAGTAACAATTAATGGAACAGCAATTCAACAAAGTTCAAGAATAGCTACTCTTAATCTGTGTGTTGATGGTAATGGCAATTTGAAAGGCTGGGTAGATCAACCAGGGATATTTGATAGAGCAGTATTTATCTCAGAAAAAATAACAGACTCAACACATGTCAATCTCCAAATTGAAGATATAAGAGGAAGAACAGGTTCTCTTGATTTATCACTTAGTGGACAAGTTTTAAATGGAACATTTTCTAATGGTGTAAGCATTGTAGGAAGTAATGTAACTCCACTTAATCCACAAAGAGCATGCTTTGATCTTGCAATATTACCAAGCATGCCAACATCAAATCCAACTAGTGGGATATTAAGCCCAGATTTTACTGGTGCATGGACAGGTGATATCAATGTAAGTACATCAGTAAATGGCGTTCAAGTTGGAAATCTAACTCGAAAAGTTAGACTTAACTTATGTAGTGCTAATGGTGTTTTAAGTGGTTTTGTAGATAGTGTACCTAGAGTTATTCCAAGACCTGCATTTATAGTTTCACAAACAATAACCGATTCAACTCATGTCAGTCTTCAACTTCAAGATCTTAATGGTAAGACTGGTACACTTGCACTTACACTTAATGGAACAGAATTAGATGGAAGTTTTTCTGCAGGTAGCATTGGTAATGGTTTAACAGTTACCTTTGCTAATCAAAACCGACTTAATCCAGGCACTGTGTGTATAGGTTTTGGACTTCTACCACCGGCTGGAATAGATGGAATGAAGCCTCCTTCTTCCAGTAGTTCAAGTGGTAGTTGTACTTGCAAGTAATCAAAAATATATACTAGAAAATTATTTTTCAATTCAATCTTCTCAGTTTGTGGAGATCCGTGAAGTATTGTCAAAGCATATCTACTTTTCTCAATCGAGACTACTCCTTCAAATCCAATCAGAACTAACTTAGATTACAAAAAGCTATCTTTGTACAACACAAGAAGGTATATTAAGAGAGATGCAGAGGTGGTAAGTACTGTAGAAAACGAGAAGCTGGATAACATATATATAATAGTTTTAGAATTAATGACAGCTAATTGATAATTAGCTTAATATTATTTTAAGTCTATATTGTTATAGATACCTGCAAAAATGATTGTTTCTAGGATCATTTATGAAATCTAACAAGTTCACACTTTCAATAAAAAAATTAAATCTTAAGATAAATCTAGAAATAGCTTTTGTACTTTTATTAACCATATTTTCTTTTGTCGCTACTTTTATTCATTTAGGGTTTCCTTCTGGTCGTATGTTTGATGAAATATATAGGGTAACTAGGGCTGAACTTTTTCTTAACAAACAGGCTTTCATTGTAGACCAACCTCCCTTTGGGAGATATCCAATGATTCTTGGCATTTTACTTTTTGGAGATAATCCAATTGGATGGAGAATCTCTCAAGCCATTTGTGGAACTTTATTAGTACCAATCTCATATTTTGTTGGCAAAAATGTATTCAAACATAAATATGCTGGTTTATTAATGGCATTTTTAGTTGTATTTGACCTTTCATCTTCTGTATATAGCAGGATTGGTGTTGTTGTAATGCTTGAACTATTTTTAGTCACAGTTTCATTTTTATTATTTATCCTTTCAATAAAAGATGATACAAAAAACAGTAAATTATTTTTTTGTTTAAGTGCTATTTTAACTGGGCTTGCAATAGCTACTAAATGGACAGCTTTATGTTTAATCCCGATTTACTATCTGTGGATTAAAACAAAGACTAATATAAAAAGTACTTTCCCTGAAAGATTACCTTTCAAAGCATTATTTTTAATGATTGTTTTTTTTGCTTATTTATTAACTTTTGTAGGTGAGAAAAGAAACTTTGAATATTACCACCAAGCATATAGAATGAATAATAGTAGTTTTCTTGAATCAGTTATTTCGTGGCATAAACTTGCTATTGGTTCACATACTAGGAAAAGCATGCCTCCTCATCCTTATTCTTCTAAATGGTATACATGGCCATTTATGTATAAGCCTGTGTTGCTATATCAGGATATAAATACAGTAAACAAACAAGTAACTAGTATCATAGGGCTTGGAAATCCTATTATTTGGTGGCTTGCTGATTTAGCAATATTATTTCAATTGTTTTTACTTTTATTTAAGAGAGATAAAACAATGGTTTTCTTATTAGGGGCTTATTTTATTTCATTTTTACCTTATGTCTTCATTCAAAGACCCATGTTTCTTTATCACTATTTGATTTCGTTATTCTTTCAAATGCTTATACTTGAATACACTTTTGTGAGTCTCTATAAAGAAAAAATCTTTTTAAGACCTGTATTAAGTTTGTTATTAGTTCTAATTATGTTTGTATTTTTTTACCTCTTTCCTTTTATAAACGGATATCCCATTCCTGAATCAGAATATTTTCATAGACTCTGGTTTAAAAGTTGGAAAGAGTTTCAACTTGTTAACGGACTTAATACGTTTTTCTTAGATGCCCCCACTTTTTTTTAATATCTTCTAAAGATTTATTCCTTCAAATCCAAAAACCAATTTAAGATGAAGTTATTAAAGAGATGCAGGGATGGTAGAAAATACTTGGTAACAAGTTTAGTTAGGTGCATTTGTAATTGAGCAGCCATCAGGATTAACTTTTTTTGTATAAATAAAAAGACTGCTACTTAAAGAACCATTTAACTTTTTTGAACCGACAGATACTAACCTGATAGTATGAATATTTCCTTGTAAATCATTTAAAGTCACATCTACATCTCTTTTTGAATGGACTACTGTAGGAGTTATAGTAGCACCACTATAGACACCTTCTTGATTTACAGTGCCACTTAGTTGCCCATTTTTTACACATAATGTTAAAGCAATATTTCCTACTATATTACTTTTTTTCTTAGATATAACTTGGCTTACTTCTCCTTGCCAAATACCAGTAAAACTATCACTTACTGATGCTAAGTTTTGGGCTGACACTTTGTTGTTGAGAAAAAATAAGAAACTAAAGATTATTATAAATAAGCTAAGGTTGCAACAATTGATTTTTCTCATTTTAAGACCCTCCTGAAAATTAAGTTGTATAAACTATACAACATGTGCTTATAGTTGAGGAAATTAATGAAGCAGGATTATCTTTAGTCTTGGGAAATCTAAAACAAGCTCTCTTACTGTTTTTGGCAGTGAGAAAAAATCTCTGATAGTAATTCCGCTTCTATTGGAAACTTGAATAGTCATTGGTGCTTATAAATTGTTAGAATTGTTTTTATCCTATATAAAATGTCTTAAAATGTCAAATTCTGTTGAAAATAATTGATTGTTAAAGAATGATAAACTTGTGGTAAGTAATTAAAACTCTAGATGAGCTGCTATGAATAAAAATGGCATAGAAACTTTTATACAAAATATTCCAAAAGCAGAACTTCATATTCATATTGAAGGTTCTCTTGAACCTGAGCTTATGTTTAAGATTGCTAAAAGAAATAAAATTCCTTTGAAATATCAATCTATAGCTGATTTGAAGAGGGCATATGCTTTTCATAATTTGCAGTCATTTCTTGATATTTATTATGAAGGTGCACAGGCTTTGCTTACTGAACAGGATTTTTATGATATGACCTGGGCTTATGTTGAAAAACTGAAAGCTCAAAATGTTTTACATGCTGAAATATTTTTTGATCCACAGACTCATACAGCTCGTGGAGTATCTTTTGAAACAGTTGTCAAAGGGGTTTATAAAGCTTTGCAGGAAGGAAAACAAAAGCATGGAATTTCTACAAGTCTTATAATGTGTTTTTTGAGACACTTAAGTGCAAAATCGGCTATGGAAACACTTGAGCAGTCAGTTCCATTTAAAGATATGATTGTTGGAGTGGGGCTAGATTCTTCTGAGCTTGGAAATCCCCCATCAAAATTTACTGAAGTCTTTGAAAAAGCATCCTTGCTTGGATATTTAACTGTTGCGCATGCTGGGGAAGAAGGTCCTGCAGAATATATTTGGGAAGCGCTTGAAAAGCTTAAAGTTCTTCGCATTGATCATGGGATACGTTGTATAGAAGATAAAAATCTTGTTAAAGAACTTGTAAAAAATCAAATACCATTAACAGTTTGTCCTTTTTCAAATGTAAAACTTGCGGTATTTAAAAAACTTGAAGAGCATAATCTAAAAGAGTTACTGGAGCTAGGACTTAGAGTGACAGTTAACTCAGATGATCCTGCATATTTTGGTGGTTACATCACCGAGAATTTACTTGCATGTCAAAAATCATTAAATTTAACTAAAGAAAATATTTACACTATTGTTAAAAATTCTTTCAAAGCCTCATTTCTTGATAAAAAGAAAAAAGAAGAATTTATTGCTACCTTGGATAATTTTGTGTTTAATTATTGAAGAGGGCTTGAACTAGGAAGTGCTGTGAATGGAAAGCTATATACGTTAACTGTTCCAAAATCATCTTGAGCAATTGTTGAACAAACTCCTTTTAAAGAAGAGGTGTTATCAATTCCTCCAATACAATTGTAAGAGTACAATTTATCTCCTAGTTGAAGTGGCAAATTAAAATTTACAATGTCATAGAGTAAAAAGCCAGTGTTGCCAGCAGCTGCAGTTCGAAAATTCTTGTATCTGACATCATAATTAAAAGCTCCATTAAAATCAGTGCTCTTTGAAATGCTTAGCTTATAAATTTCATCAGGCTGTCCGCTCCAGATCATTGCATTGAGTGTGTAATTTGAACTTAAAAAATTTTCAAAACTATTTAGTTTTATACATGCTTGAGAGGGTTGAGGGCAATTTACTTCAGGACATGCAGGGCATATTGAATCAGTGTTTAATTTGCTAAGAGCTCTTTCTTCACAGACATCGCATACATTTTTAAGAGTATCTATTGAACATCTTGCAAAAGAACTCATATAAAGACTTTCTGTTGTAAGGAGAATAATGATTAGGATTAAATAAGGTAAAAATCTTTTCATAGGTTTATAAATTAGGTTTAATTCTATACTTCAATGCTTGAAAACAAATTTTAGTTAATAATTTTTTTAATTTAATCACAATGGTTAAGCACTTGTTTATTTATTTAAACAATATTTTGCAATTAATGATAAGTTTTGGGTTAAGTACGTTTAATCTGCATTTTAATACTATGAGATAATTTAATTTTTTTTTAATTGTTTAATTCAAGTGAACCAGAATTATCTGAGCTGCTCTCACCATTACCACCTTCACTGCTAGGCTCATTTACATCAGGTGCAAACCCTTGTTGGAAAAATAGATCTTGATTATTAGTAGGTGTTCCGAAACCATTGGTATTAATTTGTGGTGAATTACCAAATTGATTGAAAGCATTTAAATTTGGATAGCCACCTTGAAATCCACCATAAGGATTCGGATAGTATCCATTTGAATAGTAGGGTGAACCTTGGGGTAAGAAAAGGTTTTTTAAATTGTTGAAAAATCCTTTTTGTTTCTTTTGAGGTTGGATTGGATAATAGTTCCCGTTTTGATAAATATATTGTGCTCTTGCTGGAACTGATGTACAGAAGAGTAAAATTACAATTAAAATTAGTATAAGTTTTTTCATGTTTTTATAAGGTCTTTAAGTAAGTGAAATTTTAAGTCTTATAATTTAAGAGAAGTTTAAGTAACTTCTAATAATGGGGATATCAAGCTAGGGTAGGCTATAATTGACCGGTAAAGGCGGAGTCTTGTTGAGTGAGAACTTGATGTTTAATAAGCTTGATAAGCTTTTTGAGTAATTTATTTACCAAAAAGCGCCTTAAAGGGAAAGCGAGTTGAGCATTCGTGCAAAACGAGCGATATAAAAATGAAAGGGCCTTTAGCTCAATTGGATAGAGTACCTGGCTTCGAACCAGTAGGTTGGG
>Ga0209515_10009582_pt1 | contig 11000 bp, 1 predicted proteins | sample Subgroupgradi54m_FD_187454 | JGI IMG/M metagenome (GOLD analysis project Ga0209515, IMG submission 187454) | Subsurface groundwater microbial communities from S. Glens Falls, New York, USA - GMW60B uncontaminated upgradient, 5.4 m (SPAdes)... ...
CACCTCTATGGTGCGTATGTGACCTTCCGTATAAATTTCCTTTACCGCAATGATAACATGACATAGAATTTTTATGATATCATATTATGATTAAATTTTCAATTAACAATTTAACAATTTTCAATTTTCATTGAATTTTCAATGAGTTAATTTTCAAACTGTTTGGAAATTGAACAAATGGAAATTGGATATTGTCCTTCGACTTTGCTCAGGACAATGGTGAGCGAAGCCGAATCCATTGATTGCAAATTGAAAACTGAAAACTGAAAATTATGATTAATATTCTATTCAGTAATCCTCTTCTCTTTCTCGTTTACATCGCCGCTCTTCTTATGGCAATTGCCGTACATGAGTTTTCACATGCTCTTGTTGCCGATTACTTAGGCGATCCTACTCCGAGGCTTCAGGGAAGGCTAAAGTTAAATCCACTCGTTCATATTGACCGGTTCGGACTTCTCTTTCTACTCTTTTTTGGATTTGGGTGGGGCAAGCCTGTTCAGTTTGATCCCTATAACTTAAAAAACCCCAGGAAAGATGCCGCGCTTATCTCAATAGCTGGTCCAATATCCAATTTTATTATGGCTATAATACTTTCTTTAGTACTTAGATTGTTCATAATACTTAATCAAAGTTATTTGTATACTATAAGCTCTTTTATCCTTATTCCTTTCATTACGTTGAATGTTGTTCTTGGAGTTTTTAATCTTCTACCGATTCATCCTTTGGATGGATTTAAAATTGTCGGGGGAATCTTACCGGAAGAAAAATCAAAAGAATGGTATCAGCTTGAACGATTTGGAATGATATTTCTTTTAATGCTTATCTTCCCTCTTGGGAGATCTTCAATGTTAGATGTGATTATTCGACCTGCGGTTTCGTTCCTTATAAACCTTCTAATTCCTGGAAATATTGGAGGAGTGATATAAATATTTACAACTAAATCATTTTTAGCTTTCTCAAAAGAAAGTAAAATACCTCGAGAAATAAGGCTCCTTGAATAAACGGAACGGTAAATGAAAGAAACAATGAATAAAGAAACAGGTAGTATTGAGCTCTTGGAGACGGTTGATAAAAGAGTGTACTGAAATAGAACAAAAGCATATATGCTATGGTAATCAAGGGATCAAACGACACCTGACTCAATCCTACGAGTTGAATGTTTGATCCAATTGCCGAAATAAGACCAAGTAAAAATGACGCAACTAAGTTAGCAATAATGAAGAGAACAATAAAAATTATGATTTTTTTTATAGTACCAGGTATCTTTTGAAGCATAATTTTATATTAATGAGTTTTTAAACAGATTTCAAGTACATCTACTTCTCTTTAAAAAGAGTGCCAAGGATACTATCCGATATATCATATATTTTCCGCTGAGCTTTAAATATTCCTTGATAAAGCATATCTCTTGCTTCTTGGGAGGCAGTAAGACTAATTCCATAATTTTTTAATGCATTCTCTCGAATTCGCTGAAGCCTCTCGACTGTAGATAAATCATTAGTAGCTAAACGCGGAGATTGCAGAACTACATTAACGCTATCCAATATATAATTTTTATTTATTAATAATTGATTTATAAATGAATCAGAAACTGAGCTACCCATTAGAAGTTTTTGCATGCGAGTAGATTGGTCATAAGTTATAATTTCATCAATACTGTTAATAAAAAAAGCGTCAAGGATTTTTGGATTTTTCGGATCAAAATATTTATTAGCTAAAGCTTTAATTTTTTCGTATCTTATCCTATGGCTGAGCTCATGAAGACGAGAATTCATTTGTTGTATTGGAGGATTAAATGGATTTATAAATATCTTCCCAGTTTTACGATTCATTACTCCTCCTGGTCCCAACCCTGGTATATACATTAAGGATCGTTCAATTCGAAAGAGTATATTTTCTTTGGCTATTTTGTCTGCTTCGGCTGAAAATATAGGTATTTCTATCCCTTGCTGTACTAATTTTTCCCGCCATCTTTTATTAGCATCGGCTATTTGCATTTCTAGCGCTGCTTCCTCTGCTTGCTTTTGAGCAATTTGTTCCGATGTAGAGACGGTTCTTTTACCTGAAAATAAATCTGCTAAAAAGGTTCTCGTTCTATCTAGTAAGTTTGACTGTTGGCCAACTCCTTTATCTAATTGTTTTTGTGATAAACTTAAAGCTCTATCTGCTGCCTTTCCCCATTTATTAAGGGGAATATTGGTTAACAAGTTTAATGCCTGTTCTTTTGAGTAACCGCCCTGAATAAGTTTTGTATAAGAATCTAAACCATTGTTTATTAAATTGTCGAGTCTAGCATATTCTTCTTTTGATGCTACTAGTTTAGATAGTGCTGTTTTATCCTCTGCTTTTATAAAGCTTAATTCGTTTATAATACTTAATTCATTGTTAATAAAATCGTAGTTTCTAAAATCTCCTGTCAACTCAAACTTAATTGAACTATGATTAGACTTATCAGTTAATTGTGATAATAATTCACTCTTTGCATTCATTTCAATATTATTTCTAGCAACTGAAGATAACGTATCTGTACTTACACCTGAGTGATAAGATTCTCTTTGTTGTGTCCCAATTGCTTTTGTAATCATATGGCGTTTTTCATGATTCGACACACCATCTAAAGACAGTTCTTCAACAAGCCCCGTATGCTCGGCAATTTTCTTTGTATCTAATACAACTACATTTACATCTCCATATCTTTTTACAGTAATTGTCTTACTAACACCATATGGTAATAATTCATTTTTGTTTATAGAATTAAAGATAGCTATATCGTCCTCAACATCAGTTTTAATCTCAAAATATCCTGGTTTTGATGTAATAGTAATATTTCCTTTTGGTTTAGATGATGTTATAAATGAGAATAATTCATAATCGTCAGGAAACTCTATTCTTAATTGTTTTACTTTTTCATTATTAAGTAAATATGAATCTATTGCAGTTCTTGCATTGGATAGTTGTTTAGAATTAAATCCATATTTTTCTGAATATTTTTCAACGGACTTTCCTAATTCTTCTTTTGTTAAATTAGGATTATCGCTTAATTTAGTAATTAAGTCGTCTTCCATCTCCGCTATCCCTTTATACTGATAGGTTAATTTATCCTTAATTGTTGCTAAAGCTTGTTCTCTTTCGGCTTTTGGAAGTTTAAGGAAATTTTTCAATTCTGTTTCTGCATCAAACACTTCTCCTGGTTTTATTGGAGTTATTGGCCACTCTGACTTATTTATTTCACTTATAGTTCGATTAATATCATTTACCTTTTGAGCCTTGGCTGAATCCGCCAACATTGTTTCTTCTGCTTGCTTTTGAGCGATCTGTTCGGCAGTAGGTACGGCTTTTTTACCAGAAAATAATCCTGCAATGCTATTTTTGGCTTCATCGAGTAAGCTCTGAGCTTTTCCTTGCAGATACCATCGACCTAAATCTAAATCAGAAAAAAAGTTTTTTACATTATCAATAACAGTTGCTTGAGATGGCATATAATCAATTCCAGTAAACCGAGCATCTGTACTAAACGTTCCAAATATTGGAAGATTTGAACCCTGCTTTATATCTGTTAAAGTTCGTAATTCTCGTCCTCCAATGCCATTTTGTCTATCTCTAGCTAATGAATTGGTATATTGTATAGCTCTATCCACATCATCTGCCATTCCAAGATCATTCAATGCTTTATATGCATGTTCTCCGTCTGCTGCTTTATTAACAAGCTTCATGTACTCTTTAGGAAATCCAGACGACATCGAACTTCCACCAAGAGATCCGACCATTCCTGCCCGCATCTCACTCCGATTTAATTTCAATGTTTTTTGAAGCATGTCGAGTGTTTCAACAGTTGGTTTAAGATCATATTGTCCCATAAAGCGGGCACCTCTCCAAAGAATATCATAATTGTTTTTATCCGCCTGATTAAATCGTTGCGGTAAATTATCACCAACTAATCTTAAAACACCATCTTGGTAATCCTTAATCCCATTATGCGGATCAATCACAGTTCCGTTCAACGATACCCCCATTTTATTCATTGAGAATTCTGGATCACGTCTTAACATTTCAAATACATCTTTGTATCCTTTTTCTTTCATCATTGTGGTAAAAAATGCATCTTCTCCTGTTAATAAATCAACAGTGTAATCACTCCCATGATTTACAAAAACATTGTCAACGATACGTTTAATACCTACCTGTATTTCTACAGGGAAATCCTTGGCCAAACCAAGATCAATATCAGAGAATCGTGCACCAAGCTTTTGTTCAAAAATTATATCTCGGGCGCTCCCTCCAAAAAAATAAATATCTCCTAATATGCTTTCACCATATTCATTAGTGATTCTTGCTCGTATCTCTTTCACTACATCAGGTAAAGAATCGATTGCTACATTTCCTATTGTTTTATCAGCAGATGCAAATGTTATTGGTAAAATATTAGTTCGTTCTACAGGCTGAGTGGCGTTTTGAATTTGCTTAACTTTTGCAAGTTCTTTAATAATGTCAGCATCATTACTGTTTTTTAAGCTAGCGCTCATACTTTTTTCTAAAGCACTTTTTATCGAACTTTGCATTGCTGAAGTCTTACCAACAATCATATCTACCGACCCGTCAATTCTTGCAATCGACAAACCAACTATGTTTCTATTTCCATCTCTACTTACAATTAAAGCTCCATTATGAGCAGCTGATTGAATATAACTTTTCAAGTCAGGAACAGTCCGATCTACAAGGACTTTTCCGTCTAAAAACACATTAATTTCATCAATGGTTTTTTTATGTCCTTCATAACTAAGGTCGGGAAATTCATGAGATACTGTTTGAGAATCTATTGACTCATCTTTCTGAAAAAAAGTAGCGAGTCTATTATTTTTTTGATGAGCAGCAAGATTTTCACCATAGGTATCGTATTCATTTAAGCCGTTTGGCGTACCGTTTATTTTCATTGGAGCCAGTGTTTTTGGTTGTTCTACTAAAGTCTGTTCAGCTCGTATTGAATCTACTTTAGCAATATCTTTTACATCAACCACGGCATATCTCTGACTTGTTGAAACAGTTGAGTCAACCGGATATTTATAGGTAATCTCTTTTTGAGCTGCGCCATTACTAACCCGCACTGTATCACCTGATTCTAGTGGAGTGGTATATCCGGCAATTTTTTTTCCATTGACAAAAACTTGTGTATTTGGCCCTTCAGGAGTAACTTCCATTACAATTTTTCCATCTTGTTTAGTAAGTGAAATGCCGTTTTGCGGGCCTTTTCCCACCTCTAATACCTGCTGAGCCGGCTGCATATTCTGGAATAACTGATCAAAACTTGGAGTTGGTATTGGCACCATTTTTTTACCAGTTTGATCAGCTCCTACTACCTCATAACGAACATCCCCATTTGGAGTCTTATATTGAATTACATCACTCGCATTAAGAAGTTTAATTCTATCATCGACAGGTCCACCACTATTCATTCCTGGTTTAAATTGAAGTCCTTTGCTTGTATTTTCATTCACTAATACCATTGATCCGTCAGGTTGTACTTTTACACTAATTCGTATATCTTTATTATTTGCATCTTTAAACTTAAATGCTGTGCCATTTTGTAATTTATATTGTGTTCCTCCTTGTGTAAATACTGGTATTCCTGCATCATTTAATTTTATTTCCCCATCTTTCCAAATTGCTTTTGGTATCCCCTCAGTAAATCCCGGATGATCTGCTAATCTGACAATAGTATTTTCAACTGCCGGCAAAAGAGGAACCTTATTCTTTACTGCTTCAAGTCCTAAAGCTGCTTGATCTATAGCTTGTAATTCTACTTTTTTTTGCCAGATTCGCGCACCGCTTGGACCTAAGGGATCTCTTAACCAATTGATTCCAAAAAAGCCGTCCGATCCTTTAATTTTTATTGGTTCTCCTGAACCAGTTAAGAATTCTGCACCACTCCATGATCTTCTAAATGTGAAAACTTCATTCCCTAAATCTATAGCCATTCCGTTGGTCGGAACGATTTCTTGACCTTTCTTTAATGAAATACTTTTCTTTGCTTTTGATGCGGTCACGGTAACATCATCGCTTAAAGCAACAAGACGACTCGTACTATCACTACGGACATCTCTCATAAACCCAATACTTCCGGTTCCCTTCACTGAATTCGACGCAGTCTTATAATTTATTTCTTTAACCTTGGATGGATTTATAAACAAATCTCCTTTAATCACCTGTCCTCCAACATATACTCTATTAGTTCCAAATCTTTTTTCGGTTCCTTGGAAAATGAATTCTATAGGTTTTTGACCTTCTTGTGAAATACGAACATGTGAAGTTCCTTTTGTTAGGATTGCTTCTTTGGTAATTTTAACCCCATCAACAAACACTTCTCCACCCGAAGGTCGCACTACAATAGATGATCTCTTTCCTCCTTTATCAATAACTTCCCGAAAAAATGCTCCATTTTTTGGCATCTCCAAGGGGAATTCGGCGCCTAATCTCATTGCAACGCTATTTATTTGACTCTCAATTGGTTTTTTGGAAAAATATGGTCTTACTTCACTGTATAATCGATCAATGATCGTTTCTAATGTGCCCTGATTAACAGGTTGAGCGGTTTTAACCACCTGTTGCTGCGCGGGCTTTTGAACAACTCGCTCGCCAACTTGCGGCTGTACAATTGCTTGTCCACCGTTATTTGTTTTTTCAGCAGCTGGTTTGACTTGAAGAGATGATTTTGTTTCTGTTTGAGCATTGGTAGATAATTTTGATACCTGATTGGCTTTTTGTCCTACAGTAATTTTCGGATCGTTCGGCTTAAAGGTAAAAGTATGAACCGTTCCGTCATCTAACGTTATACTTATTCCTTGATTAACGATTGGGTTTGAACTACTTTGCCTTTGAACATGGTCATTCAATAACCGATATGCGTCATCTATTTTTTTTTGAAGTCCATTTAAATCACTACCCCCTAAATCACTCACCGCGGGAAAAGCACCGTCTTGATAATTGCTCGAATATTCTACTTTGGTAATTTTTTTATCGGCTGCTATTGATAATGGTGAACCATCAGAAGCTTTTATCTCATATTCAGTACTGTTTGCGACTTTTTTTGCAGTAGTTTTTGCCTTTTTTTCGATTCCTGGATTTTTTTTGCCTTCGTTCTTTACTTCAGGTATTTTTTTACCTGCAGTTTCTTCAACAGTAGTTGCTGTTTTTTTCCCTATTCCCAATCGCTCTTTAACCCCATTCCACAGATCAGATAGCGAAGTCCCTTTATTTTTTGCCGTTTTTACTCCAAGATCAACCACCCCATCTTTGATCATTTGATCGGCGTATGCTTTAGCAAAAGCTATGTTATTGGGGGAATATAATTTTTGATATTTATTATCAATAATTGCCGCTGCTACATCATTAATGTCTTGAAACTTTTGTTTCTGTAATGCAGGTTCTTTTTCAAATATCCTGCGTATTTCATTTTCAAATGTCGAATTCCTGAAGTTTGGATTTACTTTTAACGGATCAATGGCATTATTTTTTATCAGCTGTTTTTGTAGAGTCGCTACTTCCTCATCGGTAAGTGAAGAACCAACATTTTTACCGACTTTTGCCAAATTTGGAAAATCACGCTTTAATTGCTTAAATTTTCCCTGAGTAAACATATCCTGAAATTCTGGTTTTGATTTTACTGTTTCTAATTTCTTGGCAAGATCTCCGCTTACGCCCTGTAATAGACTATCAATTTGTATTATGTGTGAAGTATTATCATAGAGTAACCCGTCTACCGCTAATCGAGCTTTTGCTGCAGCTTTTTCTGGAAAGTGGTCAGTAAATAATCGTATCGCCTGCTCTCGAACTAATGGAGTTTCATTTTTTGATAGTTCAGTCAGTCCTTTCGCAAGACCTCGTATTTCATCTGGATTATTCAGATTAAAGCCCCATTGCTTGCCAAAACCTATTGCTTGATGCGTGCCTTTTACCTCTGAAATTGCCTGGGAAAGAGGAATACCTCTTGCATCTACCTGTTGTTGAGCGAGAGACAAAATCGCAGCATCTTTTTTTGCGCCACTAAGATTTGCGTCTCCTTTTTGTAAAATTTCTCCGACCAAACGATTTGTTTCTGATCCGTATGTTCCGTCAATAAACGCAGTTGGAGGTTTTTTAAGTGCCTTCTGAAAAACAGTTCCAAACTGAGATTCTGTTCCTTTAAACTTTTCAAAAAGTTGTGCCTTCTCAAATGCAGTTTTTTGTAATTCACTTGCTACAGTTTTATCTGCAATATTCACACTTCCCTGAACTGCACCTTTTATAGCATCAAGAGCAACTTCTTGCGCAATCTTTTCACTTTCTCCAACAAGCTTTCCTGTAAGCATTTTAGCAGCAGCCACACCTGCGCCAACTGCTTTTTGAGTACCAACAACTCCAGCAAGAATTGGGGCAGATGCAATTGCTTCAATGGTTTTTAATACCGGCGCTTTTTCCACCATATATTCTGCGGCTTTTTCAGTTAATTCATGAGGAAGATTGGTCGCTTCCAAAATTTTTCCGCCATTATTAAGAGTAGAAACAGCAACTGCGCGGGGTAAATTTGGCACAAATGTTTTTGCCGAGGCAATAAATCCTTTAAAACCACCTTCTTCTCCTGCAAGCTTTGCTGATTGTACAAGAGCTGTGAGACCCGCATCTTTTCCGCCGATTTTAACTGATTGTCTAATAGCGGCATTTCCCACATTTTTTGTGAGTCCGGTAAGCCCAAGTGTTGCAACATCGGCAACTGCAAGTCCTGTGCCAAATCCCATTTTCAATGCAGCAAGCGCTGCTTTTCCATTATCATTTCCATATGACTGTCCATATTCAACAAACGGGTTTGAATTGGTCGATCCATGATATGACGAAACAATTGTTCCCATATCTGCTCCAACTTGCATTGCCATATTTGAAACTCTTCCGCCGGTAATCTTGTCAGCAATCATTGCAGGAACCAACCAAGGAGCTGCAACAGCAGAAAGAGCAACATTCTTCAAATCGCTGGAATTGAAAGATAACGAAGGGGTAAATTGCTGTTTGCTTAACTCTCTTTTAATTAACTGACCTTTTGCCGCGTCATCCAGTGAATTCAATAAACCAAGTTTTAAATCAACTCCGATTTTGCTATCTCCATATTTCGTATTGATATTGTCAACTATTTTTTCAAAGTTTTTTTCTCGAATTTGTGCTGACTTTAACAGATCTCCTCCAAACATGCCGCCTATTGCAGTTGATGCGCCACCAAGCCATCCACCAACAAGTGGAATTTTTTCAAGTCCCAAAGCAAGCGCGCCTTTTTGGAAGTTTTCATTATATGCCAACTGCGTAACATCATGACATTTATTGTCATCAACTGAACAACGTAACCCTGTTGCACATCTACCAATATTACTCCCACAATCCCCTCCCAGACCAGGGAGTATCAGTAATTTGCCAGTTGATTCGTCATTAGCAGTAGGGGTAGGTTCTGGTGGAGGATTTTGTGCACACGAAAACCCGCCAGGACAGTCGCTTTGCCCGTTTCCGTTTCCCGCATCGCTACAATACCCACCTCCTGAACGGCAATTCGAGCCAGGTTGCTTAAGAACTTCTGCAAGCTGTGGGTTACTGCATGCGAGTCCTGGCGCAGACTCAAACTCATTGTCTCCGGCACATCTCCAGCACGAACCGTTTTGAAAACTGACATTTCCGCCTGCACACACTTTTGCTCCAGAAACTAAACCTTTATCACCAATTAAATTTGCTGCTTGATTTGTAGTTAAATAAGAAAGATTGAATTTTAACCCATCATCTTTATTGATTAATCCTTTTTGTACCGCAACATTTTGAGCTGCCAACTCTTTCGCGCCGTCGGTCATCTGACACGTATTATTATTACAGGAAAGATCATTGTGATTGCATCCGGAAAATAATCCTGTCCCAAAAAGGCTATTGCATTTTCCGTTCAGTTCACCAGCTTGTCCATATTTATCTGCAAATTGGTATCCAGAAGTTAATGCGCCTGCTTCAACACAACTAAATCCTTGTTGACTATCCGCATAGACACATGAACCATCACATGTTCCGCATGCAACATTTTTAATTTGCGCAAATGCAGTATAAACATCTTTATCGTCCTTAAAATTATTCTGAATTATTGCTTCAACTTGACCAAGGTTTAGTTTATGATCTTTTGATTCCTGTGAAATATAACTCATCGTCGCTGTTGCCTTCTCAACCGATGCGTCTGGTAAACAGATGTGAATAGTTGAGTTGTATTTAAGTCCTGAAGTGCATTGAGCATAGTTTATTATTTCTGCTTTATAATCGCCTCCGTCTGAAAGCGGAGTATAGGTAAATTGTGAATCACCTGACGAAGGAAGACCAGAGACCGTACAGGCTTTTTGGTATCTTCCTCCGCAACTTTTATTATCAAATAGATTAAGAATTGGATTTCCTTTTTGACCTAATGAGGTCATTAAATCTTGACCACTTGCGTTTGTTCTTACACAGGTATACATGCCTCCTGCATCCTGAACACATCTACCGGAAAATGAACAGCTTTCATTACAGCTATCCCATGAAGCTGTCTGCGCCTGACGCAATTGTGCAAGCTGTTTTTTTTCATCTTCCTGAGTAACTAATTGATAAAAAGTATTTCCTGATGTATCAGTTATAGGAACACATTTTGCTGATCCCGGAGCCATATCTACTGCATCTTGGCATTTTGAGCCATCTGAAAAATAGCCATTTGCATTGCGATTTAATTCATTCTGTTTTGCTAATTGTTTATTTTTTTCTTCTTGTTGCTTAGCTTTTTCATCTTGAGTGACAAGACTATAAACAGGATTTCCTTCTTTAGTAGTACCAATCTGATCACACGAATCACCATTCAATCTCAATTCCTGAATTCCTCCAGAATTTGTTATACAATCTTTTTGGCTACCATAATATCCTTGGGATAATTGGTTTGCCTGATTAATTTGACTTGTTTCTTGTAATTGTGTCTTTTCATCCTGAGTAAA
>Ga0209515_10009589_pt1 | contig 10994 bp, 12 predicted proteins | sample Subgroupgradi54m_FD_187454 | JGI IMG/M metagenome (GOLD analysis project Ga0209515, IMG submission 187454) | Subsurface groundwater microbial communities from S. Glens Falls, New York, USA - GMW60B uncontaminated upgradient, 5.4 m (SPAdes)... ...
GGGTGGGCCCAGACGGTGGTGCCTCTCCGGATGGGTGGGCGGGATGTCGCCCCACGCAGTGGGGCGTGTCATGGTGCCACGGGCTTGCCCGTGGGGCTCTACGGAAGAGATATTGACGCTCGACGGGATTCTCGCTAAAATATTTCTTAGTTCTTTCCTGTTGAAGTGAGTGTTGCATATCGGAGGATGCGGTGTTCCCGTCATTACATCCACGCCTTCCCGAACTGATGCTTGGCATGGCTATTGGACTTTCACTTGCCCTTGCCTGGCACTGGGTGGCCTGGACCATTCACTAACGTCGTTTCTGTGGCCCCGGCTTACGGCGTACGCTTGGTCGTGTTGTGTGCCGTAACAGAAGGTCGAGCTTTCTGTCTGGGGTAGAGGCTGTCAATACGGCCTCAGGGTGCATCCGGAGCCATTCCCACCATTCGACGAGCAGCTTCTGGAATGCGTTAGACGGTGAGTGGCGGCTTCGACCTTCCAATTGCTTGCTCGCCTGCCAGTGTCGGAACGCCTCGTGAGCTGTTGTAGCCCGCTGTGCGCCAAAGACGTGAGGGTGGCGGCGGACCATCTTCTCATGAGTCCGATTCAGCAGCGTTGAGAGGTCGCACCATCTTCGTCGCTGCGCGATGAGTGTTAAGAAGAGCACCGTGTAGAGCACATCCCCGAGTTCTTCTTGTAGGTCCTCATAGTGACGACTTCGGACAGCTTCAAACACTTCCCATGTTTCCTCAATGAGATGGGGAAGCAGTGAGTCAACCGTTTGAGATCGATCCCACGGGCAACCGCCAGGCGCTTGGAGCCGCTTGGCGGTTTCTACCAGACTCCAAAATGGGTCCTGGAAAGAGCTGACGTTCCTTTTGTGGCGTCGGCGTGTTTGACCCATTAGTGAGGCTGTGTTATGATAACGGCCACTTGCGAATTATCTGGAGAGCGAATGCGACCTCAACGAGTGCCAAGCGCACCTTCTCTCCGCAAGATCTACCAGAAACTCTTTCGTGTGTTGGGGCCGCAGGGCTGGTGGCCAGCGAAGAGCTCCTTTGAAATGATGTTGGGGGCCATTCTAACGCAAGCGACGAATTGGCACAACGTCGAGCAGGCGATTCAGCGACTTGCGCACACCGGTGCATTACAGCCTCGAGAAGTCTTAGCGATTCCTGCAAGACGGCTGGAACAGTTAGTGCGTCCGGCTGGTTACTTCCGTCAAAAGGCGAAGCGTGTGAAGGCGTTTACGCAGTGGTATGTGGATCGCTACGCTGGCCGCGCTCGGCGAATGTTTCGTACCCCGTGGCGAAAGCTCAGAGAAGAGCTGCTAGCACTTCACGGCATCGGTCCTGAGACGGCGGACTCGATGCTGCTGTATGCAGGTCAGCAACCGGTTTTTGTCATTGATGCGTACACCACTCGCATCTTTCGGCGCCATCGACTGATTCGCGGGAAAGCGACGTATGACACGATCCAGCGCTGGGTCATGCAAGAGCTACCAGCCGACACCCAGTTGTATAACGAGTATCATGCGTTATTGGTAGCCGTAGGGAAGCAGTTCTGTCATCGACGCCATCCGGACTGCAACCATTGTCCACTGGGGAAACTTCCCCGTACACTTGAGGTGAACATCGATGGGAGTGGGTAATCGTCCTACCGCTTGCGCATCGTGCGGAAAGCGGTTGAACTACAAGTCATGGTACTACCGCAACGGGAAACATTTCTGTAAAAAACGCTGCTGGGTCACAGAGAGTCAAAAAGTCGCCAAAGAAGCGAAAGAAGCAAAAGAGAAAAGTGCAGCCACACCAGCACCTGCAAAGGAAGCTCCGGCCGCTTCATGAGTCGATCTGTCCTCATGGACCCATTCAGATGACGGACGAGCAGTGCGTGTTCTGCCGCATTGCGAATCGCACGCTTCCAGCTGACATTGTTGCCGAAACAGAGCAGCTGCTCGCCGTTAAAGATCTCCATCCACAAGCCCCGACCCATCTCTTGATTATTCCAACCGAGCATATTCCAACCCTCGCCGATGTCACGGAAGCCCAGAGCGGGCTCATGGGACAAGCGGTGCAATTTGCGAACCGACTCGCCCAACAACATCAGTTGACCCAGTCTGGCTACCGACTGGTCATCAATTGTGGCGCACAGGCGGGGCAGTCGGTGTGGCATCTGCACTTTCATCTCTTAGGAGGACGCACACTGCGATGGCCCCCCGGCTGATGACTCAAGAACGGCGCAAAGCGCCTCGTATTGCGGAGCGGATCACGCTTGCGGTGAGCGATGACAAGGCTACGCTGCACACGGAAACCAAAAACCTTAGCGCATCCGGCGCCTACTGTCTCTTGGACCAATTCGTTGCGCCCATGACCAAGCTGCAACTTCAATTTGAGCTGCCCGGAGGCTTACGTCGCACGAAGGTTCGCTGCTCCGGCGTCGTGGTCCGCGTGGAACCGATTGTCACCGAGGCTGTGCATGGCCGGTATCACGTGGCGATTTTCTTCACCGATCTCTCCGACCGCGACCGCGCAACGATCTCGCGATTCGTCAAACGGCGTTTGGCCGACGGATCAGCCCAATCCTAAGCCTTAAGCACTCCACGCGAGCGTGAATGTGGTGGTGCCTTGGACTCCTGACGATTTCTCTCCTCAGTTGGAGCCTTTTTTCAACCTGCCGAGTCCTCTATCCTGAACGAAAATCAATTCCCGCGCCACAGCCCCTGCCGTCATATACCTGTCATCCATTACTCACTCCTGAAGGCGAAGTCTTCGATGTGTGGCTGTTGGAGGATCCATCTCCGCGCGCTCGAGTGCTGATCTGCCACGGCTACTACGCCGACCGGTATCAGGTGTTGACCCTGGCCCAGCGATTACGTGAACACCACTATGAAGTGCTGTTGTGTGAATTGCGAGGGCACGGCAGTCGACCTGGCCCCTGTACGCTGGGAGTCAAGGAGCGTGACGATGCCGCACTCGTACTTCGTTGGGCACGAACGCGTGCTGACACCCCAGCACTGCCCGTTGGCATCCTCGGATTTTCGATGGGTGCTGTGGTGGCGTGTCAGGTTGCCGCGAATATGCCAGACATCCGCGCCGTGGTTGTGGACTCGATCTATGCGCGACTATTTCCGGTACTCGCTCGTGCCATCCATCAGCGCTACCGTTTACCGTCAACGCTATGGGCGCGGATGACCTGGTGGAGCCTCGAGCTGGTGCTTGGACGGCGGCTGGCCTTCGACGATCCGGTTCACCTGGCACCACAGTTGCGACAACCACTCCTGGCCATCCAGGGTGGGGAAGATCAGCGAGTCACTCCTGAGCTTCGATCGGAGTTTTATCAGCGCTGGGCTGGGCCGAAAGAGCAGTGGACTGATCCGAGCGTGGGCCATGTGGGCATGTTTGCGAAACACCCTGATGCCTACGTCAACCGGGTCGTGGACTTTTTCAACCGCACGCTGACATGAAAGCTGCTGGCCAAGGACTCATTGCGCTGCTGACTGATTTTGGCACGCGCGATTGGTATGTCGCGACACTGAAAGGGGTGATCCTCTCCAGATGTCCGCAAGCACGATTCGTTGACATCACGCACGAGGTGCCTCCACAAGACGTGCTGGCTGGCGCATTCACACTCGCCGCAGCCTGCCCATGGTTTCCACCCGGCACAACCTTTCTTGCCATCGTCGACCCCGGCGTTGGCACCTCCCGTGCGCTTATTGCTGCACGAGCCCATGGCCGATACTTCGTGGGGCCTGATAATGGGCTGCTTGCCCTGAGTCTTCAGCAAGCGAACCACCCGCAACTGATTCGTTTAACCAAGCACCGCTATTGGCTGACAGCGCTTAGTCAGACCTTCCACGGACGAGATATTCTGGCACCTGTGGCCGCGCACCTAGCGGCTGGTGGAGCGATCGCTCGACTCGGTGAGCCGATGGTTCGTCTTGCGCCGTTAGCGCTTCCACCGCTGCGGAGAGAACGCAAACGGCTTCGAGGAGCGATTGTGCACATTGATACGTTTGGCAACGCGATTACGAATGTGAGGCCAGCGGCCCTTCCACCCCAGCCACGTGATGTGGTGTTTCGGTACCAGCAGCGCAAGGTGCGTATGGTATCATCATATGCGGACGGACGACCCAACGAACTTATCGCGCTTGTTGGATCGCTGGGATTTGTGGAGCTCGCCATCCGAAATGGGTCCGCGGCACGGACGTTGCATGCGAAGCGGGGTGATTCGGTTGAGGTCGTTGTGTAAGGATGTCGAGGACACGCGTATTGCTCATCGCCCATCGCGGAGCCTCAGCGGTGGCCCCGGAGAGCACAGCCGCCGCCATTGCTGCGGCGTGGCGAGCTGGGGCAGACATGGTGGAATTGGATGTCCAGATGACGCGTGATGGACGGCTGGTCATCTTTCACGATGACCGACTGGAGCGAACAACCAACGGCCACGGCCGAGTCGTTACGTCGCGTGCTGCTGCGCTCACCCGCCTGGATGCTGGCACGTGGTTTCATCCACGTTTTGCTCACGAACGCATCCTGTTCATGTCACAAGCACTCCGGCTCCTTCCTCGCTCTAAGCAGATGAACCTCGAATTAAAACGCACACGGCATCGCTCAGCGCTCCTTCGCCGCCTCCTGCGCATCATCCGACACACTCGCATTAACCAGCGGTTGCTTATTTCCTCGTTTGATGCGCGATTACTCAAACCCTTGCAATCATCGTCAGTCGCGCTGGCACTCATTTGTCGCATCCAACCGGACCGATCCTTGCGTGAGGCGATTCGACTTGGGTGCGTTGCCTGGCATCCCTTTTATACGCTGGCGACTATCCCACGTATTGCGCGAGCCCATGCCGCGGGGTTACGCGTACACGTGTGGACGTGTGATGATTCAAAACAAGCTCGTCGGCTCATCGCTCGAGGTGTCGATGGGATTTTCACGAATGATCCTGCGCGACTCCGGGGCGTGTGTCGATGACGACCTTTGAACCACCCCGCCCTCAAGATAAGGTAGTGATCCTGAAGCGCGTCCCGGTCTTTAGCTCCTGCAACGAGGAGCAGCTGCACCTCATCGCGGATCGCACACGCCTGGTGGAATATAAAAAAGGGGAGTACATTTACCGGGAGGCTGATCAAGCGGATGCGTTTTACATCGTCAGCTCGGGCCGGCTGCGCATTTTTTCGCAAATCGACGGCACCGAGAAGACCCTCACCATCCTTCATAACGGCGACTCCTTCGGTGAGATTTCACTGCTGACCGGCGAGACACATTCTGCGACTGTCCAAGCGCTGAACGATACCCTCGTTCTACAACTTGAGAAAAAGGATTTTGACGAAGTGATCAACCGAATCCCCTCACTCGTGTTGCACCTCAGCCGATTGCTCTCGAAGCGGTTGCGCACTCGTGAGCGAGGTGACGAGTTCTCCGAAGCAACTATTGTGGCGATTCACAGCGCGGTCATCGGGGTCGGTCGAACGTGTTTTGCAGTCGCGCTCGCTGCGACGCTCAAACGGGAAACTGGTTCCGACGTCGTGATCGTCGACTTTAGTGGCAGCGAAGGTGGACCGGTGTGGTTGTTTGACCAAGCACAGCAGCCCCAGATGGAGCGTCACACGCTCACCGTCTCGGCCTCTGATGAGATGTTTGATGCGGCCGTCACCGCGCATCCGCTCGGCTTTAGCGTGCTCATCGGCAGCGAACTGTTCTCTGAAGAGGGTGGGGAGCAAGTCATCGCGCCGCTGTTGAGCTTTTTGACGAAACGATTTCACTACATCCTGATCGACTTGCCGGTTAAGCTGAAGCCGCCCGTGCTGAAAGCGCTGGTGCAGTCCGATCTCATCTACCTCGTGACTGATCCACAGCGGGAACATATCCTTCGAACCCACGCACTCATCCATCAGCTGCAATCGTCGATGGGTCCAATCGAGCAACGCGTGAAAATTGTTTTGAACCTTCTTGACGACTCGCAAGAGAAGACCAGTCCAGCTGAGATCGCACAGCAGTTAGGTCAGCCCGTGGCGTTCCTGTTGCCCTATGTGACGGTCTCCTCTGGCCGTCTCACGATGGAAGCATTAGCCTGTCTCTTAGACAGTCGCGGCTCACCCTACGTGCTGACCGTCCGACGCATTGCGCGAGAGCTCGGTGGACTCCTGGTGGGCTTAGCACTCGGATCAGGAGCCGCGCTGGGCTTGGCCCACATCGGTGTGCTCAAAGTCATCGAGCGAGAAAAAATCCCCATCGATATCATCGCTGGCTCAAGCATTGGCGCGCTCGTCGCTGGCCTGTGGGCCGCAGGGCATTCCGCAGACGAGCTGGAGCAGATGGCGCTGCAATTTAAACGGCCGTGGGATATTCGACGACTCTTTATGCTGGATCTGGGCATCCCCGTCTTTAGTCTGATTGTGGGAATCGTGGCGGGTGTTGGGGTCGGCTGGCTGGCGGGATTTTGGACCGGTCTGCTGTTTGGGTTTATCGCGTGTGTGTCGTTTGGCGTGGTGCTGGGCCCACTCGTTGGCGGTCCGATTCAGGGCGCGCGGCTCATGGAAAAGCTAAAAGAGGATTTCGGAGGGAAAACGTTCGAAGACACGTGGCTGCCGCTCAAGATTGTCGCAGCCAATCCCATGGCGCGAGAAGAGGTGGTCTTTGAATCGGGCTCCATCGCGGATGCCGTGCGCGCCTCGGTCTCCATTCCAGGGATCTTTAAGCCAGTCACGCGCATGGGACGCATCTGTCTCGATGGAGGCGTGGTAAATCCGATTCCGGTCAGCGTGCTCAAACGAGCCGGGGCCCATCACGTCATTGCCATCAACGTGTTTCCCACAACGCAAGAGCTCATGAAGCATCAGCAGGAGATTCAGCAACGACGGACGGAGCGCGATGCGCAGTTGGCTTCGCGCAGTTTGCCTGTCCGGCTCTTTCTCCGATTCCGCCAAGAGTTGATCCGATCGTTGTCACCATTAGTGTTCGATGTCATCATGCGCTCCATGCAATGCATGGAGTATCAGATCGCCGAAGTGGCCTGCCGCGAAGCGGATCTGACGCTGCGGCCGACCGTGCCTGGCTCGCACTGGCTGGAATTCTTTCATCCCGAGCCCTTCATCCGACGAGGCGAAGAGGTCGCCCTGGAACACTTGCCGGAGTTGAAGCGGATCGCGCGGATGCGCAGCGTTGACAACCCGTAACACGATCAGTACGATGAAACGATTCCTGAGGACGCTAGGAGTTTGCGTGAGGCGTAGTGTATTGACCTGTATTGACCATTGAGGCGCAACATGCCCAGTGAGGTGGTGATCGTTGATGGCGTTCGAACCCCGCAAGGGGTATTTGGCGGCGCGCTGAAGCAACTCACGAGCCAGTCTCTCGGGGAAGTGGTGGTACGCGAGCTGCTCAAACGCACGAATCTAAAACCGGCTGACGTCGAAGAGGTCATCGTCGGCTGTGTCGGCCAAGGATCGGATGCGCCGAACCTGGCGCGCGTGATCGCGCTACGGGCCGGGATCCCGAAGCAGGTTCCCGCGTTTACGGTGCAGCGTAACTGTGCATCGGGACTTCAGGCGATCGTGAATGGCTACCAAAATATTGCCTGCGGCGATTGTGACGTCCAAATCGTCGGCGGGGCAGAATGCATGAGTGCCGCCCCCTACGTGAGCCGCGATCTTCGGTGGGGCAAGCGCCTGCGCCATTCAGAGATGGTGGATTCGATTTGGGAGGGACTGACCGATCCGGTCTGTGGACAGATCATGGGACAGACGGCAGAAAATCTGGTGACGGAATTTTCCATCAGCCGAGCCGACCAAGATCGCTTTGCGCTGCTGTCCCACCAACGCGCATTTCGCGCCACGCGAGAGAATCGCTTCAAAGATGAAGTGGTGACTGTGCTCGTCCCAAAGCGGGCGATGGGGCGCGATCTCCCTCCTGAGCCGTTGACACAAGACGAAGGCATCAACCCTGGGTTGAGTGAGCAAACCCTGAGCCAATACCCGGCCGTGTTCAAAGAACACGGCTCGGTCACATCAGGAAATAGCTGCTTCAACGCGGATGGTGCGGCGATGGTGCTGATAATGTCAGCCGAGAAGGCCAAGGCGCTTGGGTACCGTCCGCTTGCCAAAATCCGGTCGTATGCGTTTGCAGGCCTTGAACCGGAGCGGATGGGTCTTGGCCCAACGCTGTCGGTACCACGTGCGCTTAAAAAAGCCGGCTGTGCGCTGAAGGACATCCAACTGATTGAGATCAACGAAGCGTTTGCGGCCACGTATCTTGCGTGCGAGCAGGTACTAGGATTGAGTCGAGACATCGCCAACGTCAATGGTGGAGCCATTGCCCTCGGCCATCCGGTTGGGGCGACTGGCACGCGGATCACCATTACCCTCTTGCATGAAATGAAGCGTCGAAACCTCTCCTTGGGGTTGGCGACCGCCTGCGTCGGGGGCGGCCAGGGAGCCACCATCATCTTCGAGCGCACCGTCTAATGTACATTTATAAGACAGCCGTTGTGGGTGCGGGAGCCATGGGGGCTGAGATTGCCCAGGTCATCAGCTTTAGCGGGGTGCCAGTGCTGCTTAAAGACGTTGACCAGGCACGAGTCGACAACGGGCTTACGGGCATCCGGAAAATTTATCAGCGTCGCGTCGATCGCGGCAAGATGACCCAAGATGAAATGGAAAAGAAGCTCGCGCTGGTGAGCGGCGTGACCAGTTATGACACGTTCAAGGATGTGGATTTCGTCATTGAAGCGGTGCCGGAGCAATTGACATTAAAGCAACAGATCTTCAAAGACCTGGATGGCGTGCTGCCAGAGTCTTCGATCATCGCCTCCAATACCTCCTCACTGTCCATCTCCGCGCTTGGTGGCGTCACGCGACGGCCGCACAAAGTGATCGGGATGCACTTCTTCTACCCCGCGCATATCATGAAGCTCGTCGAAGTGATCCCAGGATTGGAAACGTCCGAAGAGACAACCGGCGATATCCTCTCGCTGACCGAAAGCCTTCGCAAACTGCCGATTCGAGTCAACGAATGCCCCGGCTTTCTCGTCAATCGCATCCTCATGCCGTACCTCAACGAAGCGGCGTACTGTGTCCAAGAAGGTGCGGCAAGCGCCAAACAAATCGACGAAGCCATGATGAGTTTCGGGTTTCCCATGGGCCCATTTACGCTTGTCGATAATCTGGGCTTTGATGTCTGCCGCGAAGTGGTCCATGTGCTGCTCGACGCGTATGGATCGCGTATGCAACCGGCGACTATCTGGGAGCGGCTGTACAATCTCAAACGCTACGGGGCGAAGTCTGGCGCAGGGTTTTATCTCTACGGCGAGCGGGCAGGGCAATCCGATCCTGAGCTAGAGCAAGTCATCAAGGAACTTCGAGCCAAACAGAAGGCTCCGACAGAATGCTCAAACAATCGGATTGTTCTACCCATGATCAACGAAGCGATTCGATGCCTGGAAGAGCATGTCTGCACCGCGGCCGATGTGGACCTGGCGGTGATCGCTGGCCTTGGGTTTCCACAGTCCAAGGGGGGAATTCTGCACTACGCCGATGAGATCGGTCTGGGCGTCATCCTCTCAGAACTTGAGCGACTCAGCAAAACCTTCGGTGAGCGGTTTTGGCCCTCACCGCTCCTGAAACGAAAAGTCGCGGCTGGGCACTTGGGCAAACAGGCCAAGAAGGGATTTTTCGAGTACACCAGTTAGCGTCACACAGGAGACCTCATGCCGTTACCCGCAGGACAGAATGTCAAAGCCGTCGTCGAGGATCGAATCGCGATCGTGACGATCGATCACCGCCCGGTGAATGCGCTTGATCGCCAGACGCTCACAGAACTCGGCCAGGTGATCGAAAGCATCAAGACAGATCCCACGATCAAAGTGATCATTCTGACCGGTGGCGGCTCACTCGCCTTCGTCGCTGGCGCAGATATTAAAGAGGTCAGCCAAATCACCTCCGTGAAAGAAGCGCAAGCGATGGCTGCATTGGGCCAAGCGGTGTTCCTGCAGGTGCAACAGCTCAGCAAGCCCGTCATCGCCGCAATTAATGGGGTCTGTCTTGGCGGTGGACTGGAGCTCGCGATGGCCTGTCACCTTCGAATTAGTGGAGACCGAGCGCGTTTTGGACAACCCGAGGTTACTCTCGGCATCATCCCGGGATGGGGTGGGACTCAACGATTACCTCGCCTGATCGGTAAAACCAAGGCGACGGAATGGATTCTGACGGGCGATATCTACACTGCCCAAGAAGCGTATCGACTCGGATTAGTCAACCAAGTCGTCCCACAGGATCAGGTGCTGAAGGTCGCAAAGGACTTGGCACGCAAGATTGCCGCGAAGGGCGGAGTGGCGATTGCCCAAGCGTTGCGGGCGATTGAGGATGGACTGGATCTTCCACTTCCTGAAGGGCTCAAAAAAGAGGCCGAAGCGTTTAGTCGCGTCTCGGAAACAGCCGATAGTAAAGAAGGGGTCAAAGCTTTCCTTGAAAAGCGTCAACCACAATTTACCGATCGGTAAGTTCCCGATCGTGTTGATCTGCGGCCTGCGATGAAAGCCGTCTTTTTTGAAACGGCCCCGTGGGAACGTCGCTACCTCAAGCGCGCGTTATCGCAGCAGTCGCTCAGCGTCCACTTTACGCCTGAACCGCTCACCGATGAGACGCTCCGCCTCGCAAGCGGGTCGGACGTGCTCTCGGTCTTCATCTACTCCACCCTCACGCCAAACCTCTTACGGCACTTACCTCGACTGCGATTGATCGCCACCCGCTCCACAGGGTTCGACCATATTGATCTCGGGACCTGCCGCCGACGTCATATCGCTGTCGCCAACGTGCCGTCCTATGGAGAAAACACCGTCGCGGAACATACCTTCGCGTTGATCTTGGCCCTGTCTCGCAATATCCACAAGGCCTATGTGAAAACGATGAAAGGCGATTTCTCACTTGAAGGCTTGCAGGGATTTGATTTGAAAGGCAAAACACTGGGAGTTGTAGGGGGCGGGCACATCGGCTTGCATGTCATTAAGATGGGGAAAGG
>Ga0209515_10009590_pt1 | contig 10994 bp, 11 predicted proteins | sample Subgroupgradi54m_FD_187454 | JGI IMG/M metagenome (GOLD analysis project Ga0209515, IMG submission 187454) | Subsurface groundwater microbial communities from S. Glens Falls, New York, USA - GMW60B uncontaminated upgradient, 5.4 m (SPAdes)... ...
TGCACAGAAGCAGAGAGTGTAATATCTTGTTTGTTTTCTGAGAGAACGATGTTGCTAATAATCATAAGGTACGATTAATTATAGCAAATGATATAATGAATTCATGTGGTTGTTTTTCACTTTGCTTTCTGCATTGCTTTGGGGTGCGGGACAAGTGTTTGCCAAACGTGGCATACAAAATATCACCCCGCTTTGTAATAACCTGATTTCCGTGATTGTTATCGTAGTAACGTGGATACCTTTTGCCTTAATCCATGGGGTTCAGTTTAATCAAATAGTCGGTATCCTTCCAATAACATTCTTCGTTGCGCTTCTGTTTCTTTCTTTTTATTATGTGCTTGTCCATGAAAAAATATCTTTAATAGGCACTGTTGTTGGGATCTATCCGGTGCTTACGATTCTTCTTGCACTTTTTTTTCTTCACGAAAATCCAAATATCTATCAAAAAATAGCAATTGTTCTGACAGTCATCGGAACACTTCTGGTTGGCATGCCAGAAAAATTCAAAACACTCCAACAAATAAAAATCGGTACGTGGTTTTGGTTAGCACTCTTTGTAAGCGCTTGTTTGGGTGTTGGACATTTTTTAATAAAAGTTATTCTCACGACAACTGACCTTCATACCTATATATTTACATACGCGATCTGTTGGACTGTGGTCATTTTACTTTCTGCAATCATTGATAAAAAGGGGAGAAAACTACCGATATTTACTTTCAAAACCTATTATCCAACGCTGCTCGGGGTCGCCATGGTAGAAAGTGGATTTCTTGTGTTTCATCTTGCAGCTTCCCTAGGACCTATTTCTCTTGTTGAGCCTATTAGCTCCTCGTATGTAGCTCTCACTGTCATTCTGGCCTGGATATTTTTGAAGGAAAGAATTAACAGAACACAATGTATAGGAATAACACTCGTTGCAATTGGTGTGATTCTTGTGAGTATTACCTGATGAAAAACGATATAATCAATAAATTTTTTCAAAAAAAAGAGCAGCTCACGTTAGCGAATGATCGCTATCAAAAGTTGGTGCATGATCTTATTGTCTGGCTTTTGGAAAGTGACCAAGTCACACATGACGCAACAACCAAAGCACTTTTTTCAAAAGAGCAAATCGCAAAAGCGCGCATTATCACCCGCCAACAAATTACCGTCGCAGGCCTTGAAGAAATCATCTATCTTATCCAAACATTCACAACCTTACAATACACTTCTCTTTGCAAAGATGGCGATAGAGTAGAAGCAGGACAACTTCTTATAGAAATCCAAGGCAATATAAAAGAAATTTTGGCTTTCGAACGAATTATCCTCAACATACTGCAACGCTTATCAGGAATCGCTACAGAAACAAATAACATTATCTCTCAGATTAAACAATTAACCATTAATCATCAACCATTTATTGCTGCAACCAGAAAAACAATCTGGGGACTTCTCGATAAAAAGGCCGTTGCCATGGGTGGGGGACTGACACATCGATTGGATCTTTCCGATGGTATTCTTGTCAAAGATAATCATCTTATGCTCATCTCAGCAAGTGATGCATTACAAACATTATTGAAACAAGTTGAAAACACATTGATCGAAATTGAAGTCGAAGATGAGCAAACCCTTAAACAACTCGTAACGCTTTTTACGCAAACAACAACAGACAATGTCCTCGCAATTCTTCTTGATAATTTTTCTCCTGAAAAAGCAAAAAATGTTTTATCACAACTAAGCCCCCAACCAAACATCATCTTCGAAGCATCAGGCGGCATAACAGATGAAAATATTATCGAGTGGGCGGGGACCGGCGTTGATATCATCTCCCTGGGCGCACTGACTCACTCCTCAAAAGCCGCCGACCTATCTCTAGAAATCTAACAATATGGTATGATAAAAATATGCCCATCCTTCTTATCCTAACAAGTATCTCAATTATTCTTGCAACAATTCTCACCCTTGGTACGTATCGGACATTTAAAGTACAAACTGCTCCAGGACAAAAAGTCTTCTTAGCTGGAAATATACCAGAGAAATCTCCTGAAGGGATATATAAAGGTTCAGTAAAAAATCTTACGACTAAGTGGATCGGTAAATCATTCAATGCAAAAGATTCATCTGGTATCAATAATTTTAAAGAGGGTGATAAGATCGTGCAAAAATATCCTTTCAAAACATACGTTGGTAGGGGAATCCAAGACAGAGACAAAGATGTTTTAAAGATTGACTACAACATCCCTGAAAATCCACTCTGGCTTCGATTTATTCTTGATGAAGTAGTAGAAATTGCACCAAATAAATTTCTTGGGAAAGTCCATATCAGCTTTCTCTCCGGCCTAGCTTTTTCGCTAGGTTATTTTACACTGGAAAAATAGTTAACTGTTTTTTGAACCCCATGTTCTTGGAGGTTTTACCATCGCAACAAACTCTCTTTGTGTTGGTCGATCTGTATCTCCAAATCCAGCAGGGACTTCGGCTTCAGCTAATTTAATATCAAAACCTGCTTGTCGGAGTTCATATATTCTATAAAGAGACATTAAGGACGGTACAAATGCGTCTGAGCTTCCCTTAACATGAACTAACATTTCAGGGTCTGTTACAAGTTGTTGTGGCACAGATTCCAAACTAAGACGATCCAAAGTTAAATATCCATCTCTCAAGGCCACAATGCGTTCGGGATACAGAGCTTGTAATTGATCAAATGTGAGTGAAGAAGCATTTACTTCTTGAAGCGAAGGAAAGAGTAGTCGCATATCAAATGAACCAAACCGATGATACGCATCCTCAACTGACGGATCAGTCCCGTCAACAGTATGAAAAACTTTATTCATCTCTATTGTTGGTTCTCTGTTAACAAAATCTTGCCTAACCATATCGCCTACTAATTGCTCACCAGCTTCAATGGAAGATCGACCTGCATAATATCTTGCTGATAACTCATCTTTTCTCTTTTGTAGTAAATCTGGAATTGGACTCTCGAAAACATTAAGATTCTGGTGACCATTATTGCGCCAAGTTGCTCCAAAAACACTATTTCCTCGACGAAGTGCGTCTATGCCTGAAGGAATAAGAGCTTGATATGCTAGCCCACCTAAATCGTTTGGAATTTCAATGGTTGTAGAAAAAATACCAACAGGGATTTGTCTTGTATCAGAAGATTTGTGAGTCGTACTTACATCAATTCTTCTACCATAGCCTAATTCAACTACTTTTCCAGTAAGATCTTGCTGTGTCTGAAAATCGTCGTCACCTATTGGAGCAAATAATGAATAACGTTCAGCTCTCGAACGCTCGGCTGTTTGGGGAGCAATAACTAAGGGGATAAACCTCGTTATATTTGGAATATGAGAACCAGTTTGAAAACCTTTGTCTTGATATCCTGGTCCATCATGAAAAATATCCCTTGGCATAGCGATATAGTAACATACTGATAGGATAAATAACAATTTATTTTCAGTATAGAATGAGGAGAATACTACAACATTTTAGAGATATAAGCCTTTCTCGAATTTGACATTTTACTGCCTAAAATTAATATTATAAGCCCTATGACTGCTATCTATAAATTTAAAAGATTTTTCATCCATGCAGTATATAAATAATGGTCGTTATCATTTTATGTGTAAAGTTATTGATAATAAAATTTATAGAATAGGAATGGGTGCTGATCATGGCAAAAAACCATTTGGGCTATGAACCCTCTCTAAGCCTTTTACGATCAATTTTGCCACTAACAGTTAGTGGAATCTTTTCAATTTGTACAAAACGACTCGGTACCATATAACGATGCAGATGAATATGTAAAAAGTCTCGCAAATCAGAACGATTCAATTTTTGTTTATCGCAAGTTTCAACATATGCAAGAAGTTTTCCTTGTTGTCCGGGATTTTTTGCCGGATGAAATACAACAACTGCTTCTTTAATCTGCGAATATTCATACATAACTGATTCAATTTCGGGCAACTCAATACGTAGTCCGTTAATTTTTACCTGAAGATCTTTTCTTCCAAGCCACATCACATTGCCATCGGGAAGATAACGAGCGAGATCACCTGTTTTATACATTCTCTCGCCTGATATGTCGCTAAAATGATCAGAGATAAAACTCTGGGAGGTTTTGTCGAGCAAATTATGATATCCACGTGCGACACCAATGCCACCAATATATAACTCTCCCATTTGGTCGCCTTTAACCAATTTGCCCACGGTATTGACAATATACACGTTCGTATTTGCGATGGGTTTACCAATAGGCATAATTACTTCATTTTTTAAATCATCTTGCCAAGCAGTAAGATAAAATGTTGAAGTAACCGTTGTCTCGGTGGTGCCATATGCTGCTACCCAGTGCACTCGCTCTGCTCCCAAAAGGTGCTGCCATATATGAAATATTGCTGTGTAAATTTGTTCACTACCGACAATAACCAAACGCAAACAAGAAGGAACCGGTGTATGCGTATCACGTAAATAAAAAACCCATGTATGCCATAAGGGTGCAGGGATATTCACAATTGTATAACGATTATCAATAATTTCCTGCGTGAAATCTTGCATAGAACTATATTTCGTTTTTGCAACGATAAGCGTACAACCGGAAACAAGCGGTGGAATCATTTCTTCTGTTGCCATATCAAAAGCAAGTGGTGCCATAAGCGGTACCCGATCTTGTACTCCCAAATGAAACATACGAGCAAACGCTTGAGCATGATTTACTACCGCTTCATGGGTAATTACTACACCTTTTGGTCGTCCTGTTGAACCAGATGTATAAGCAATGTAGGCAAGATTTTTTGAAGCAACATCTGAGAGAGGCATATCGTCTGGTTGTTTTTGTATTGCTGCTTCTCCTTGTCCAATGTTTACCAATGGTCTGAGATCTGATAACTTTTTAGGCAATGATTTATCACTCAAGATACATTTTGGCTTTGCATCGGTAATCATATAGCCAAGTCGTTTCTCAGGAAGTGATGGGTCAAGCAACAAATATGCTCCACCAGCTTTCAAGATAGCAAGTGTATAGATAACACTTGTTGCTGATTGCGACAGGTAACAGCCAACAATGGTTTCAGGTATGACACCTTGTTTTTGTAAATAATGTGCAAGTTTGTTCGTTAGTCGATCTAACTCGCCATAGGTATATTGTCTTTTCCCATCAATTAACGCAATTGCCTGAGGTGTTCGCTTAACCTGAGATGCAAAGAGATCGTGAATAACATTTGTTTTGTTGTGTACCATAGTATTGTGAAGTGTTAGTTAGTTTTACCGAGGAATGCACGAATATTTTTCATTGCTTCTGTGGCAGATTCTGGCATAGTTAGATAGATAAGTAAATCAGGATGCAGAGCTAATTTTGTCCCAAGTTTTTTATAGGCCGCTGTAGCTGCCAATCTGGATTCATTAACAATGATATCTTCATCCAGATAATTTGGGAGATGCAACCATGTCTCATAAGCACTTGAAACTTCTTGAAGACAAAACTCTTTAATGGATTCCTCTGGAGACATAAGAGCAATTGGCTCTCTTTCTGGTGCGAATTTCTTTGAAATAAGTCGTTTTTTGCCAAAGATTTCGTTCACAATGCTTTCTGCAATCACTGGTGAGCAATGGAATCCGTCTCGATAAGTCCCGGTTGCAACATAAACATTTTTTTGACTTGTTTTGCCGATCAAAGGGAGTGTATCGAGTGAGACAGGACGGTTGCCTACTCGCCACTTTTCAATTTGAGAGAAATAAAGTTTGCGACTTAGTTGGTCGATAGCACATTGGCTCAAAAAATGTGACATACCTAAAGAAGCTTCGGATTCAGGAGCGCCCGCAATGACGTTAGTTGCACCGATATACTCTCTCTTGCCACCAAGAGGAACCAAATGTAGTCCGCAAGAACCAGCGCGGTTTGAGGTACGAATTGTATGTTTAAAAGTCTTTCCAAGTATACGTCGGGTGGTCATTGCAACGCCATTGCCAGCAAAAACTGGCATAATTCGGATAGCTAGACCGCTTTGAGCAATCAATTGGCTTGTTGCTGCACCAGCCGCCAAAATGAGATATTCGCTACTTATATTACCTAGAATATATTTCTTACCTTTCTGTTTTATACTGCCAACCTTTTCTTGCACAAATGTTATATTTCGTTTTTGACATGCAATCTTTAATACCTCAAGGTATTGATTACTAGCAACCGATCCTTCATTTGGTAAAAAAATAGCTCGTAATGGTTTAGCAAGACCCGCCGGCTCAAGACCTTCAATACTACGCGGCTCTATTTCTTCATAGGATTCTTTATATTGCTTAAGGGCATCAATGACCGCTTGAAAATTATGTTCATCCAATATGCCTCCTTGTGTATTAAGGATAATGTGTGTGCCTGGTACATGCGAGATTTTCGTTTTAGTAACTGATTCCAATTCTTGCATCCACTCCGGCCAGGCTTTATGGGCACGATACATAAGATCAAATTTATCTGTACTAGCCGGATGTGCAAAAGTATATTTTGTTACTTCACCAAAACAACCGAGCATTGCTCCAGCCGCGGTTGATGCACTGCTGTAGTCATTTGTATGAACAACTGCAATTTTTGCTTTAGGAGATGCCTCAGCTATTCTAAAAGCAATTGCCATACCGACAGCACCGCTACCAATAATTGTAAAATCGTATTCAATCATTAAGTATTTATTAAATTTATGAAGTGAAACTATTTTCTCAAATGTTGTAGATAGAGTCAACAGCGTTGACCTTTTGTTACAGCAAGCATATCAGTAGTTACATCAATATGTTTAGTTTTAACTAGCTCCCCATCCTGCTATACTACATCTATATGGCAGACCACACACATGGAATGGTTGATCCATCCCTTGCAACGTCTCAAAAAGGATTGTGGGCAGTGAAATGGTCATCAATCGTGCTTTTTGTCGGTGCATGTTTTCAACTGTTCGTTGTTCTGCTTTCAGGAAGTATTTCACTTCTCTCCGATACGATCCATAACTTTGGTGATGCAGGAACCGCAATACCACTTGGTATTGCTTTTCTTTTAGGCAGACGAAAACCAAATAACCGATTCACCTATGGTTATGGCAAAGGTGAAGATATTGCTGGAATTGTTGTTATCCTTTTTATGTTTCTGAGTGCAATATATGCACTTTACGCTTCAATTGAACGCATTTTTCATCCACAAACCATCTCTCACCTCTGGGTTGTAGCCGTAGCTTCTCTTGTTGGTGTTGCTATTAATGAAGGAGCAGCGATATTTCGTATCAAAGTTGGGAAAAAAATCAATAGCCAAGCACTCATTGCTGATGGCTATCATGCCAGAACTGATGGTTTGTCAAGTCTCGCAGTTCTGTTTGGAGCAATAGGGGTCTCTCTTGGATTTCACCTTGCTGATCCGATTGTCGGTATTATCATCACCATTGTCATCTTAAAAACTACATGGAGCTCTGCAAAAGAAGTATTTGCAAGGGCGATTGATGGAGTTGATCCAGAGGTAACAAAAGAAATCCGTCATGCAGTAAGTCACACCAAAGGAGTAAAATCAGTAGCCAATTTAAGGGCACGATGGATTGGACACACAGTGCATACAGAGATGACTATTGTTGTTGATAAAACACTTTCACTTCTTGAAGCACATAAGATCGTGGGCGAAGTAGAAGACAACCTGAAAGCACATATTCCTCATCTTTCACATTATACTGTGGATGTTGAACCATCTGGTCACTCAGAGGAAAAACATAACACTGGTAATCCTTACACACATTCTCATGCCTAAGTATCTAACCTCTGAAATTGACCCTCAAAAAAAAGGAGAAAAATCTTTAACTATTTGTTAAAGTAGCAAGACTGGATATAGCCTCAAAATAGTTATGTATATTTATTGTAATAAATTTATGGGTTAATGGAAAAATATCTTTATGTCCACTTTTTTTATCTAATTTTAATTCTAAACATATATAATTTTTTTTGTAATCTTCTAAGATAATATCTATCTCTTTCCCACCATATTCTCTATAGAAATACATTGTTTGATGTATCATGTTTATTTTTCGCTGTTTTTCTAGCTCAATAATAATAAAGTTTTCAAAGAGCCCGCCTTTATCTGGACGAAGTGAAATGTCTCGAAAATCTTTGACAAGAATATTGCGAATACCCAGGTCATAAAAATAAAGTTTTCGATGTTTTGAAACTGCTTTTCTGGCATTTGTTTTGAAAGATGGGAGGGGAATAAGAATATAATTTTTAATAAAAATTTCAATATAATTTGCTACGGTGGTTTTACTTGCTCCTAAATTTGCTGCTATCTCACGTATCGATACTTCTGATCCAAGTTGTAAAGCAATTTTTGTAAGAATATCTTTTGCAAGTTTTTCATTTTTAAGGTCGTAAATGTTAATAACGTCTTTTAATACATAAGTATCGAGGATTTTTTGCAGCTTTTCTATTTTCTCATCTTCTGAAAGTGTTTGACTTGTATATATCTCAGGGTATGCTCCAAAAATCTGGAGTTTTGTTTGTATCTCTTTTTCAAAATTACTTTTTTCATAAGCGAGAACAGGTTGATTATTAGCGATTTCATAAATGGAAAGCGGTAAACAATACTGTTCAACAAAACGATCAGCAAGGGTATCAAAGTCATTCGATTTTTGCCTAAGCTCTGAACTACCTGTAGCGATAATCTTTACATGGAAGTCATCGTGCAAAAGTTTCAATGCAACAGTACTTTCGGGGTAATTCTGAACCTCATCAATCAATATGAGCTTATGTTCAGCAACAAGCTGTGCAAGAACTTCTTTTCTTGGAACAAAGCGTTCTCGATCAGTTAATGAGTCAAAGTTGAAAATTGGAACATGTTGTTCTGCTGAAATTTTTTTAAGAAGCGTTGTTTTCCCCGATCTTCTGGGTCCCCAGATAAAGAGAATTCTGTTTTCAGATCCTTGTAAATAGTTCTCTATATAGGGTTCTATAGCTCGTTTATACATACTCTCCTAATTTTAGTATAGCATCACTTGCAACGTTGTCAATGACCATTATAGTATTAATTTGGACACTATTGATGTCCAATTTCGTATTAAGGTGTATGGCATTAGTCTTAAGGAGCTGACTAGAGACATTAATTGTTCAAAGAATGGGTTCGAGCCTCCCGCAAGGATAGTCTCAATTTGAGGCCAAAAAAGGCTTGTACGCCCAGAGGGATTCGAACCCCCGACCATGTCGTTAGAACCGACGTGCTCTATCCAACTGAGCTATGGGCGCAATATACCCCTATTGTATCAATTACGCCTAAAACATGCAATTTCATCTCAATTGACAAGAAGCTGATTTTTGCCTATCATGAACAAAGGATGTTACACAGCTTTATCAAATATTTACTGAAGAACCAAGTGCTCTTTGCCTTGTTTCTTGTTGCCTTTGGTTGGTTTATCGTACAAATTAGAGACATCCTTGTTTCTGTATTTCTCTCATATATTATCATGGCTGCTGTCCTTCCATCGGTGGACTATCTCCGAAAGAAAAAATTTCCTAAAATACTCAGCGTGCTGATCCCATACTTTAGTATTATGTTGACAATCTTTTTGCTCGTTGTTCCGCTTGTGCCGTTTATCGCTTCACAAATTCAAGCACTGATTACGAGATTTCCGCAGTTTCTTGATCGTTCTGCAACAACGTTTGGGTTTACCATTGATCAAATACAACTTGAACAATATATTAAGCCTGCTTTTAGTACGATAAGCAGCAATGCGTTTGATGTGACCAGCAAAATCTTTGGCGGTTTCTTCTCAGTCATTACTATTTTTGTTGTGAGTTTTTATCTCCTGATGTATCATGATGCGTTTAAGCGATTTGTTGCGAAGATGTTTCATGATGGATCACGAGAGTCTGTTTTGACCGCGCTTGATCGCATCAATGAAAAACTTGGTTCATGGCTTAGAGGGCAAATTCTCTTATGTGTCGTTATCGGCTTCTTTTCATGGATTGGATTAACGATCCTTGGCTTGCCGTATGCCCTTCCGCTTGCATTATTGGCAGGACTGTTAGAAGCTCTGCCGACACTTGGCCCAATTCTGTCTGCCGTCCCAGCAGTTATTGTAGCGCTTACTGTTTCACCAACGATGGCACTTACGGTTGTTGCACTCTATATGCTCATTCAAGCATTGGAAAATCAGTTCTTAGTCCCCAAAATTATGGAAAAAGCAGTAGGTCTTAATCCTGTGTTTGTGATCTTGGGTGTCATGATTGGAGCAAATCTCATGGGTGCAGCTGGTGCGCTCTTAGCACTCCCATTTATTTCATTTCTTATCGTTATCTTTAATAGCTTTGAACAAAAAGGGTAGGTGGGATTATTTTTCGGCGATGACTAACGTCCAAGGAAGAGGAGTGGTATCACTTACTATCCGCAGATATTTCTTCACAAATTGTTTGAACGCTCCAGCAGACCAATGCTGCAGATGTTCAGGATGGGCACCGAGTTTAAGAACATTCATCCCTCGCAAGATTCGCTGAATGGTAAAGAGAGGTTCATTGGGGACAGAAAGAACAACATATTTTTTTGTAACCCTTTTTAATTCCATCAACGCTTTTCCTGGATCATCCAAATGCTCAAGCACTTCAGTACACACGACGACATCAAATGAGTTTGCCTTGTAGGGGAGTTTATAAATATCTCCTTTTTTAATGACGAGTGTGGGGTGGAGTTTGTTTCCAAGTGTTATTGCGTCATCAATGTATTCAATGCCTTCTAACTTCTTGCCAATTTTTGCCTGCTGTAATTTATTCAGCGTAAATCCTTCGCCACAACCAACATCCAGAACTGAAATGGGTTTAAGTATCTTGAGTTCACTCAGTAGAACGGTATAAAAATTATTCAGAAAAAATTTTGCGATTGGATTTTTGGTGTTATTTTTTCTATAATTTGATGTCATGAGCGGGTGAAGGGAATCGAACCCTCGTATGCAGATTGGAAATCTACTGTTCTACCATTGAACTACACCCGCAAGTATCCTGAGTATAGCAAAAAATGAGAC
>Ga0209515_10009591_pt1 | contig 10993 bp, 10 predicted proteins | sample Subgroupgradi54m_FD_187454 | JGI IMG/M metagenome (GOLD analysis project Ga0209515, IMG submission 187454) | Subsurface groundwater microbial communities from S. Glens Falls, New York, USA - GMW60B uncontaminated upgradient, 5.4 m (SPAdes)... ...
CGCGTGCAGCCGCAGCATCGCGGCGAGCTGCCCATCATCGGCGCCTTCGATTGAAAGAAATACCTCGCGGCCCGCGGCGACCTCGTAGTCTCGCCGCGTGAGCTGCAAATCTTCCGCCGCATCGCGCCGGATCTCTCGGCAGCGGATGCAGCGGCAGCGCAGCCCGCGTGCGCGCATGCGCCGGTGCACTTCCTCGCGCAGGTTGATGAACTTGCAGCCCGCTTCGATCGAAATCGACGGGATGTCGCGGATGACGCGCTCGATGCGCACGTACGGCGGCACGAGCGCTTTCAAATCGATGAGCAACTCGGTGAGCACCTCGTCGTCGTACGGACGATAGCGGCCTTGCTGCCACCACTCGTAGAGTTCGGCGGTCTTCGTCACGACGCACGGGTAGATCTTCAGCGCGTCGGGCCGATACGCGGGGTCCGCGAAGAGCTGCTCGAATGTCCGCCGGTCGTCGGCCGGCGAGGCGCCGGGCAAGTTCGGCATCAGGTGGTAGGCGATCTTGAACCCGTGGCGACGCAGCAGCGCGGTCGCCTCGCGCGTCTCGCGCGTCGAGTGGTCGCGCAGGATCAGCGCGAGGATGCGGTCCTCGAGCGATTGCACGCCGAGCTCCACGCGCGTCACGCCGAGGCGCCGCAGCCGGCGCACCTCGTCGAGCGTCACGTAGTCGGGCCGCGTTTCAATGGTGAGTCCGATGATGCGGCCGCCCGCCGTCTCGTTCCGTCGCTGCGCGTCGAGCAAATCCGCGGACGTCTGCGCGCCGGTATCGTTCGACTGAAACGCGTTGGCGGCGTCGAAGCACCGCTGCACGAACCACTCCTGATACGGCTCAGGATAGAACGACCACGTGCCGCCCTTAATAATGAGCTCGAGCTTGTCCGTCGGGTGGCCGGTGTCGTGCAGCGCGCGCAGGCGGCTGGTGACTTGCTCGTATGGATCGTAGCCGTTGCGGATCGCGCGCAGCACGGCGGGCTCGTTGGGCAAATAACTCTTGGGCGCCCTCGCTTCGGTGGGGCAGTAGACGCAGCGGCCCGGGCACGCGTACGGCTCGGTGATGACGGTGACCGTCGCGATTCCGGATATCGAGCGGACCGCGTTCAGTGTCAGCGTGCGCTCGAGCGCCGCGCTCGGAGAGCGGCGCCCCTGCTCGACGTCGGTGCGGTAGCGACGCAGCAGCACGTCGTTGCGCAGCAGCGGTTGCCGGGCCCGGCGCGCGACCGCCCGCTTGGCCGCGAACAGGCCGCGTCGGTCCGACGGCGGCTGCTGGGTCAGCTGGTCGAGCAGTTCCTCGACGGTATCCATGGCTCCATCATAGTGAGCGTAGCGTCCGCTGTCACTCGGCGTGTCGCGTTCTCCGACGGTGATTGCGCGTCGCGAGGCGTCATCCTATAATAAGGCCTCGATCAGGCCAGGATGAGCAACCCACTTCCCGAATCACTGACCATTTCGCACGACGCTGCGGCCCAACGTTTCAGCGTCCGCCTCCAGGGCTTCGAAGCATGCCTGATGTATCGGCTGCAGGGAAAAGAGATGGACTTATATCACACCTACGTCCCGGAGGTGTTTCGCGGCCGCGGCATCGCCGAGCGGTTGTGCAAGGCCGGGTTCGAGTACGCGAAGCAGCAAGGCTTCACCGTGATTCCATCCTGCTCGTATATTTCCGATTTTTATTTGCGGCGGCACAAGGAGTACGAGCCGCTGGTCCGTCGAGACCGCACGTCCAATCCCCTCGTGTCCGGTTGAGTCCCGTCATGCAACCCTGGAGTGTCAAGCGTCGCGACGCGCGTCGTGCGTCTGAGGTCTTGCGCCCCGTGTCTGGAGTCCGGCGATGGCTGTCTTGAAAGTGACCAAGCTCGGCAACCCCGTGGTCCGCAAAGCGTGCGAAGCGATCCCGAAGGAAGCGCTCGGCACGCCACAACTGCAGAAGCTGATCGACGACATGGTCGAGACCATGCACGTCTGCGAGGGTGTGGGCATCGCGGCGAACCAGGTGGGCGCGTCGAAGCAGCTGGCGGTGATCGAAGCAAAGCACGACGCGCGCATCGATAAGCCGATCCCGTTGATTGTGCTGGTGAACCCGCGAATCTTGGCCGCGTCGAAGACGCTCGTCGAGGATTGGGAAGGGTGCCTGAGCGTCAACGACCTACGCGGCCGCGTGCCGCGCGCGGAGTGGGTCGATGTGGAAACGCTCAACCGCAAGGGTGAGAAGGTCAAGCTGCACGCGATGGGATTCTTCGCGCGCGTGATCCAGCACGAGTGCGATCATCTCGCCGGCAAGGTCTTCCTCGACCGCATGCCGAACCTGCAGAGCCTCTGCCACCTGCAGGAGTTCGCGAAGTTCCACAGCGACGATTCGTGAGCGGGCGGTTACGCGCGCTCGAGCGTTCGGCCGGCTTCCATAGCGGGCACGATCGGCCTCGCAACGATCGTCGACGCGAGCCGCGCATCACCGGCGACGATGTCCACGCGGTTGCCCGGCTCGTAGAGCGGCCGCTTCACGTAGCCCATCGCGATCGGCCGCCGCAGCGCGAACGACCAACACGCACTGGTCACCGTCCCGATCGTCTCGCTATCCTTCATGATCGGTGACGCGATCACCGGCACGATCTCACCGTCGATGAGCAGACCCATCAGTTTGCGATTCGCCGAGCCGTACGTCAGCATCCGCGCAATGATTTCCTGCCCGACGTAACAACCTTTGGCCTCGCTGATCGCATCGCGCTCTAATCCGGTCTCCGGCAGCAAATTACTTTCATCGATGTCCGCGCCGTACCACGCGATGCCCGACTCGATCCGCAGCGCGTTCAGCGCGTCCCAGCCGACCGGCATCGCGCCGAAGTCGCGGCCGGCGGTGAGCAGGCGCTGCCACAGTTCCGCCGCGCGATCGATCGGCACGAGCAGCACGTAGCCGGCCTGCCCGGTGATCGTCGCTTCGACGACCAGCAGCGACGCGCCGTTGTCTTCGACGCGCAGGTGCGTCAGCGGACCTTCGGGTTGGCATGTGCGGGGAAACGCCGCGTGCAAAACACGCGAGCTGGCCGGGCCTTGGATTGCGAGAGTCGTCAACTCGTTCGATCGATCGATGAGCTCGACGACTTCGCTGATCACGTAGCGATCGAGCGTCGCGCGGACGGTTTCGACGCGCGACCGATCGGTGAGCAGCCAGTGCGCGTCCGACTCGGCGACGACGAGCAGGTCGGCCAACACTTTCGCGGTGGGCGTCACGAGCGCCGCGCGCCCCGGCGCCAACCGCTTGATATCCTGCGTGAGCAAGTTGTGCAGGAACGCGACCCGGTCGACGCCGCGGACTTCGATGGCACCGCACGTCACCCAATCGATGATCCCCGCCCGCTCGCGCACGGCGCGATACTCGTCGGCCACATCGCCGAAGCGCAGCGGCACGGACTGCCCCTGCCACTGGCCGAACACCGCGCCGGCTTGCCGGTGAAGTCGTTGAAGTGGCGACAGGTCGCTCATGCCTTCACTGTAGGAAGCCGCGCCCGGAGCGTCAAGCCGCACGCGGCGGTTGCGACGGCCGCGAGCCACGCTACAATGAAAGCATGAAGCTCCTCTTCGTCTGCGGCGAGAACGCGTGTCGCAGCCAGATGGCCGAGGCGTTCGCGCGGCATCGCGGCGGCCGCCGCATCGAGGCGTACAGCGCGGGCTCGAAGCCGCGCGGCAGCGTCGACGAGACGGCCATCTCGGTGATGCAAGAGAAGGGCGTGCCGCTGAGCGGGCATACATCGAAGGGGCTCGCCGCGCTGCCGAAGGTGGAATGGGACGCGCTGGTCACCATGGGCTGCGGCGACGCGTGCCCAACGCTGCCGGCGAAGCGGCGCTTCGATTGGAACATCCCTGACCCCGCCCGCCAACCGATCGACACGTATCGACGCGTCCGCGACGCGATCGATGCGTCGGTGGCGCGATTGCTTCAGGAGCTCGACGTCGCCAGCGATCGGCGGTAGTGCCTCAGTTTTGACGCCGGCGGTGAGGCGAGGGGTCGTGCGGAGCGGGCGTATGCCGCCGCGCGCGGCGGCATCCGAGCGATGCGCCGGCACGGTGGGCCGGCGGAAGCGGCCGAGCCGGCTCCATCCCTGCCGGCGAGGAAGTGCCGCAGACCGCGGGGTCTGCGGCCGCCCCGCGGAGCATGCCCCCGAGCCGAGCTCCGCTAGGAGACACTACCAGCTCGGCCGCGCGCTTGACGGCGTCGTCGGCTTTCGGGTACGATGCGGCGAGTTCGATCGCACGGCGCAGCCGCGCCATGCGATCGGATCGGACCGTTGCTCATCTACAGCACGACAAGGAGGCTCGTATGTCATCCGCTACCGCAACCGCCAAATCCGGCGAGCGCATAGGGGTTATCACCTTCAAAGGCAACCCGCTCACGCTCATCGGTCCTGAAGTGACCGTCGGCAGCAAGGCGCCCGACTTTCAAGCGGTCAACCTCGATCTCTCACCCTTCCAATTCTCCAGCACCAAAGGCAAAGTGCGCTTGATCAGCGCCGTACCGTCGCTGGACACGCCGATCTGCGACATGCAAACGCGTCGATTCAATGAAGAAGCCGCGAAGCTGCCGGGTGTGGAGATCATCACGATCAGCATGGACTTGCCCTTCGCGCAGAAGCGGTGGTGCGGCGCGGCCGGCATCGACAAGGTGAAGGTCGTCTCCGACTACCGCGACGCGAGCTTCGGCCACGCGTACGGCACGCTCATCAAGGAACTGCGGCTGCTGGCCCGCTCGGTCTTCGTCGTCGACCAGCAGGACACGGTCCGCCACGTCGAGTACGTGAAGGAAGTCACCAGCCATCCCAACTACGACGCAGCGCTCGCGGCTGTCCGCGCCATCGCTCGATAACTCCGCCACGCCCGACACCGTCCGGTTCTCCATGCCGGACGGTGTCGAGTTGGCTCTCGACCACTATCGCCTCCAACAGTCCGACTCGCTGATCGTCGTGTGCCCGGGCTTCTTTCAACATCGCGGCACGCCTCGCTTCCGCCGCATCGCCGCGCGCGCGCTCGCGGCCGGCCACGACGTCGCGGTCCTCGACTTCCGCGGCCACGGGCAGAGCAGCGGGTGGTACACGTTCGGCCGGCGGGAGTGCGACGACTTGCGGCTGGTGCTCGACGCGCTGCGCCCTCGCTACGCGAAGCTCGGCGTGTGGGCGTTTTCGATGGGTGCTTCCACGGCGATCCGCGCGTTGGCGATGTCGCATCAAGCCGATGCGCTGCTGGCCGTCTCGCCGGTGGCGGATCCCAATTGGATCACACCGTGGAGCGTCCGGTGGGTCGGCGGGCTGCGATCCGCTTGGCGCCAGCGTCGCGTGCAGCGCACGTTCCGCAGCCTGAATCTCCATTACGGTAAGCCGCGCGCGCTCGACGCCGTCGACCGCGTCAGCCCGGTGCCGCTGCTGCTGGCACACGCGACCCGCGACTGGTTGATTCCAGCCCGTCACAGCCGCGCGCTCTACGAGCTGGCGCGCGATCCGCGCCGCCTGGACCTCTTTGAAACCGATCGGCACGCGGAGGAATTGTGCGAAGACGAGCCGAACGTCTTCATGGGCCGATGCATGGCGTGGTTTGCGGCGGTCTTCAGCGGCCGCCCGGACGCGGAGACGCCCCTAGCATGAGCGCGGCGGTCGCTCGTTGATGTGGCGCTTGCGAAGCTTGCGACTTATCGTGCGCCTGGCGTGGCCGCACGTGCTCGCGCCGTGGCGTTCGCCGCTGGTGCGATGGCGCATGGAAACCTACGGCGTCACCGACGAGCAGGGCCGCCTGCTCACGGCCGCGTCGATCGATCGCGGCGTCTTCATCCGATTCATCCTGTTGCGCCGCGTGGCGCTCGGCCGCTTTCTGCGATGGGCCGCGTCGTTTCCCTCATGATGCCGACGAACGGCCGATCGACAACGGGCCGGCGACTATCGCGAGCGACCTATCGGGAGAGCGCCGCATGATATAGTTGTCGCAGGTGGCCGTTTCGCGAAGCGACGCGGCCGCGACAACATTCGGACATCAGCAGATGCCAAATCCGGACGAACAACTACGCGTCCTCCTGATCGAGGACAACCCGCTCGATGCGGAAGCGGTGCAATCGACGCTCGCTAAAGCCAAAGGTGCGCCGTTTTCGCTCGTGCGCAAGAACGAGGTCAAGTCGGGGCTGCTACATTTGGCCTCGGAGCCAGTCGACGTGGTGTTGCTCGACTTGAACCTGCCCGACAGCAGCGGGTTGGGCACGCTCGCCACGGTCCACGACAAAGCGCCGGACGTCGCGATCGTCGTGCTGACGTCGACCGACGACGAAATGCTCGCGGTCCAAGCGCTCGAGCAGGGCGCGCAAGACTACCTCGCCAAGGGCTACATTCAGGTCTACCGCGGGTTGCTCGAGCGCGCGATCCGCTACGCGGTGCAGCGCAAGCGCGTCGGCCACGAGTTGGCGCGCATGGCGTCCTTCCCGGAAAAAAATCCACACCCCATCATCGAGACGGACATGACCGGCACGATGACGTATTGCAACCCCGCGGCGACGGAAAAGTTTCCGACGATCGCCTCCCACGAACTTCATCATCCGGTGCTCGCGGACCTGCGGAATGTCGCGGCCCAGCTGCAGCGCGACAGCCAGCCGGACTTCGTGCGCGAAGTCTTCGTCGACCAGCGCGCGTACGAGCAGCACATCCACTACGTGTCCGAGCACAAGCTGATCCGCAGCTACCTCATCGACGTGACCGACCGCAAGCAGATCGACCACTTGAAGGACGAGTTTCTCAGCACCGTCTCGCACGAGCTGCGCACGCCGCTGGCGACGATCAAGGAATTCATCGGCATCATCGCGGATCAAATCGCCGGCCCGCTGACCCCGGATCAGCAGCAGTATCTCGGGATCGTGAAAGCCAACATCGAGCGCTTGGCGCGAATGATCAACGAGCTGCTCGACATGACGAAGCTCGAGTCCGGCCGCGTGGTATTAAATAAGGAAGTCATCGAGGCCGGGTCGGTGCTCGACCATATCATCGAATCGATGAGGCCGCTCGCGGCGGCCAAGCAGATCGAGCTGCGGCGCGACCCGTCGGTGCCGTCTCCGACGCTGTTTATCGACAAGGACAAGATCACGCAGGTGTTGATCAACCTGGTCGGCAACGCCATCAAGTTCACGAAGGAACGCGGCCGCGTGACGCTCAGCGCGCAAGCGGAGGACCGCGAGATCGTCTTCCGCGTGACCGACACTGGGACCGGCATCGACCCGCGCGATATGCCGCGGCTGTTCGAGAAGTTTTCTCAGCTGCGCGGTGTGCCGCAGCCGCCGGGCAGCATCGGCACAGGGCTGGGGCTGGCGATCAGTAAGCGGTTCGTCGAGCTCCACGGCGGGCGCGTCTGGGCGGAGAGCAAGCCCGGGACGGGCAGCACATTCTTCGTCGCGCTGCCGAAGTACGACACGGGCGAGCTCTTCACCGAATATGTGCGCATGGGCCTGGCGCGCGCCAAACAGAACAAGAGCCACCTCTCCATCATCACGCTCGTCATCGATAATTTCGATGATCTGAAAACACGCTGCCAGCCGGACGAAATGCGCGAGCTGCTTGGCTCGATCGAGCACCAGATCCGCGAGCACATCCGAATCGGTGAGGGCGACGTGGTCGTGCGGTGGCACAGCGGCGATGTGATGGTCGTCGTGGCGGACATGGATCCGGCCGGCTGCCGCGCGGTCGGCGACCGGCTCACGCGGCTGCTCAGCGGGCACCCGTACAAGCTGCGGCACGGCGACGAGCAGCTGGCCGTGGTCATGCACGCGGTGACGTTTCCGGACGAGGCCGCGACGGAGGAGGAATTCCTGCGCGCGCTCGAGCAGCGGCTGCGCGGGCCCGATCGGCCGAAGGCGCGCATCCTCATCGTCGACGACGAGCCGAAGATCCGACAGTTCGTCCGCGAGATCCTCGAGCTGCAGAACTACGACGTCCTCACGGCAGCCAGCGGCCCCGATGCGCTCGACCAGCTGCGCGTCGCGAAAGTCGACCTCATCCTGCTCGACATCTCGATGCCGGTCATGGACGGCTACGAGGTCTACCATCTGCTCAAGGAGCACCCGCGCACGAAAAATGTCCCGGTGCTGATCGTCACCGCGCAGGGCGAACGCAGCGACCGGTTGATGGGCATGGATACGCCGAGCTATAACTATGTCACGAAGCCGTTTGAAGTCGAAGCGCTCCTGGGGAAGATTCGAGAGGTTCTGCAACACGGGCACAAAGGGTCCGGCGCGTAACGAGGAGAGATAGGATGGCGAACGGGAAGAAGATCTTGGTCGTCGACGACGAAGAGCAGTTGGCGCTGGCGGTCAAGATTCGGCTCCAGTCGAAGGGCTATCAGGTGACGACCGTGACCGACGGCCGACAAGGCCTGGATCGCGTGGGCAAGGAAGCGCCCGATCTGATTCTGTTGGACGTCCTGATGCCCGTGATGGACGGGTATTCGTTTCTCCGGGAGCTGAACCAGCGGCACGGCCGCGGCAAAATCCCGGTGCTCGTGCTGACCGCGCGCGACCAGCTCAAAGAGCTGTTCGAGCTCGAAGGCATCGAAGACTACGTCATCAAGCCGTTTGACCACGAAGACTTGCTCGTGCGGATCGATCGCGTCTTCCAGCGACGGGCGAAGCCGTCCTGAGTCATCGGCGCGCGTCGATCCCCCCGGCGCGGCGCGCCGGCCGATTGACAGCCTCGTGCCCGGCGACGTAAGATACGCCGACCAAACGAGGTTGCCATCACCAACGCTCACGCCATCGCTCGACTGTTGATCCGCAGGTTCGTCCTGCCACGTGTCGCTCCGGCGGGCGCGTAATGGACGCGGCGCTCGATCTCACGGACAACGCTCTACTGTCTCAGCTGCTCGACGGACTGCCGCTCGAGCACCGTCCGTTCGCGGCACTCGGCCGGCGATTGGGAATCTCCGAGCAGGACTATCTCGATCGCGTCAGTCGGCTGCGTGGGACGGGGCACATCGCGCGCCTGGCCGCATCCGTCGACGGACAGCGGCTCGGCTACCGGAGCAGCCTCGTGGCGATGCGGCTCGAGCCCGAGCGGCTGGGAGACGCGGCACGGGTGCTCGCGCGGCATCCGGGCGTGGCGTCCATCGAGCGAGTGGACGATCCGCTGAATTGCTGGGTGAGGCTCGCCGTGCCGGCCACCGATTCGCTGGCGCAGACCGTCGCGTCGCTCGGAGAATCGGTCGACGCCGCACGCGTGGCGATGCTGCCGCTGGTCCGCCGCTATCCGACGGCCGCTGACGACCGGGCGCGCCGCGCGGCCGATCCGGACGAGGACAGCGAGCCCGAACCGCGATCCGACCTGACACGCCCATCGCTGACGAAGACGCAGCTCTCGGCGCTGCGTGTCCTGCAGGCTGATCTTCCGCTGCTGGAATTGCCATTCGTCGTGCTCGCGGCGCAAGCGGGCATCACCGAGGAAGCGCTGCTGATATGCGCGCGGTCGCTCAAGCATGCCGGTATTATTCGTCGGCTCGCCGCGGTGCCGGCGGCGAAGTCGCTCGATGTCCCGACCATAACAATCGCGTGGCAGCTACCGGACGAGCAACTCGACAACGCGGGCCGGCGGCTCGCGCAGTTCCGGCAGGTGCTCCGCTGCGTCCGGCGGGCGCATTCTGCGGAGTGGCCATATTCGTTGTTTACGACGGTTACGGCAGGTCCGGCAGACTCATCGAAGGATCTTGTGAACCAAGCGCAAGAAATCCTTGGCGCGATGGAGCATCGACCGCTGTGCACAATCGCCTCACTCCTCCAACGACCAATCATCTACTGTAGCGACGCGCTCGACGGTTGGTGGCAGGAGCAATCAGCAATAGCTGATAAAATAAGTAGTAATTAGTCCGCATATTTGAAGTTTTTCTTGACTCATTTACTAAAATATGACAGGCTAATTTTACGATGGGCAACGACGCAGAAGTCATAAAAAAACGAGTCGGCGATCCATTTAAGGTCCTCGACGCGATCAAGCGCGCCTCGACCGAAGGCTTCGATTCTCTCACCGAGGACGACCTCTTCCTCTGCAAGTGGATCGGCATTTACACCCACCGTTATAAGGATATGCACCCGGAGCAAAAGGGCTACTTCATGATGCGGCTCCGGACGCCAGGGGGGTTCGTCAATCCCGTGCAGCTCAATGAGATCGCCGCGATCACCGAGCAGCTGAATCGCGGGTTCTCGGACATCACAACCCGGCAGACATTGCAGTTGCACTGGTGCCACGCGAAAGATCTGGTGACGATTCTCAACCGCTTGAAGGCGGTCGGGATCAGCACGATGGGCGCATGTGGCGACATTATGCGCAACATCACCGGCTGCCCGGTCGCCGGTGTCGATCGCGACGAGATTTTGGACGCCACGCCGGTCGTGCAGCAGATCAACACGTACTTTGTCGACAACCGAGACTTCGCGGACTTGCCGCGCAAGTACAAGCTCTGCATCACCGGTTGCCGCTCGTGGTGCCCGCATCCCGAGATCGATTGTCTGTCGTTTGTCGGCGTCGAGCGGACGGTTGACGGGAAGAAGCAAGTTGGCTTCGACGTGCGCGTCGGCGGCGGATTGTCGACGCAGCCGTTTCTGAGCAAGCGGCTTGGCGTCTTCGTCACGCCCGAACAAGCGCTGCCGGTCGCGATCAAGATTACCGAAATCTACCGCGACACGTCCGAGTATCGCGAGAAGCGCCATCGAGCGCGGTTCAAGTTCCTCGTCGCGGATTGGGGCGTCGAGAAGCTGCGGTTGACCCTTGAGGCAAAGCTTGGCTACAAGCTCGACGACGCGCCGGCCGATTACCAAGATCCGCCCGAGCGCTACCGCGACCACGTCGGCGTGCACGCGCAAAAGCAGCCGGGTCTGTTCTACGTCGGCGCGCCGGTGCTGGTCGGCCGCATCACGAGCGCCCAAATGCGCACGGTGGCACGGCTCGCGGAGCACTACGGCGACGGCACGATCCGCCTAACCAATCGG
>Ga0209515_10009592_pt1 | contig 10993 bp, 7 predicted proteins | sample Subgroupgradi54m_FD_187454 | JGI IMG/M metagenome (GOLD analysis project Ga0209515, IMG submission 187454) | Subsurface groundwater microbial communities from S. Glens Falls, New York, USA - GMW60B uncontaminated upgradient, 5.4 m (SPAdes)... ...
CCTTATCGTCTTGCGATAAATGTTTTTCAGTGGTTCGATGAATCTGACTTCAATATGTTCGTCGATTTTGTGAATGCTGGCATTGGGCGGACCGAACTCGACCACTTGCGGGCAGATCTGCGCAATGAAGCGTCCATCCGAGGTGCCGCCAGTGGTGGACAGTTCGGTGGTCACGCCGGTTTCATCGGCAATCGCCGCCGCCAGGGCATCGCTGAGCTGTCCTCGCGGGGTCAGGAAAGGCTGGCCGCCGAGCGTCCAGTGTAGATCGTATTTCAATTGATGGCGATCGAGAATTTCATGCATGCGCGCTTTCAATCCTTCCGCCGTGCTGGCGGTGGAAAAGCGGAAATTGAAATCGACCACGATCTGACCGGGGATCACGTTGGTGGCGCCGGTGCCGGCATGCAGGTTCGACACTTGCCAGGTGGTCGGCGGGAAATATTCATTGCCTTGATCCCAGGTGATGCCAACCAATTCGTTCAGTGCAGGCGTGAGCAGATGAATCGGGTTGCTGGCCAGATGCGGGTAGGCAATGTGGCCTTGCAGGCCGTGCACCGTGAGCGTGCCCGAGAGTGACCCGCGCCGGCCATTCTTGATCGTGTCGCCGAGTGTGCTGGAAGAAGTGGGTTCGCCGACGATGCAGTAGTCAAGCGGCTCGCCGCGTGCACGCAGGAGTTCGACGACCTTGATGGTGCCGTCGGTGGCCGGGCCTTCTTCGTCGGAGGTGATCAGTAAAGCGATATTTGCCTTGACCGACGGATGTGCGTGCAGAAATTCTTCAGTGGCGATGATGAAGGCGGCGATCGAGGTTTTCATGTCGGCGGCGCCACGGCCATACAGTTTTCCATCCCGCTGTGTGGGGATGAATGGATCGGAATTCCATTGCTCCAGCGGCCCGGTGGGGACGACGTCGGTATGACCGGCAAACACCAGGGTCGGTCCATTGGTGCTGCCACGACGGATCGCCCACAGATTGGTCACCTCGTTGCTTTGTATCGTTTCGCAGTCAAAGCCGAGCACTTCCAGACGTTGCGTCAGCAGTTGCTGGCAGCTGGCATCGTCGGGGGTGACTGAACGGCGTGCGATCAGGTTCTCGGTAAAGGTGAGTGTCGGGTTGTTCATTTCAATTGTTGGGAGTATTCGTGCGCGTCGAAACCGACGCAGAGTAATTGGTGGGCAGTGTTTTCCAGAATCGGGCGTTTGATCAGGCTGGCATTGTTTTGTAGTACGTTCATGGCCCCTTGCAGGGTTTCGCATTGCTGACGCTGCGCGTCGTCGAGCGTGCGCCAAGTGGTGCCTTTGCGATTGACGACTTTTTCCAGGCCCGACTGCTGGATCCAATCGTTCAAACGTTCCAGTGGCACGCCCTGCTTTTTATAATCGTGGAAGGCATAGTCGAACCCGTGTTGCTCAAGCCAGTCGCGCGCCGATTTGACTTGATTGCAATTGGGGATGCCGTAGAGCGTTAATTTGGACATCTGCCTGGACATCTGCTTAGACATCGAGCATGAATTCGGTGAACGATGCGCCGGTGTCCGGTTTTTTCTCTTCTGGCGTCGGGGCGGCGGGCGTGTTGGCGACCACTTTTTGGCCGCCGGATTCGGGACTCGACTCGGCGTTATTCAGCAGCCACATGAGGTTGTTCGGCGAGTCGGCGTAGGCCAGACCATCGTCGCGTGTGACCAAGCCCTTCATGATCAAGTCAAACAGTGATTGTTCAAAGGTGAGCGAGCCGGGTGCCATGCTTTTCTCGATCGCATCCTTGATGTCACCGATCGAACCGTCGGCGATCAAGTCAGAGACATGTTTTGTATTGAGCAGAATTTCGGCCGCAGGAATGCGGCCGCCGCGTTTGGCGCGCACCAGACGTTGCGACATCACGCAACGGAGCGAGGCCGACAGGTCGAACAGCAAGGCTTCGCGCAATTCCTGCGGGTACAGGCTGATGATGCGGTTCATCGCGTGGTAGCTGTTGTTGGCGTGCAGCGTGGCGACCACCAGGTGGCCGGACTGGGCATAGGAGATGGCTGCCGACATGGTGTCGCGGTCGCGGATCTCACCGATCAGAATCACATCGGGCGCCTGGCGCAATGCGTTCTTCAGGGCGATTTGCAGGCTGGTCGCGTCGTTGCCGATTTCGCGCTGATTGACGATTGATTTTCTGCTGTGGAACAGATATTCGATCGGATCTTCCAGCGTCAGGATGTGGCCCGACAGGGTTTCGTTGCGATAGTCGAGTAGTGAGGCAATCGTGGTCGATTTGCCCGAACCAGTCGAGCCCACCACCAGGAACAGGCCGCGTTTTTCGCACACCACTTCCTTTAATACCTGCGGTAGATTGAGCGAGTCGAAGCGCGGAATTTGCCCGGGGATGTAGCGAATCACGAAGGAAAACGAGCCGCGCTGCTTGAATGCGCTCAGACGGAAACTGCCGACATCGGCTACTGGCAGGCCGATGTTGAGTTCATAGCTTTTCTTCAGATCGTCGATTTGCGCAGCGGTCAGCACTTCACCCAGCAGCGACAACACGGTATCAGGTGTCATGATCTGCTGGTTGATCGGCACCGAAATACCGTTGATCTTGAGGTTGATCGGCGATCCGACCGAGACGAACAGGTCGGAAGCGGATTTATCCACCATCAGGCGAAACAGTCGATCCATGGCCATTTTTTATCCCCCTTTTGAGTCACTGGTGACAGGTAACGAGCGGTGCGTTGCACTTCGTGGTCTGGTGTTCCGTCACCGGTCACCGGTCACCCGTCACTTGTCACCGTTTTAATCCGCGCTGCGCAACAATTCGTTGATACCGGTTTTAGAACGCGTTTGCGCATCGACGCGTTTGACGATCACCGCGCAATACAAGCTGTATTTACCATCCTTGGAAGGCAGGTTGCCCGACACCACCACCGAGCCTTCGGGGATGCGGCCGTACAGCACTTCGCCAGTTTCGCGGTTGTAGATTCTGGTGCTCTGGCCGATATAGACGCCCATCGAAATCACGCAGTTGTCTTCAACGATCACGCCTTCGACAACTTCCGAACGCGCGCCGATGAAACAGTTGTCGCCGATGATGGTGGGGTTGGCCTGCATCGGTTCCAGCACGCCGCCGATGCCGACGCCGCCCGACAGATGCACGTTCTTGCCGATTTGTGCGCACGAGCCGACAGCGGCCCAGGTGTCCACCATCGTGCCTTCATCGACATAGGCGCCGATGTTGACGAAACTCGGCATCAGAATCACGTTCTTGCCGATGAAGCTGCCACGGCGCGCCACGGCAGGCGGCACCACACGGAAACCGCCGCGCTCGAAATCTTCCTTGGTGTAGTTGGCGAACTTGGTCGGCACCTTGTCGTAGAACTGGCTGTAACCACCGGCGGCCATCGGCACGTTTTCTTCGAGGCGGAACGACAGCAGCACGGCTTTCTTGATCCACTGGTGCGTGGTCCACGTGCCGTCAATTTTTTCTGCGACACGCAGGCGGCCGTGATTCAATTCTTCGATGACGTGTTCAACCGCTTCACCGATTTTTGCCGGTGCGGTTTTGGGCGCGAGGGTGGCGCGGTCTTCCCACGCGGCTTCGATGATGCTTTGCAATTCTTGGGACATGGATTTTTGTTTTCTATAAGGACTGGGTAAATTCGACGATGCGTTGCGCGGCTTCCAGACATTCATCAACACTGGCGACCAGGGCGATGCGGATGCGCTGGTCGCCTGGATTGCTGCCGTTTGCCGTGCGCGCCAGATAGCTGCCCGGCAGCACGGTGACATTATATTGCTGCAACAGCCGGCGTGCGAACTCATCGTCCGCAATCGGAGTTTTTGCCCACAGATAAAACGCAGCGTCCGGCATTTGCACGTCCAGATGCTGCGCCAGCAGTGGCGTGATGTGCTCGAATTTCCGGCGATACAGGGCGCGGTTTTCTGCTACATGGGTCTCGTCCAGCCAGGCGGCCACGCTGGCGCGTTGTACGGCCGGGCTCATTGCACTGCCGTGGTAGGTGCGGTAGAGCAGAAATTTTTTCAGCAGCGTGGCATCACCGGCGACAAAACCGGAACGCAGCCCCGGCACATTGGAACGCTTGGACAAGCTGCTGAACACGACCAGTCGCGCAAAGTCGTGCAGGCCCAGTTGCTGTGCGGCTTGCAGCGCCCCCAGCGGCGCTTCGTCACGGAAATAAATTTCCGAATAGCACTCGTCCGAGGCGATCACAAAACCATGTTGGGCGGATAGATCAAAGAGGATTTTCCATTCCGCCAGTGACATCACGGCACCAGTTGGATTACCGGGCGAGCAGGCATAGACCAGTTTCACGCGCTGCCAGACCGTTTCCGGCACGCTGGCGTAGTCGCAGCCGAAGTTGCGCGCCGGGTCGCTGTTGACGAAATACGGCTGTGCGCCGCCGAGTAGCGCCGCACCTTCATAGATTTGATAAAACGGGTTGGGGCAGAGCACCAGTGCGTTGCTGTCAGACGGATCGAGCACGGTCTGGGCAAAGGCAAACAGGGCTTCGCGTGAACCATTGACCGGTAGCACTTGCGTGTTCGGGTCAATCGCGGGCAGGCGGTAACGCTGCATCAACCATTGCGCAATCGCCGTGCGCAAGGGCGGCTCGCCCAGAGTGGTGGGATAACTGGCCAGACCATCCAACGCATCGGCCAGCGCCTGTTTGATGAAGGAGGGTGTTGGATGTTTCGGTTCGCCAATCGACAGGCTGATCGCCTTGAGCGCCGGATTGGGCGTCACATCGGCAAACAGGCTGCGCAGCTTTTCAAACGGGTAGGGCTGCAAGAGATGGAGTCTGGGGTTCACGCGGATTCTTCTGGCAGTACAGTGGAAGCGCGATTATAGCTTTCAGAGATGGCTACGTTGATTCCATCGAATCAGCGCAGCGTGTTTTGATTTGATTGCGGCCGGAATGCTTGGCTTGATAGAGTGCCTGGTCGGCACGTTCCAGCAGGCCATGGACATGATCGCCTTTGCGGTATTCGGTGACGCCGATGGAAATCGTCATGCGCAATCCGGGCGCCAGATGCTCCAGTTTGGTTTGGGCGATATTGACGCGCACCCTTTGCAGTACGGTGAGCGCATCTTCCAGGCGGCATTGCGGCAGCAACACGGCAAACTCCTCGCCGCCGTAGCGACCGATCTGGTCAACCTGTCGCAGCGTGGCCCAGGCGGCTTCGCAGACGGTGCACAGCACCGCATCGCCGACCGGGTGACCGTAGCGGTCGTTGACCCGCTTGAAGTGATCGAGGTCGATCATGGCGACGCAGAAACCGGTGTCGAAACGCTCTGCCTGTGCGACGTTCTGTTCCAGTATGTCCATGAAAAAGCGCCGCGACAGGGCATGGGTGAGCTCGTCGTGGCTGAGCAGCTGGCGATAGCGATTGAGTGTGGCCGACATATTGCGATTGCGTTCGCGCACGATGTCGCGCAGATAGCTGATGCGCGCACCGACAAAGGCCAGGCAGGCGGTCGAGAACACAAAATAAAGCCAGTCCAGTGTGGCGCGGATGTTGACTGGGGCGAATGCTTCAGGCGGGACGATCCAGGTGACGACGGTACCGCTGCCGACAACCACCAGCATCCACAACAGGAGAAAACGCTTGACGGAAAATTGCAGGGCGGAAAAGATCATGATCACCTGTGCGTTGAGCGCAAATAGGAAGATCAACTCAGGCAGACGCACGGCAAATACGGCTTGCAGGGTCAGTGCTGCAACGGCCTGAGGGAATTGCAGCGCCAGGTCCGGGAACTTGAATTTCGCGCGGCCGCGCTGCAATACGTAGAAAAAACTGAGGATGGCCACGGCTGCCGCGCCATAGTACAAGGCTTCGTGCAGCGAAATCGTGCCCAGTTGGGCAAAAATCAGCAACACAAGAATTCCCAGCGCGAAGACCAGGCTGGTCATCACGAGCATGCGTTCAGTGATTTGCTGATTCGCGCGCAGGATTTGCAAGATTTTATGGGCGGTCACCTGAGGCGTCGGATTGACCGCGCCGCTCAACTGACCGCCGGAAGTGGCTGTCTACCTAGTATTGGACTGCTGGTTAAATTGCGCAAGCTCGACTTTTGCTGCCGGCTTCCAGCCTTTTTTATGGTGCTCCGCAACAACGTTGGTGAAAATGCCGCCGCGTACATACCATTGAGCGGTCAGGCGCATGAAGCGTGGCTTGGTGGCGGCGGCCAGATCGTCGAGGATCTGATTGGTCACCGCCTCATGGAACGCACCTTCATTGCGGTACGACCACATGTACATTTTCAGGCTCTTGAGCTCGACATTCTTGCGATCCGGGATGTAATCCAGAATCAGAGTGGCAAAGTCAGGCTGGCCAGTCAGCGGGCACAGGCAGGTGAACTCGGGAATTTCAATGTGGATGTGGTAATCCCGTTCCGGGTTCGGATTGGCAAAGGTTTCCAGCGTTTTGGACGGTTTGGATGGCATGTTTTTCTCGAAAAGGCAAGCACAGTGTGCGGCTTGGTCCGCATTTCAAGATGCTATTATAAGTGCCCAAAAGAGCCGGGCCATTCAATGAAGTCCGGTGCTTATTTACTCAATATTCCAGACAGACAAACGTGCGCTTAACCCAAATCAAACTGGCGGGTTTCAAATCCTTTGTTGACCCCACGCATTTCGAGATTCCCAGCCAACTGGTCGGCGTGGTCGGCCCCAACGGCTGCGGCAAATCCAACATCATCGACGCGGTGCGCTGGGTGCTGGGCGAATCGAAAGCGTCCGAACTGCGCGGCGAGTCGATGCAGGATGTGATCTTCAACGGCTCCACGCTGCGCAAGCCGAGCGGCCGTTCCAGCGTGGAACTGATTTTTGACAACGCCGCCGGCCGCGCTGCCGGACAGTGGTCGCAATACGCCGAGATCGCCGTCAAGCGCGTGCTGACGCGCGACGGCACTTCCAGCTATTACATCAACAACCAGCAGGTGCGCCGCCGCGATATTCAGGACATTTTCATGGGCACCGGCTTGGGGCCGCGTGCCTACGCCATCATCGGCCAGGGCATGATCTCGCGCATTATCGAAGCGAAACCGGAAGAGTTGCGTATTTTTCTGGAAGAAGCGGCCGGGGTATCGAAATACAAGGAACGCCGCCGTGAAACTGAAAACCGCCTCGCTGATACGCGCGAAAACCTCACCCGGCTGGACGATATTCTGCGCGAGATGAACAGCCAGATCGAAAAACTCGAAGGTCAGGCCGTGGTGGCACAGAAATACCGCGAACTTCAGACCGAGGTGGACGACAAGCAAAAACTGCTGTGGCTGATGCGTCGCAACGAAGCGCAAGTCGAACAGGAAAAAGTGCTGCGCGATGTCGGCACGGCGCAAAACAAACTGGAAGAACAAACTGCGCAATTGCGTGCCATTGAGGCCGATCTGGAACAACTGCGCAGTGCCCAGTATGCCGGTAGCGACGGCATGCACAGTGCGCAGGGCAAACTGTATGAAGCCAATACCGAAGTCACGCGTCTGGAAGGCGAGATTCGCAACGTGGTCGATGCGCGCAACCGCATCCAGCAACAATTGGCGACATTAACCGCTCAAGTGAGCCACTGGAGCGGCCTGGGCGACAGTGCGCAGGCTGAACTGAATACCGCAGAAGAAAACCTGGCGATGGCTGAGGAGCGCGCCAGTGCTGTGCTCGAAGAAGTCGCGCGCCAGCAGGACACCATTCCCGCACTGGAACAGGCACAACGCAACGCGCAGGAACAGAAAACCGCCGCGCACCGCGAGGTGCTGCAAACCGAGCAGGCGATTCAACTGGCCGCCAGCCAGCAGGGCAGTGCCGACCGCAGCCTGCAAAACCTGATGCTGCGCAAGGAACGACTGACGCAAGAGCAGGGCGGTTTGCAGCGCCCGGACGAAGCACAGCTCGAAGCCCTGCGGGTACAGCAGGCCGATACCGAAGCGTCTTTGCACACGGCACAGGCTGAACTGGATGGCTGCCAGCAGCAAGTACCGCAACTGGAAGCCGCACGCAATGCCGCGCAGGAAAAACTGAGCGCCGATCAAAACCAGGTCGGGCAAAGTGAAGCGCGCCTGCAAGCCTTGAAGCAATTGCAGGAAAACGTCCAAAGTCAGGGCAAGCTCAATCCTTGGTTGGAAAAACACGAATTGGCCAAGCTGCCGCGCCTGTGGCAGCGGCTACATATCGAAGCCGGCTGGGAAACCGCACTGGAAGCGGTGCTGCGTGAATGGATGAGTGGCCTTGAAGTGAGTCAGCTCGATTGGGTCAAGGCCTTTTTCAACGATGCGCCGCCGACCCGGCTGGCCATGTTCACCCCGCCCACGCCGGGCCCCGCACAAGCGCCCGCCGCTGGTCTGCGCTCGTTGCTGTCCTTGCTGCAAATCACCGACGCCAGCCTGCGTGCCTTGCTGGATGAATGGCTGGCACAGGTCTATGTCGCCGATGATGCAGCGCAAGCCTTGGCGCAACGTAACCAGTTGCCGCCCGGCGCGCGTTTTGTGGTCAAGGGGGGGCATCAGATTCTGCGTAACGGCGTGGTGTTCTATGCACCCGATTCCGAACAGGCCGGCATGCTGGCGCGTCAGCAGGAGATTGAAAATCTCGTCAAGCAAAGTCGCGCACAGGCGCTGCTGGCGGAAGAATCCAAAGGCGCCGCGATTCGCGCCGAAGCACAGTTGACCCAGGCACAGCAACAACTCAACACCGTGCGTCAACGTGTTGCCGAGATCACGACGCGCCAGCACGGCAGTCAGATGGAATTGCTCAAGCTGACGCAAGCGCATGCGCAATACACTCAGAGCAGCGGCCGCATCGGCGAAGAGCTTGCCGAAATCAAGCTGCACGAAGAAGAGCTGCGTGCGCAACTCACCGATGCCGAAGCCAGCTTCGAACGGCTCGATCAGGAGTTGGGCGAGAAACAGGAGCGCGAAGCCACCCTGCAAATGGCGCTGGAAGATGCCGAGCAACGCGTGCAGCAAGCGCGCGATCAATGGCGCGACAAGGAACGCGCTGCGCAGGAAGCGCGCTTTGCCCAGCAAACTGCGCACAACCGCATCGAAGAATTGAAGCGCACCATTGCCACCTCGCAACAGCAACAGCAGCAGGTACGCGCAGCGATCGTCAGCAACGAAGCCGAGTTGCAACTGCAAGACGATGCTGCTGCGCAAACCGGCTTGCAACAAGCACTGGAAATCAAAGTCGCTGCCGAAGAAGCACTGGCTCGTGCTCGCACCGAGCTGGATGATTTGAACCACAAACTGCGGAGCGCAGAAGAGCAACGTCTGCAACAGGAACGCGCCCTCGAACCGCTACGCGAACGCATTACCAACCTGCAATTGAAGGAACAAGCCGCGCGCCTGAATGCCGAGCAATACGACCAGCAACTGGCCGAAGCACAAGCCAACATCGAACACCTGCTGACGCTATTGACCGAAGGCACCAAGCCCAACTGGCTGCAAAGCGAAGTCAACCGCATCCACCAGGAAATCGCTGCGCTGGGCGCGGTCAACCTGGCGGCGCTGGACGAGCTGACGCAATCACGTGAACGCAAAGGCTTCCTCGATGCGCAGGAAGCTGATCTGAAAGAAGCAATGACCACGCTGGAAGATGCGATTCGCAAGATTGACCTCGAGACCCGCGAATTGCTGAAACAAACCTTCGATACCGTCAACCTGCATTTCGGCGAACTGTTCCCGATCCTGTTCGGTGGCGGTGAAGCGAAATTGATGATGACGGGTGAAGAAATCCTCGACGCCGGGGTGCAAGTGATGGCACAACCACCGGGCAAGAAAAACAGCACGATTCACCTGCTCTCCGGTGGCGAAAAAGCGCTCACCGCCACCGCGCTGGTGTTCGCCCTGTTCCAGCTCAATCCGGCGCCGTTCTGCCTGCTGGACGAGGTCGATGCGCCGCTTGACGACGCCAACACCGAACGCTTCTGCAACATGGTCAAACGCATGTCCGACCAAACCCAGTTCCTCTTCATCTCGCACAACAAGATCGCGATGGAAATGGCACAGCAATTGATCGGCGTGACGATGCAGGAACAGGGTGTATCGCGCATTGTCGCAGTGGATATCGAATCGGCGGCCAAGTTGACTGCAGAAGCTGCTTGATTAGCATTCCTTCCCCCTGCCAGGGGAAAGAAGGAGAACAGATAAAGAATGCAACTCACCGAACTGCATCTCGCGCTGATCGCCGGTGGCCTGGGTTTTGTGCTGTTGGTGTGGGCGGTCAATCTCTGGCAGGAGCGCAAACTGCGGCGCAGGATCGAACGCACCTTCGGTGCGCGCAGTCATGATGTACTGCTGGGAAAAAACAAACAGAATGCCAGTGAACGTATCGAGCCGTCCTTGTCTGCCAGTCTCGTCGCCGATCACGACCCCGACGACCTCACCCGACACAGCATCAACCCGGTTGCTATAGCCACCGCACTGGACGATCAGATCGACTGCATCGTCGAGTTGCAACCCGAGCGCCCCGTCAACGGCGAACAGCTGAACCAGATCGCCCAGCGCCTGCGCCACGCCGGCAGCAAACCGATCCTGTTTGAAGGTTGGAATGACGCCGCCGCTGCCTGGGAACGCGCACAGAATGGCACGCCCTATACGCAACTGCGCGCCGGCATCCTGCTTGCCAATCGCAGCGGGGCGCTCAACGCCATCGAGTTTTCCGATTTCAGCACTGGCCTGGAAGCGATCGCCAGCGACGTCGGCGCGTTACCCGATTTCCCGGCGATGCAGACTACGCTCGCGCATGCGCAAAAACTGGATGCCATGTGCGCGCCATGGGATGCCCAGATCAGCCTCAATGTTTTACTTGAAGATAGCGGACGCTACTCGCTCGAAGCACTGCAAAGCATCGTCTCCAATCGCGGCTATATCGCCCGCGCCGATGGCAAATACCTCGCCCTCGATGCCCAAGGTCAGATTCTCTTCACCATCGCCATCACTACCCAAACGCCGCAAATCACGCTGCTGCTCGACGTGCCGCGAGCCAATCCCGACGCTCAA
>Ga0209515_10009593_pt1 | contig 10990 bp, 10 predicted proteins | sample Subgroupgradi54m_FD_187454 | JGI IMG/M metagenome (GOLD analysis project Ga0209515, IMG submission 187454) | Subsurface groundwater microbial communities from S. Glens Falls, New York, USA - GMW60B uncontaminated upgradient, 5.4 m (SPAdes)... ...
GACAGTCAGTTACCTTTCTATCTAGGGAGTTCCGTACCACCCTGCTGGTTAGACTTTAGGTGGGTTGGATTTAAACCAACTAGACAGATTGAGCTTCCCTTGGCGCACTCATGAGCATTATTATAGCATATAATGTCTAATGGTTGATATAGATTTATATAGTTAATTATGCTAGAATTGCGCTATGACTCCTAATTCGGTACTATTCTTTGAGAGATATCCTTTTATGGGAGTAGAATTACTGGATTTGATTACAGATCATTTTTCTCTTCTATTTTATTACGATGATGCCTCTTATAGAATGTTGAAAGAATTAGGTTATTCAGTCCTAACATATAGTAACTCTAATTTCTTGAGAAAAATTGATTCAGATAAAGCAGTTGGACTAATCCTTTCTGACGAACAATATATTAACAATATTATAAAAAAAACTCATGGAAAAGCAATTTTTTTCTATATGAGTCGAGAAATGAGCGACCTATGCAAAAAACAGAACCTTACAGCACTCCTTCCTCCTTATAAGCTTCAAGAAAAATTAGGGAATAAGCTTCTTTTGAGCAATATTTGTAAAAGAACGGGGGTAGAGACGCATAATTCCATAAATATTAGGTTTAGCGAGGGAAACGCTGAAAAATTTTATAAGTATTGCCAAAAAAAAGTTGGAACCCCTTTTGTTATTCAAGGAGGAATAGGTGTATCAGGAGAAGACACATACAAAATTGACTCCTTTAGGGATTTTGCTAGCCTGAGCAAAAATATTAAAGGCAACTTTAGAGTTACAAAATATTTAGAAAACGTTATCCCTCTTTCAGTGCATATATGCATAACAAAAAAAGAAATACTGTACGAAGGACCCTATATCCAAATAATTGGATTTAGGGAATTGGCAAATAGTTTCTTTCAGTTCTCAGGAAATGATACCAATCAGACTATGTTGTCTGAAGAATTGAAAAGAAAGGTTAAATTTCAAAGTCTGAAATTAGCAACTTATGCCAGGGATCAGGGATATCGTGGAATTTTAGGAATAGATTTCATCTGGAGCAAATATGAGAAAAGGGTACTCGTTCAAGAAATTAATAGTAGACTAGTTGGACTAACACGTTTATTAACTGGTATTCAGAAAGAACAAAATATAACACCGCACTTGATCAAGCATATTAATGAATTTTTGCCAATGCAGATTCCTAAAGTTAAAAAAAGACTAAATTTGTATGCGAAGAATTATTCACAATTATATATTGCTAATAATACGGATGGTAAGGTAAAAGTGAGAAGATATCTTATGCCTGGAATCTATAAAGTTAAATACAATCAATTAATTAGAACTAAGGACTCATTGTTTTTGAAAGATATGGAAAGAGATGAAGTACTAATTAATTTTTCTGCCTATAAGAATAGCTTGTTAATCCCGGATGCTATTATGGCTAAAATTATTCTTAAGAAGTCTGTTCTCAAAAGAAACAGTTTCCATTTATCCGAAGATGCGTTAAAGTTAATATCTCTCATTAGATATTATATCGTTAGCTAGATATGATTATTGACGAAATAATCAAAAAGGGCTTACTCGAGCTTTCCAGCAAAGCAAATGCAAGTTACCGTATAGATAACATTATTTTAGGTAAATCTATCTATACCATGAAAAATTCTGATAGGGTCTTTAACGATATAAATATTTGTCTAGTTATTCTAGAGCAAGGTTACGGATTTGCCTATTTTCAATCTGAATTTAATTTTGAAAGTTTTCAAAACTTTGTAAATAGAGACTTAAGAGAAATTCTAAAGACACCCGTTCCTCCATATCTGAAAGTAGCAATAGCGGATGCCATATATTCTGTCCTCAATAATTTAAATAAACGTTATAGATATAAGAACTTAAGGGGAGAATTAAGAACCAAGGCTAGACAAAGAGCAAAAGTTTTAGTAGAGGAGATACCGATAGGGTCTAAGGTTCTATTGCTAGGAGCTTCATCTGAGATAATTGAGGAGTGCAATAATAAAAACATGCAACTTACTGTACTTGATCTTGAGCCGACAAAAATTGGCTTGGAATTCAGTAAAATTATCATTGAGGATTCAGCAAAGCTATTGGAGGAAAAAATCGAAAAAGCAGAATATATAATTGCTACTGGAATGATTTTTGTTTCTGAGAGCGCAGATACGATTCTTAATTATTCTAGGATAAATAACCGAAGGTTAATTCTTTATATGGAAACAGGTTCAAATTTTGGAAGAGAACTTCTCGATTTCGGCGCATATAGAGTTCTATCAGAGATTTTTCCTTATTATGATTTTTCTGGAGATACAAAATACTTTATGCATAAAAAGAAGGTTATCTCATTCCCCTCATTAATCTGAGGAGAAAGAAATGAAACTCTCAATTCACTTCAGTATTTTAACCCAAGTTGCATAAGGAGAATGATATCCCATAGAGCTCAATAATTTCTCTATAGGAAGGTTATATGAATAAACTCTTCCATCAATTCTTTTTATACTCATTTGTTTAGCAATACTTTCTATTTCTGAGATTAATTTCCGAGCTATTCCTTTTCTTCGGAAATCTCTCGCTACATATATATCATCGATATAGATAATTTTATTGTCAATGAAAAAGCTAGCAATTTTTTCTTCGTATGCTCGTATTAATCCCACTTGTTTTTCTTCCACTTCAGCAATCAAAATATAATTATCTTTTTTCCTTAGAACTTGTTTGTAAAACACCTCAATTTTTGAATTTCTCATTCTTTCTTCGGTCATTAAGTCTCTGTTGTTCCTTGCATGGTCTACCCATGAGTCAATTAGACAGTTTTTTATAAAGGGAACGTCTTTAGGAACAGCCCTTCTTATTTTGATTGTCATTGTGGGATTATTCCTAATTTTATTCATAATAAATTATTCGATAACTCTATATAAGAAGACCTAGGAACCCGATTCACCACCCGGACTTACGTCCGGGGGTCTTCTAAGGAATAACTAGTTCAAATAATTATTGAAGATTATATATCTATACGCTGAATTTATCAAACCACTCATTTCCCTAGACAGATCTTTTGTAAAGAGCCTGATGTTCTCTCCTTATTTTTTCTTCATCTGGAGTTTGGAAATGTTCTTTTATAAATTCGATCGTTTCTTCCGGGCCTTGCGTGTTAATATAAATTCCGGTTCCAATTTCAAATCCGCCGAGAGATTTTGCGCGGGGAATAAGCCTTAAATACCAATCAAGTCCGGGATAAATATAAAAATTAAACGGAAATTCATGGCCATGGCGAAGATCAAGTATTTGTATAAGGCGGCTTATCGTATACGCCAGATCCGAAATTTCATCTTTTGATATTTGACCAAAAAATCTTGCTCTTTTTTTAGGCGCAGTCCATACCTCATCCGGCCACTGGCTTGTTTTTGGACTAAATAAATAAAAGTGCTTTGTTTCAACTTGAACCTGTTTTTCTTTCTCGGGGCCAACTCCTAAAATAGCCTGTCTGAAGCGGCCAAAAAGACGAGTTAAGGAAGGGTCAAGATAAGGAATATTCATTTTAACCTTGTTCGGAATAACCGTAAGCTGGGTATGAGGGTGAGGTAAACTTTCTCCCGCAGCCTCTCCCCTGTTGTGAAAAATGTAAACTTGGCCCTTGTTTTTATACAAATTATATCTTTGTAAATATGTTTGGAAAATCAGTTCGGATTGATCTTGAGGCAGTTCGTCAAAGTTCTTATGGTGGTCTGGGGAATGAATAATAATCTCGTGGATCGGCGCAAACGGAAATTTATTTGGGACTACTCTTATCTGCCAATTGCTATCTCCCGAACTTCCACCGACTCTATAAACGTCCGGTTCCTCTTTTTCTCTTCCGATACAAAAAGGGCACAAAGGAGAAGCTTTTCTTGAAACATCCGGTCTCTTTGCTCTTCTTGGGGCAATAATTGTCCACCTTCCTGAAACCGGATTTTTAAGAAATTTAAAATCAGCCATAGACAAATGGTATCACTTTGTAGCTTCAATTGCAGCGCGTACGAAATCTTCTGTCCAGGCATAAATATTTTTATCTTCCAAGGCTTCTGCCATTGATTTCATTCTCCGCAACTTTTCCGCCCGTTTCATCTCGAGTCCATCTTTTATTGCTATAGCAACTTCTTCTACGTTATATGGGTTAATAACTAAAGCCGAGGTTAAATCAATTGCAGATCCCGCAAATTGTGAGAGAACAAGCATTCCTGGATTTTCTACGCTTGAGGCCGCTATAACGAACTCTTTGCTTACAAGATTCATCCCATCATCAAGAGGCGTTACTAAACAAAGTTGGGCTTTCTTATAAAAATTCATAACATCTTTTCGGGTAAAAACTTGATAAATCAAATGTATCGGAACCCATTCTTTTCTGGCATATTTTAGGTTAATTTCGAAAGCTTGCTTATTAATTTCTTTACGAACAGCCTTATACGCAGGTATCGTTTCTCGGGAAGGTGCAATAATACCAACATAAACAACCTTACCAACATATTGCGGATACTTATTAAGAAACTTTTCAATCGCCTTAAGTCTAAAGGCAAGTCCCTTAGTATAATCTAATCTATCAATTCCAATAATGACTTTATATTTCTTAAAAAATTCTTCAAAGCTATTTTTCATCTTCTTTTGACTATCTGTATGGACTAAAGCTTTTGCAATGACCCCAAAAAATGAGCTCTCCTGACTCTGTTGCGCTACGGCTTTAATAACATCAGAGTCAATGCCCATAGGTAAGTTTTTGACCGTAATCACCCGTTTGTTATAGTAAACCTTATTTGTTTCTTCATCTATTCGGACTTCAAACTCCCTTTTAACCGTGTCCAGAAAATTTCTTACGTGGTAACCTCTATGAAATGCTAGAAAGTCGCAGGAAAGCATGCTCTCAAGAATTTCTCTTTTTTGCGGCAAAATACGAAATGCTTCCCATGTTGGCCACGGTATGTGCCAAAACATTCCTAAAACCGCATCTCTTGGCTTGTTTAAATATTTAGGAACCAGAGACAGCTGGTAGTCATGAACCCAAATAAAAGAATTTTGCCTAAGACTTGCCTCTCCAATTGCTTTTGCAAATCGTTGATTTACTTTTGTATAGCTTATGTACCAGCTCTTTTCAAATATCGGCGGCTCAAATGCAACATGACAGAGCGGCCAAAGCGTTTGGTTAGAAAATCCATTGTAATAATCTTGTTCTTCTTGCCCACCAATAAAAATTCTCTTTAACGTATAACTTCCGAGGTCGCCTTGAATTTTAACCTTATCGTCTCTATCAACAACTTCCCTATCTGCAGCGGTTTTTCCTCGGGCAATAAAAACTCCTTGAGAAATCTGTGCGATTGGATCAAGGGCAATAGAAACACCGCCTGCCGGAATAATAGAAACTATACCTCCGTTTTTTCTCTGATGCACACGCGGCTCTGCATCTGCTGCTATAATCATGCGCAGTTTTCTTCGCTCAAAGAAATTTTTTAGATCTTCTGCGGTTACCATTGTTTTCTAAAAGCCATAATTGCCTTATTATACGATTTTTCATAACCATCTATCATCGCCGGGATGCTGAATCTATTTTCAACATTTTCTCTACATGCACGTCTATCTATATTATTTATCTGACTCATCTTCTCAACCATTTGGTCAACATTTTCAACAAGATAGCCGGTTAATCCATCCTTAATAAGTTCGGGTGCTGCACCTCTTGCAAAACTTATAACTGGTGTGCCGCAAACCTGGGCTTCTACCATTACCAAGCCGTATGGCTCTTCCCATTGGATCGGATTGAGAAAGGCTTTAGCCTTGCCCAAAAGATCTGCTTTTTGCTTAACATCTACTTCTCCGACCCATTGAATTTGTTTGCCGTCAATTAATGGTTTTATTTCATCTTGATAATAAGAAAGCATTTCGGGTACGCCCGGATCAACAGCACCAATCACCTTTAGCACTACTCCGGCTTTTTTAGCCGCGAGTATTGCTTCTTTAGTTCCTTTAAGCGGATTTATCTTACCAATCCACACGAAATAATCCTCCGGCTCTTTCCTAAAAGGGAATAAACTAACATCAAGTGCATTGTAAATTGTTGCCACAAAATTAAGCGGCATGTTGCCTCGTTGGGTATTTGAAATTGAAGTATAGGCAAAATCCTTATATTTCATTAAAAACCGATAACGATCTTTTTTATCGCCTTGGGGGCTTGGCAGCTGAAAATGTATTGTAAAAATAACCGGAGTTTTTGAATATTTAGCAAGCGGTAATGCGGCATAATCCTGACTTTTATTCAGATGCATGTGTAATATATCAAAGTCCCCCGCTCTGTCAAAAGCTTCTGTAATGTGGTATAGGATATAGGCAATATTTGTCCATTCAATATTATCTTCACGAAGAGGTCTTTGGACAGTTGGAAAAACCTTTGCCTTTACCTTTGAAGATTTTGCCCCAAAGAGTGTTACATCGTGCCCCTTGTCGACTAACCCATTAACCAAATTGTACACGACTAGCTCTGTTCCTCCGTAACCCTGCGGAGGAATACTCTGCCAAATCGGTCCGATAATTCCAACTTTCATTGCGTTAATTATACATTATTTATTTTAAATCTTTCTTGTAAGACTAAAAATATAAATTCAACTAGGGCAAATTGACGTTTAGCTCTCCACGGTTGATAAATTAATCTGAACAGCCATTCAAAACCCATATTTCTTATAAAGGCGGGAGCTCTTTTTACTTTTCCGCTTATAAAATCAAAAGCTCCCCCAACTCCGATTACAACCTTAACCGGTAATTTTTCTAAATTTTCATATATCCAGATTTCTTGTTTTGGAGAGCCGAAGGCTACAAAGAGTATATCAATCTCTTTTTTGCTATCTTTAATAATAGAGACTGTTTTGTCATCAGGATCTCCTCTGGCTGCAAAAACTACTTTAAGATTTGGTAATTTTCTTCTCAAGCACTCGGCAGTTTGCTCTGCTACTGCCGGTCCTGCGCCCAAAAATCCCACTGTTATAGGCTTTTCTTCAACTGCCCTACAGATGCTTTCAACTAAATCTACACCTGTAATCTTTTCCTTTAACTCCTTATTGAGAAGTTTTCCCGCTATCATTACGCCTATACCATCCGGCAAAGCTATTTTTGCAGAGTTTAGTATTTTTTTGTAGTCCGTATCGTTTCTTGCAAGTACTAAGATCTCGGGATTTGGGGTAACAATAAAGTATTTTTGTCTATCATTTTCTAGGCCTAGTAGGATATACTCTAGGACTTCATCCTCTCTTGCGTTTGTGAAGCCGATTCCTAAGATTTTTTTTTTCTTAAACATATCTTATTTACTATAAGACTTACTAAATTTTATTTTATTTTTCATAAAAGTTCCTTTTCGAGTATTTAATATACTCAAAATCAGGCATAAACAATTGTGTCTGTAAGTTCGGGAAATGATCATTTTTCTTTGCTAGTATAATAAGATACTATGATTCTATTCTGTTGTGAAAAAATTTATTTTTTTTGTCATTTTCGGAAGGCGAAAAGTAAAAGAAAATTTCCTATAGGATTAAATTTGTGTTGCGGGATCTTTTGAAATTCATTTTTTAGCAATGCTTCTTTTGTAAAGCTCTATATTTTCAAGTGCCACTCCTGTACCTCTTGCAACACAAAGAAGCGCGTCTTCTGCAACGTGACATGGAACGCCTGTTAATTTAGTAATTAATTTATCTAAATTTTTAAGAAGAGAGGTTCCACCAGTCATTACTACTCCTTTATCTATTATGTCGCTTGCAAGCTCTGGCGGTGTCTGCTCCAAAACCCCCTTAATTGCCGCAATTATATCAAGAAGAACTGGCGCAATAGCTTCGCTTATTTGCGCTTCGGTCAGCTCTATAGTTTTAGGCAGTCCAGTTACGCTGTCCCTTCCTCTAATTTCCATCTTTTTCATTTCTTTGGCGGTTGGATCTTCAATCAAAGCATTACCTATCACTATTTTTATTTCTTCGGCTGTTCTTTCTCCGACCAAAAGATTAAATTTCTTTTTTGTGTGGTTAGCAATAGCCTCATCTAGTTTGTTTCCTCCGGCTCTTACAGAATTATGTACCACTACACCGCCTAGAGAAATAACCGCACATTCCGTTGATCCTCCTCCAATATCTACAATCATGTGCCCTGCCGGCTGAGCAATTGGAATCTTTGCTCCGATTGCGGCAGCTAAGGGTTCTTCGATGAGATAGGCAATTTTTGCCCCTGCTGCCATTGTTGCATCTAAAACCGCTCTTCTTTCGACTTGCGTTACTCCGGAAGGAATGCAAACCATAACTTCGGGTTTGAAGAATCGGGATTTACCAGCAGCTTTATCTATGAAATACGAGAGCATTGCTTCTGTAATCGTGTAATCTGCTATAACTCCGTCTCGCAGCGGTCTTTGGGCAATGATATTTCCGGGTGTTCTGCCAAGCATATCTTTTGCTTCTTTCCCGACCGCAACCACTCTATTTTCTTCTGCGGTAACGGCAACTACAGTTGGTTCATTAAGAACAATTCCTTCTCCGGCGAGATAAACTAAAGTGTTTGCCGTACCCAAATCGATTCCTATTCTTTTAGAAAGCATAAAATAACTATATCAAAATATTAACTTAATCTATCAAAAAAACTTTTTGTCTTGTATTCTTGATTATATATTCGGTTTGTACATCTTGCAAGGGTTATTATTAGCTTGTATAATGCTTGTGGTGAAAAAGATACTTATAACACTCTCTGTCCTTTTAGTATTGGTTTTAGCAACAGCAGGAATAGTCCTGTACGGTAGGGGATACATATTTTCTTTTAATAATGGAGTGGCCGATTTAGCCGGAACCGGTCTTTTGGTTGCAACAAGCAATCCGGATGGCGCCCAGGTCTTTGTTAATGGCCATTTAACTACGGCAACAAACAACACAATAAATTTACAGCCGGGAAGTTACAACGTCCGGATCTTCAAAGAGGGTTATTTCCCTTGGGAAAAAAATCTAATAATAGAAAAGGGGGTTGTAGCCAAGGCTGAAGCTCTTTTATTCCCAACTGCTCCTAAACTTGAGAGCATCACCAATATTGGAGTTAACGATCCAGTTATGGATCCATCAAGGACAAAGATAGCTTATGCAGTTTCTTCTCAAGCTGTTAGAAAAAACGGGGTTTATGTTTTAGATATGACTTCAAGACCGATTCTTACACTTCAAAATTCCTCCAGTCAAATAGCAGATGATACGACTGCTTTGTTTTCTAAAGCAAAGTTATCTTGGGCTCCGGATGGATCAAATCTTTTAGCAAGTATCTCGGCTCAGAATGCAGTTTCTAGTTATTTGCTCGGGGCAAATACATTCAATCAATCGCCAAGCGATATAACAGAAATTTTGCAAAGTGTTAATACCAACTGGAAGAAACTCAAGTCGGAAAAGGATAAATCAATGGTTGATGCTCTCCCATCTAAGACCAAAAAAATAGTCGCGGAAAATTTTAATGTAATTGCCTGGTCACCAGATGAAACTAAAGTACTTTATCAGGCTTCCGAGTCGGCAACTCTTCCGATAATAATAACTCCACGACTCATCGGCAGTAATTCTACTTCCGAAAAGAGGAAAATAGAAAAAGATTCTATTTACGTCTACGATATAAAAGAAGACAGAAACTATAAAATTCTCGGCAGGGAGGAAACACAAGTTGCCCTAACGTGGTTTCCGGATTCAAAGCATTTAATCTATGTTCACGACCAAAAAGTGGAGATTATGGAATATGATGCAAAGAATATTACTAAAGTGTATGCAGGACCTTTTTTAGACAGTTATGTTTTCCCCTGGCCGGATGGATCTAAAATCATAATTTTAACTAATCTTGGAAATTCCGATACTTCTCCAAACCTCTATACAATCAGCCTCAAGTAGTTGAAAGTTGGGAATTGAAAGTTGAAAATGGCAAATTTAATACTATCCTTTTGGTTGTGCAAATACTAGGAGCCTTTTCCAGGTCGTCCCGGGGGGCCAGCAGGTTTGAAGAACTAACTGCTCTTTCCCAACTTGACTTTTTGTTATATATGAAATATCCTGCGGATCAACAATCTTTGAATCTGTGACTACATAATTATGCCTTTGATTTTCAAAGAAAATTATAATATCATCTCCGGGCTTCAAATCTTTTAACAAATAAAAAACCGCATTGTACCGACCTACATCCCAAAAATTATCTGTTGAATGCGCGAAAAGATATATATTCCCCGCCATTCCCGGAAATACTGTTCCTCTAGCATGTGCGACTCCACTGCGAAGAATCGGCAAGAATTCATTTTGATTGGAGGGATCAATGTTTGGAAAAATTTTTGTACTCGCGCCAAGACGGGGTATCAAAATACTAAAATCTGTATCTTTTGGCATCAGAATCTGCTCTTTAGGACCTGCTAAAATAGCAGCAAATCCCCCATTGATTCCCTGAGAATTTTCTGCTTTTTGTTTTTTGAGAATTTCACCAAGGGGAGAAGTTTGATTATCTACAACAGCATATTTTATTCCCCGTACCTCCACAATCTTGAAGGAAACTTCGTAATATAATGCCGGTCCAAAGGTTGCCAAAACCCCAAAAATTGCAAAAAGAAGCAGAAAATTCCCGATACTTCGAAGAATTAAAAACCGGATAATTTCACCTCTAGTCATGCTTTTTATTCTACGTTCTTTTATGCTAAAATACAAACGAATAATGTCCCCGTAGCTCAATGGATAGAGTCGTCGCGTCCTAAGCGATTGATAGAGGTTCGACTCCTCTCGGGGACGCAAGAATCCTATAGTTGACAATGACTTCAAAAGATGCTATTATTCACATATGCAAAGAAGTGTCGAACAAGACGCAGGAAGAATAGAAGTGCAACAGTTAAGTAGAGATACTCTTACTGGCCTTTCTGGTATTCGTAGAGAACTTGCTACCAAAGGACTTGACCCATCTAAGGTGGATAAAAAAACTCCTCCTTTAACCAGAGCAATTGACAATCTCACT
>Ga0209515_10009594_pt1 | contig 10989 bp, 13 predicted proteins | sample Subgroupgradi54m_FD_187454 | JGI IMG/M metagenome (GOLD analysis project Ga0209515, IMG submission 187454) | Subsurface groundwater microbial communities from S. Glens Falls, New York, USA - GMW60B uncontaminated upgradient, 5.4 m (SPAdes)... ...
CTGCCGTCGAAGACTTTCGCCACGGGCTGCTAGGCCCGCCACTCACCGCGAGCCTCGGCACGTGCGCGAGGCGTCCTTCGGAGCCCGCCGGCCCGCTGTTGCCTGGTCACCTCGGCAAGGCTAGAACTCCCCACCCTGCGCCATGGATGGGTCGGCCTTCCCGGCTTCCGGGACCTCCGTGATGAGCGCTTCGGTCGTGAGCAGCAACGACGCGATCGATGCCGCATTCTGCAGGGCGATGCGCTCGACCTTGGTCGGGTCGATGATCCCCGCCTGCATCATGTCGACGTACTCGTTGGTCTCGGCGTCGAAGCCGTGCGTGATGGGTATGGCCGCCTTGACCTTCGCGACGACCACGGAGCCCTCGAGCCCGGCGTTCTCCACGATCTGCCGGATCGGCTCCTCGAGGGCGCGCCGCACGATGCTGACGCCGGTGTCCTCGTCACCCGAGAGCTTGAGACCGTCGAGGGCCTCCGATGCGCGGAGCAGCGCGACGCCGCCCCCGGGCACAATCCCCTCCTCGACGGCCGCCCGCGTGGCGTTGAGGGCGTCCTCGACCCGCGCCTTCTTCTCCTTCATCTCGGTCTCGGTGGCCGCCCCGACCTTGATGACGGCGACGCCGCCCGCGAGCTTCGCGAGCCGCTCCTGGAGCTTCTCCCGGTCGTAATCCGAGGTCGTCTCCTCGATCTGCGCCCGGATCTGCTTGATGCGGCCCTGGATCTCCTTGGTGTTGCCGGCGCCCTCGATGATCGTGGTGTTGTCCTTGTCCACGACCACCTTCTTGGCGCGGCCGAGGTCGTCGAGCTTGAGGTTCTCGAGCTTCATCCCGAGGTCTTCCGTGATCGCCTTGCCGCCGGTCAGGGTCGCGATATCCTCGAGCATGGCCTTGCGGCGATCGCCGAAGCCCGGCGCCTTGACGGCGCAGCAGGCGAGCGTCCCGCGCAGCTTGTTCACCACCAGGGTGGCCAAGGCCTCGCCCTCCAGCTCCTCGGCGATGATGAGGAACGGCTTGCCCGCCCGGGCGACCTGCTCGAGCAGCGGCAGCATGTCCTTCATCACGCTGAGCTTCTTCTCGTGGATAAGGACGAGGGCGTCCTCCAGCACCACTTCCATCCGCTCCGCATTCGTCACGAAGTAGGGCGAGAGGTAGCCGCGGTCGAACTGCATCCCCTCGACCACCTCGAGGGTGGTCTCCATCGCCTTGGCCTCTTCGACGGTGATGACGCCGTCCTTGCCGACCTTCTCCATGGCCTCAGCGATCAAGTTGCCGATCGTCTTGTCGTTGTTGGCGGCGATGGTGGCGACCTGGGCGATCTCCTTCTTGTCCTTGGTGGCTTTGGACATGTGCTTCAGCTCCTCGACCACCGTGTCGACCGCCTGCTCGATCCCCCGCTTCAGGCCCATCGGGTTCGCGCCCGCGGTCACGTTCTTGAGACCCCCGCGGAAGATGGCATGGGCGAGGACGGTCGCGGTCGTCGTGCCATCACCCGCGACGTCGGAGGTCTTGGAGGCGACTTCCTTCAGCATCTGCGCGCCCATGTTCTCGCAGGGGTCCTTGAGATCGATCTCCTTGGCGACGGTGACGCCGTCCTTGGTCAGGGTGGGGCTGCCGAATTTCTTGGCGATGACGACGTTCCGCCCCTTCGGCCCGAGCGTCACCTTGACGGCGTGCGACATGATGTTGACCCCGCGCAAGAGCGCGGCACGGGCTTCCTCGTTGAACCGGAGCTGCTTGGGCATGGCTACGTTCCTCCCGAGTGTGCACGAATGGTTGAGAGCGGCCGAACCGCTCGTTTACGCGCCGAGGATGCCGAGAACGTCCTCCTCCTTCATGATGAGGTACTCCTCGCCGTCCAGCTTGACCTCGCTGCCGGAATACTTGCCGAAGAGGATCCGATCGCCCTCCTTCACCGCGAGGGGGAGCTTCTTGCCTTCCTCGGTCACCTTGCCGGTCCCGACCGCGATCACTTTGCCCTGCTGGGGCTTCTCCTTGGCCGTGTCGGGGATGAGGATACTGCCGTGCTTGACGTCCTGCTCCTCGAGGCGCTTGACGAGAACGCGGTCATGGAGGGGACGCAGCTTCGTCGTGGTTGCGGGAGCCATGGTGCGGGGGCGAACGCGGTCATGGAGGGGACGCAGCTTCGTCGTGGTTGCCTGAGCCATAGTGCGGGGGCCTCCCTCTTCTTCCAGGCGTTGTGAGCGGGTGGAGTCGTCCAGCACGCGCAGTGTACCACTAAAATAGTACACTGGGACAATTGCTCAATCCCCCGACGGCCGGCACATCCGCCATGACCGGCGCCGGCCGCGGGCGCGGCTCCTCATGAGGACCACCCACGACGCAACGGGGCGCCGACTCAACAGCGGGCGTCCGCCTCCGAGGGCAGCGTGCGGCGACCCCCGACGCCTTGGCGGGTCACGGGGACGCTTCGCGGGTCAGCCGGGCACCGTCTGGCGTTTGGGGCTTGACGGCATTGCGCTAGTGTACTATTGTGGTCATACAGTATGAAGATCGCCATGGACCTGCAGGTGGATGCGCACAGCCCGATCCCGATCCGGCGGCAGCTGACGGAGCAGATCAAGCACGTCATCGAGGGCGGCGGCGTCGCTCGGGACCAAGCGCTGCCCAGCATCCGGGAGCTGGCGGGCTTCCTCGGCATCAACCCGAATACGGTCGCGCGAGTCATCGAGGATCTCAAGCGGAGCGGATACGTGGAGGCTCGGCGGGGGAAGGGCGTGTTCGTGGCCCCGGCCCCGCCCGCCCACCCCGCCCCTCACCTCCGCGAGGGCTTTCTCCAGGACGTGGTGATCCGGGCGGCGGCCCTCGGGATGACCGCCGACGACTTGGCGGTGGGCGTTTTGAGCTTCGCCGGGGTCCGGCCCGCCGCCGTCCAGGGGGCCGTCGAGGTCCTCCTCGTGGAGTGCAGCCCGCCGGAGCTCGACTTCTTTGCCCGGCAACTCGAGGCCCACCTCCCGGTCCGCGTCGACAAGGTGCTTCTCGGCGAACTGGCGATGATCGCTCGGCGCCAGAAGCGAGCCGGTCGCTGGCGGGCGGCGGTCACGAGCTTCTGCCATCTCCCGGAGGTGGAGCGGCTCCTGAGCGGCAGGGGGGTCCCGGTGATTGCGCTCCTGGCCGAGGCGCATCTCGAGACCCTCCACCGCCTGGCCCAGCTGCCGGCGGGGACACGGGTGGGCGTAGCCTCCGCCGAGCCCGAGACCGCCCACAACCTGGAGCACTCGATCGCGAACGCCGGCCTGCCGAACATCGCGCTCATCGGGGCCTGCCCCGCCGAGGGGGCCGCCCTGGGTCGCCTGGTGCGGCGAGTGGACGTCATCGTCTGCTCCACCTCGGCGGCCGAGCGGGTCCGGGGGCGCGCGGGCCCCGCCGTGCAGGTGATGATCGACGACCGGGCCCTCGACCAGCGGGCGATCGAAATGCTCGCGGCCCTCCTGGTCCGGCAAAACGGCGACAGGCCGACGGCCGCTCCGCCCCCCGTCCGGCGGCGCCCGAGCCCTCGTCCATCCGGGCCGCGCCCCACCACCACGGGGCGCGCCACGCGTGAGACGGTGCAGGGGAAGTGATGCGGGTGAGCTGTAACCCGGTGGAGGAGGAAGAGTCATGAATCTCGTCATGTTCGCGATGTGGGGACTGCTTGCCGGCTGGCTGGCCGGCTTCGTCATGAAACGCGGAGGCTACGGGCTGAGATGGGACATCATCCTCGGTCTCATCGGGAGCATCGTGGGGAGCTGGATCTTCTGGGCCCTGGGGGTCTCCCCGGAAGCGGGGATGGTCACGATGGCGGTCGTCGCGTTCGTCGCGGCGGCTATCCCGATCGTGGCTCAACGCAAGATTTGGCCCACGGTCGCCTGAGTGCTCCATTTCGTAAGTACGATGACGCTTCGCTCGCTGCGCGCCGTCGCTGCTGCCGCGCTGCGGATCCCACGGCTTAGAATACGTCACCGAAATCACGAAACGGCGTACTAAGGACGGCGGAGCGCGGCGCGGCGGCCGTCCAGCCTCTCTACAGCGTCCACCTCGAAGGCGCGGGCAGGAAGGAGATCTGGAGTGATCGAGCGACAAGCTGAGCCGGAGGAATTTACGCCGGAAAACGGTACGACGACCAAACGCTGACCGTCAGCGTCTTTGCGAGGAGGAGGCCGCTATGAAGGCCGCTATGTGGAAGTGGAAATGGTGGATAGGCGCCGCGCTCGTGGTCGCGGTGGCTTGGATGACCCTCGGCCGCTCGCAGCAGCCGGCCGCGACGGCCGCGGTGATTGAGGACAAGACCTACACGGTGACGCCCGCGTCGGTGACGGTGAAGGCCGGGATCGTTACGGGCGAGGTGACGGGCATGAAGGTCACGGAGCGGGTCGAGCAGGGCTCCGGCCGCGTCTCTTCCCCGGCGAAACTCACGGGGACGCTCAAGCTGAAGAATACCTCGGTGAATCAGACCGTCCGTCTGGTCGCGGGCAAGGTCCACTACATCGATGCCCAGGGGCGGCCCATCAAGCTCGAGGAGACCCGGACCGAGCCAACCCTCAAGTTCTCCACGTACAGTGACCGGCTCGACCCCGGGCAGGAGGCCACCGAGTCACTGGACGTGGACTTCCCCGCCGAGGCGCTGAAGGCGAAGAAGTTGAAGGAGATCCGCCTGGAGCTCGCGTACATCCCGTCGCCATATCAGGAGCAGACCGTCAATTTCACCGTGTCGATCGGCGACGGCAAGTAAGCGAGGAGCCTCGGTGCTATTCGGGAGGATACGATGCGAGAGATGACCGGCCTCAACGAGCTTCTGCGGCAGGGCAGGATGACGTGGATGGAACCGGAGCACGGATGGGTCGCGGCGCCGGAAGCGATCCTGACGGCCCTCGCGAAGGATGGCTTTGAGGAATGCAAGCGCGAGCTGACGACGAGCCGATCGGATCGCCGGCCGGCGGGCGGGGTGTGGCAGGGCGTCGATACGCGCACGGCCACGGTGGCTTCGGCGATCTGGGTGAATCGCCCGGGATGGAAGCAAGCCCTCGTCTTCATCGACATCGATGGGCAGTCGCTCGGGGACCACAGCTTGCTCACGCTGACGCCTGATCTCTACCGGGAGGAGGGAGGGGAAGGCTAGCTCGGGGAGTCCCCTTGTGTTGACTCACGTGTGGGATCGTCCCGATCGTCGCCATCGCACTGGCCCAGACCGCGGTCGTCGCGACGTCCGTCTACCTGCACCGCACCCTTGCGCACCGCGCGCTGGCGGCGCGCCCGGGCGCGGACGTGCTCTTTCGGACGGTGCTCTGGCTGACGACGGGCCAGCGCCGCCAGGAATGGGTCGCCGTCCATCGCAAGCATCACGCGTTCACCCACCGCGCCGCCGATCCCTACAGCCCGCGGCTGCTCGGCTTCTGGCGCGGGCCGCTCTGGAACGTGTACTACTACATGCGGGAAGCACGAAATCCTGAGACGATCCAGAAGTTTGCCTCGGACATCCCCGAAGACCGATATGATCGTGCGCTGTTCTCGCACGGGTGTGGTCGGCCTCGCGCTCGGCATCGCGCTCCTGTGCCTGGTCCTGGGCGTCTGGCTCGGCCTCATCGCGGCCCTGGCGCACGCCGTGCTGTCCGTCTTCGTCCTGGCGCCGCTGATCAACGGTCTTGGGCACTGGCGCGGGGATCAGAACTTCAGGAAGGAATGAGATGTTCACGATCCGTTCTAAAACGCCGAAGCGAGAACAGGGCCTGCCTCTGAATGAAACACAACGAACGCTCGTCGAGAAGAAGTTTGAGATCCTGCGGCGGGCGAGCTTCGGCTTCACTCAAGACCGACTCTTACACATTCAGGAGGAGGACTTGAAAAGGTGGACGGATGAGTGTACGGGTGAGCTTCGCAGGAAAATAGCCGCGGCCGCACCGCCGCATATCAAGATTGCGCTGATCGATTTTCGCAAGCTCAGGTGTGTGTCTCTCCAGTGTCTTCCTCTACAAAGGGACGCTGACGGAGCTCGTTAGGGGACGGTCTCGGGCCGGCAATGGGCGCCGGCCCGGACTCCTGATGGAGATAACAGAGGCGGGCACCGCGGCACACGCCAGTCGCACATTGGGTGGTTCACCCGCGACCACGCCCCGTAGGTGCGCTTCGCTTGGCCGACCTGATGACGATCTTGGCCTTTCAAAGGTGTAAATTCTCGGTTAATGTGCGCCACCTTTTCTCTGCCGGAATACGCCACCTGCTGGGGCACCGTCTCCGCGAGGGTCAATCCCGATCGCGGAGGGAAAGAGAGTGCTATCAGCCATGGCGCGAAGCACGATCAAGTTCCTGAAGCAGCAGGGCCAGTTCAACACGCGGATCGCCGCGCTCGCCGGCTGTGACCGCCACACGGTCGCCCGGGTCCTCACCGAGCCGACCGACCCGCCGCGCCGGCGCCAGCGGGTGTCGCCGCTGGAGCCGCGGCGCGCGGCCGTGCGGAGCTGGATCGAGGCGGACATCCCCGCTACGCGGATGCTTGAGCTGGCGCGACAGGATCCCGCCGCGCCCTACGCCGGCGGCGCCTCGACGTTCTACCGTTTCGTGGCCCGGCTCCGGGCGGACCGCGACGCCGGCGCCGCGCCGGTGATCCGCTTCGAGGGTCTGCCGGGCGAGTACGTCCAGTGGGATTGGGGCGAAGCCCGCGTGCGCCTCGGAAGCGAGGTGGTCAAGCGCGTGTTCCTCGCCGGCCGACTGAAGTACAGCCGGCTGGTCGGGGTCCGCTGGCGGACCCAGATGGATCTCGAGACGCTGCTGCGGGCAATGCTCGAGATCGTCGAGAGCTGGGACGGCGTGCCGTGGGCGTGGGTGTTCGACAACATGAAGACGGTCACGCGGGGCCGCGACGCCGAAGGGCAGCCGCGGTGGAATCCCGCCTTCTGGCGCTTCGCCACCGAGGTGGGGTTTCACCCCGAGGTGTGTGATCCTCGCGCGGCCCAGCAGAAGGGCAGCGTCGAGAATCTCGTGAAGTGGGTGAAAACCAACTTCCTGCCGGGGCGGAGCTTCGTGGACGACGAGGATCTCGCGCGGCGGAGCCTCGCCTGGGAGCGGGACAAGGCCGCCCAGGTGTCCCAGGCCCACGGCCAGCGCCCGATCGATCTCCTGGCCCAGGAGCGCCGGGCCTTCGGGCCGCTGGCGACGACGGCGGCGACCTACGGGCTTTACCGTATCGCGACAGTGAACCGCGAGAGCCTCGTACGGGTCGACGGCAATCAATACTCCGTGCCCGTCGGCCACCTCGGGCAGGCGGTGGACGTCCGCGTCCTCCGCGACGGGATTCGCATCAGCCGCGACGGCGTGCCGCTCGCGGAGCACGCCCGGCTCGACGGCGCCGGCCAGCGGCACCGCGATCCCGCCCACTACGCGCCGGCCCTGACGGATCGGCCGCGCGCGCGCTTGGTCTTCGATCGGGAGCGCCTGTGCGGCCTCGGCCCCGAGGTCGCCGCCTACGTGGCGGTGATCAGCCAACGTCGGCGGCGCGTCCTCGCCGACGAACTGGCCGCCTGCCTGGCGCTCGAGGCCCAGCTCGGCGCCGACGGCCTCCGGCGCGCGGCGGCCGCGTGCGTGACGCGCGGCACGTGCGGCGGCGAGTACCTCGCGCTGTTCGCCGGCGCGGAGCCGGCGCTCGCGTTGCCCGATGTCCCCGATCAGACGGCCGTGGATCGCGACCTCGCGCTCTACGAAGCCTTCGTCGGGCGCTGAGGAGGGCGGGCCATGCACCAGATGCTCACCCAGCTCAAGCTCGCCCGTATCCGCGAGATCCATCAGGAGTGGTTCGATCGCGCCGCCGAGACGCAGATGCCGTACCCCGACTTCCTGCGCGGCCTGCTGCAGGAGGAGCTGGTCGCCCGGGAGGAGAACCAGCTCCGCCGCCGGCTGAAGGATGCCGGCTTCCCGTTCGAGAAGACGCTCGACGACTTTGACTTCCGCCTCCGCCCCGAGCTCAATCGCCAGGTCTTTCTCCGCTACCTCGACGAGCGCTTCATCACGCAGGGGCGGGCCTTGGTCCTGGTCGGCGCCACGGGCCTCGGCAAGACCCATCTCAGCGTCGCCGTCGGCCTCGCGCTGCTCAAGCGTGGCTACACCGTCCGCTTCACCACCGTGCAGGCGCTGCTCTCCCGCGTGCTGCGCGCGCCGGGGCTCGAGGGCCGGGCCAAGGTCCTCAAGCCCTACCACGCCAGCGACGTCCTCATCCTCGACGAGTTCGGCTACCTGCCCGCTGACCCCGACATCGGGCCGATCCTCTACGAGGTCATCGCCACCCGCTACGAAAAGAAGGCAACGCTGATCACCTCGAACAAGAGCCTCACGGAATGGGGGCGCGTCTTGCACGACACCGCGCTCGCCGCCGCCCTCGTCGATCGCCTGCTCCACCACGGCGAGGTCTACTACCTCAAGGGCGACAGCTACCGGCTGCGCGGCAAGCCGAAGACCGAGTCGCCCGAGCCGGTGGAAACCGCCGGCCAGGGGGGATAGGGACATCGCCCCCCCTCGTCATCGTGGCGCTATGAGGCTCCCAGGCCCTCGCCCCCGGCGCGCCGAGGCTCCAAATGGCCTGGCCGCCGCCGCGCGAGCCTCTGGGAGATTCCCGTCGTTACCTGAGAACGCTGACCGAGAACTGCCCCGGCCTCCTCGGGAGGTGGCGCTTCTTATCCGAGAACCGGAGAGAAGAAGTGGCGCATTGACAGTGAGAATTTCCAAAAGGAGTACGACATGGCCATGCAGTACAAAGTTGTGATTGCTCTCGCCCTGATCCTCCTCCCGCTGGCCGCCACGCGGACGGCCGACGGCGAGGTCCCCACCGCCGCCGACTCCGCCGCCTGCAATGAAGAAGCGCCCGAGGCGGCCAAGGCAGGAACTGCCTCGCCGACCAGGGGCGACCACGCCCGGGCCGGTAGCGCACGCGCCGGCGCGATGACGACGAACTCCATAGACTTTACGGGCAAAGTCATCGAGTCGTCCGATCCGCAAATCCACGGTATGGATGCGGAAGGAGCAAAGAACGCCACGTACCAGGCCGCATATCGTAGTTGCATGAGGCGGAAGGGCTTCTAAGCGGACGGCCTGATCGAAAGAGGCCCGGAAGACGCTTCCGGGCTCCCCGGAGCCTCCAGGATGCGGCTCGGGCGCTCGGGTTGACTTTCATGACGGCAGCTTGTTAGCTCGGGACCACAACGGCTCTAGGTCACCGATAAAGCAGCGGACCTCCTCGTGATGTCAACCACTTGCTCTGCCTCACCGGCCCGCAAAGGCAACACGTCTCCTCCTCGGACGACTCGTGGCGTGCTCCCGCAGCATCCACCGGCCGGCCCGGATGAGGGCGATCCCCCTTGCCCTGCCCTCTCCCCCCAAAAGGGGAGAGCGGAAACGGGCTAGGCGGAGAGGGGATGCAGGTCGGGGCGGCAGGTCGTGCACGGAGCGAGGCCGGCGGCCTCGGCCCGTTCGCGCGACCCGAACAGCATGAGCTCCGACAGCGGCCTGGAGGCCAGCGAGCCGCAGGTCGGCAGGCAGTACTCCGAATCGCCCACGTGAAGCGCGTACATGGCCTCGCGCCGCACCCGGAAGTCGCCGCGCGCGGGCAGGGTCCGCACGCCTTCGATCGCGAGCAGCCGCTGCTTGAGCGCCACCCTCTTGCCCGCGTACCCGACCAGGGCACCCGAGCTGCCGATCACCCGGTGGCACGGGATCGCGATGGGCAGCGGGTTCCAGCGCAGAGCCTGGGCCACCGGACGCGCCGCGGCCGGCGCGCCGATCCGGCGGGCGATGCCGGCATAGGAGGCCACCGCGCCATACGGGAGCTGGGCCGTCGCGTCGAGCACGCGCCGCTGGAAGTCGCTCCGCGCCCCCCGCAGGTCGAGCGGCCAGTCGAGACGGGTGCGCCGGCCCTCGAGGTACTCGACCAGCTCGGCGTACAGCGCCTCCGGCGCCGCGCGGTCCTCGATCGCCTCCTCGCCGAGGAGCCGGCGGGCCTCCGAGGCCACCGATCCCGTGCCCCCCAGGTACCTGACGAGCGAGACGCCCAGCTCCGAGCGCGCGATGAGCATGGGACCGAGGGGCGAGGGGAAGATCCCGAAGCTCACGAGCCGGCGGCGCAGGTCGGCCAGCCGCGACTCGAGCTCGGCCCGTGCGAGCGTCGCGTCGTCCCCCGGCAGCGGGGCGCGGCGGAGCGCGCCCACCAGCCCCTCGATGGCCCGGTAGTGCCGGAGCTCTTCCCGGCACGGGCGACAGCGGGCCACGTGTCCCTCGATGCGCTCGGCCGCGGCCGGCGCCGCCTCGCCCGTGGCCACGGCCAGGAGGTCGGGTTCAAGCTCGCGACACACAGGATGCGGGTGGCTCATGGCTGGGACTCCGTCCTGACCGGGATGAGGCCGTCCAGACCCCGGCGGATCTTCCGCAGGGCCTGGAAGACATGGGCGCGGGCGCTCTCCTCCGAGCACTGGAGGCTGGCCCCGATGGCGCCGTAGTCCAGATCGTGCATCTTCCTCATGGTGAAGGCGAGCCGCTGCTTGACCGGCAGGCCCGCGACGACCCTCTCGATCCGGGCACGGGCCTCGCCCGCCAAAACCTCGCCCTCCGGCCAGGCGGCATCCATCTCCGACCGGTCGAGGGCCGCCGCGGCGTAGGTCCGGCGCCGCCGCGTCTGCGCGCGGAAGTGGTTGCGACAGAGATTCGTGGCGATGGCGAAGAGCCAGGCGCGCACATTGGCTCCGGGCGGCAGCGAGCGGTGCGCGCGCAACGCGCGGAGAAAGGTCTCCTGGGACAAATCATCGGCGTCGCCCGCCCGTGCCGTGATGCGCAGGACATACCGCCGGATCTCCGCGTGGTGCGCTCCCACCACGGCTTCGAAGGCGTCCTCTGCCATCACTCTAGCCATAAGACACCGGAGTCAGGCGAGTGTGAAAAGGGGGGCGGGCGTCAGCCGGATGCCCGATAAGTCAGCCTCCCCTCTTCATTCCCGGTTCAGCGTCGCTCCATCGCCAGCC
>Ga0209515_10009595_pt1 | contig 10988 bp, 12 predicted proteins | sample Subgroupgradi54m_FD_187454 | JGI IMG/M metagenome (GOLD analysis project Ga0209515, IMG submission 187454) | Subsurface groundwater microbial communities from S. Glens Falls, New York, USA - GMW60B uncontaminated upgradient, 5.4 m (SPAdes)... ...
GTTTCTTTGATTACATTTAACATCTTTTTTTCTATGAGTACAGTGATAGTAAGTATATTCTTTGATTTGATTAGTTCCTTTATTTACTTTTCTTTTAGTCTCAGCTGTTACAGCAGCACCACATTCACCACACTTAATAATTCCTGTAAAAGGAAAAGTATAAATCTTTGGTCTTGGATTGCCTTTTCTACCTAATAAGACTTGAACTCTGTCATATTCTTCGATTGTAACCATTGGTTTATGGTTACCGTGAACAAATTTATGTTCACCGAAGTTAAATAGTCCTGCATAAAATGGATTAGCAAACATCTTATAAACAGAAGATTGTACTAATTTATCTCCACCTTTCTTTTTAGTTTTTCTTGTTCTAAATCCAAACTCATCATTTGCCATTCTGTGTAATTGGGCTGGTGTATATCTTCCAGTAAGCATTAATTCCCAAAGTTTTTTAATAATAGGAAACCTCTCAGGATCAATTGAAATATCTTTTTCACCTTTCTCTTTATGTTTATTATTTAGGTAACCAATTGGAGTTCTACCAGGTCTCCAACCTTTTTTAACTTTACTTTCAAGTCCCCTTATAACATCTTCACGAAGCTCTTTAATAAATTGGCTTGCAGAACCAGTTTCTACACCAAATAATATATCGTTGTCGGCTATTGTGTATTCTTTATCAGAAGCTTGAATTGATAGAAGTAATCCGTCATGTAAAAGTTGTTGTACTATTCCGCTTTCTCTTGGATTACGGGATAGTCTATTTAATTTCCAACATAAAATACCATTTGCTTCACCAGCTTCTATCCTATTTATCATTTCAGAAAATATTGGTCTGTTGTTTGGCTTCTTTGCTGACTTTTCTTCCTTAAACCATTTGATTACATTAAGCTTATCTCTCCCAATAATCTTTTTTAGTGCATCTTCCTGGTCAGTAATAGACTGAACTTGCCTGCCATCATCTTCAGTGCTTTTTCTCAGATACGCAAAATATTTAACTTTTTGATTGTTTTTTAACATCACTTTTATTCTAACTTTACAGATGCTTCTAACTCTTTACAACCAGTTGCTAATGCACATTGCAACCTAATGCTACTTATAATTTTATCGAGCATCTTTGTGGTAATTTGCACTAACGTTTTTTTATAGTATCTTTCTGTGTTACTTCATTTAACTTGCTTAATATATCCATTAACCAGTCATATTCAGCATCTTCAATTCCATTTTTGTTTATTTCTACTCTACCCCCTGGTCCTCTACACTATTGTTTCTTCCTAAATTTATGTCAGGTTCCACTGTAGGATAAACAAGCTTTTTCCTTTTGTCCTTCGGATGTAACTCCTGATAAATTAAACCAGCATTTTCAAGTGCAGGAAGAATTTGTAGTCTCAGAGCAGGATCCCCCAAGAGTCTTCCATATACATCAAAATGCTTATTTGATATCTCTTTTCTTTCAAGTCCAAATGCATCGCGATAACTCCTCATATTAGCTGCATAAGCTGGCAGTATTACTTCTTGGAATATTTTATAAATGTAGGGTGGTATGTTTAATTCTTGACTTTCGGATATTGTTTCCCAGAGGCTAAAGGCTGCATTAACATCATCTGCGTTTGCAATTATTGAATCTTCTTCCCGCTCTCTGAACCAACAGTTTATAAGTGCAAACGCTTTTACAAGTGAAATAAGTCGTCCTACATCACGCTGGTGTCTAGGCTTTAAGTTTTTATTTTTTTTAAAAAACAATTCTTCAAGTAAGCAAGGATCACCAAGAATAATATCTTTTATGTTTTCCTGTTTAATTGCTTCAATTCTTTCCTTTAATATTTTTCTTTCAGGAATCTTTTCAATGTAGTTTTTATATGCACCTTTATCTGTTTCCTTTTTTACCTTTTCATGTATTGCTTCCCTTATTTTTTCTTGACTTGTTTCCGGGCTTAGAAGTATAAACCTTGTGGACTCCTGCTCGTCTATGTTTAAACCCACTGTGCAAAATATAACTACTGGGAATCCTCTTATAACAACATTTTTAGTAATCATTCCACCTTTTTGATTTTTATCTGTAATCCTTAATTTTAATTCTTTGGAATCGTGTGACAATACTGGGCGCAAACGTTCAAGCAATTGTGTATGCGGCTGATCTAAAAATATTAATATCTTCCTTGATAAGTCAATTAAAATTTCATTTTTTTCTTTATTATATTTACCTGTATCATGAAAAAAAGCTGTTGGACTTGTGTATCCCATCTCCATCACGTCTTCTTCTGGAAAAAGTCTTGAAACCTCAGTTGGTATATATGATTTGCCCGTTGAAGAAGGCGCATTGAAGCTAATATTTAACTGACTATCTTCGGTGTAGACAGTAGTCATTCCCAGGAATGCAATTAATTTATTTGTCTCATCTTTTTTAATTGTAAGACCAAGAATTTCAATAAGTTCAGTTACCGTAATAGGTTTAAATTGACTTATATCAATTTTTGGCTTTGGAGCTTCTCGTAAAACTTCTTTTTCAAATACAAGTAACTTTTCCACAGAATTACCTTCATGGATAAGATAATCAGTTGCATCTTTATGTAAATTTTCCATTATTGTTCCCCTTTCATTTCAGGAAGGTCAATCCTAAAAACTTTTGCAGAAGTCTGTTTAAAAAACAGTTCTATTAGCTTGTCTGCACCTTCTCTACCAGGAGTATCATTGTCATAGCAGATAGTTATTTTTTCTTTATCTTTAAAGTGCTCCAGCCATTCAGTTTTAAATGTTTTTGCACCAGCAGTTGAGGTAACTACTGAAAGTCCTTTAGCTTCAAGCACAAGCTTGTCGAATTCACCTTCACAAATAAATACTTCTTTAGCACCTTTTAAAGTTTCATAATCAAATAGTTCAGCTCCAGAGTTTTTAGGATAGAAAATATATTTAGGAGTTTCAGGACTGTCTTCATTCGGTGGTCTACGTAGCTTAAACGAGGCATACTTACCTTCTTTATTTTTCAGCGGTATTGTTATCCAGCATTTGTTATAAAATCTGCCCCAGCCCAGCTTATATTTCTCAATTAAATAATCTGGAATGCCTCTATTGTTTAAGTAAGTTCTTATTTCTGTCGGCAAATCTTGGTGACACTTTTCTACTAACTCAATAGTTATTTGATCTTTTTTTGTATCTTGTTTCTTGCTCTTACTATTTTTTGGAAGTTCAGTAGTAGTATTATATTTTTCTGCTATTTGTTTTACTGTTTCTTTAAAATCAACTCCATGTTTCAACATGTACCAGTCAAAAACATTGCCACTGTTACCACAAGCAAAGCATTTAAACATGCCATTTTCGCTATTAATGGACATACTTGGAGTTTTATCATCATGAAAGCAACATTTAACACTTGTATTTTTACCGGTTAAGAAATATCCATAATCTGCATAGAATCTTTTGAAGTCAAGTTGTTTTAATATTGTTTCTTTGGAATTATAACTTTTCATTTCAATTTTCTCCTTCTGGATCTAAAAGACCCAGATCTTTTTTTCTTTGTTCTAGTTTCCTGTATCCATCCTTCGACATGGGCTTGTATATAACTTTTAGTAGATTTAAAAGTTTTGAAAAACTCTCATACGCTTGTTCATAAGAAATTTCTTTCTTAAATCTTTTGCGATATAAGCATTGGAAGTCTTTTATGTCTTGATCTGATAAAAGCAAAAGGATCTCCTCTAACAGTGGCTTTCTACAAGCACCATTCCTTTGACTAAAGTTTTTGATATAATCAGTTTGTTAGTTTAATTAGTTGCCCTGCAAAAGCAGGGCTTTTTATTCAGTCATGTGTCAACTTCACCTCCCTTTAAAGACTTAAAGTAATATTCCTAGCCTATATAGAGAGTCTATTTTGTAATGTGGATGGATCACTAACTGGTTCTAGAAATCTAAAGACTTTTTCAAGTGTATCTTTAGCAGATAAAGCTCTTCTTGCTTTATAAAAAAGACCTTCAGTTATTTCTCCAATCCAAAGTGTTGTGCCAGAGGGAGCATCTCTAAGCATCGTTTTATATTTTTGTAAAGTTAGTTCACCAAGCTCAATATAATGTAGCTGCCTTTGATTAGAAGACGTCCTTTTTGTATGAGCCCAAACTTTTATTCTTTCCTCATTTTTATTTAGTCCTTTACAGCAGTCATAATATCCTCTGAGTTTAAAGCTTAAAATGTTATTTTTTTTATCGGAATAATAAAATATTCCACGTAGCTCTCCATCACAAGTTTGACCTGCCATTTCATGGCTAATTGATCCTTTTAGTCTAATTGGTAATCGAACCTCGTTTGTTATAAGCTTTACTCCTTTGTCAGATCCAAAATAAGTTTTCAATTCATTTATTTCTTTTTCAGCAAATAAGCTTTGTGCTGCTTCTTGAGCTATCTCTAGCTCGTGTTCACTTCTTATTTCATCAATATCACTAGTAATATTTAGCAATTCATCTTTAGGCATTAGTCCTTTTTTATAAAGAACGACAGGAACATGAATATAATCACAATGCTCATCAAGTATTAACTCTGCTGAGTATCTTTTTTTATTTGTTGTTGCTTCCATTTTTTTACTCCTTTAATTTATTTAGCCCAATAATTAAGTTTATAAGTGACAGTAATTAAAACCGTGACTCACAGTAAATATGTTGAATTGTTGTAAATCAAGCTAAAATAAGCATCTTTAGATTTAATTGAGATATCTTTTTATGAAAAATTAATAGGCTGGATTAATTATGTTTTCATTAATTCTAAGCTTATTCCTTTTTATTTCAATAAGGTCGTTTACGTACTTAAATTCTGCTTTGAATTTTTTATTAATGCTTACTGCGCAGTCTTTAACTGCTCGGTCTCTTTTACCAGAGTCTTTCTTACCTTTTTTTTCTAAATAATCATTATATGCACCAATTACCTCATAAAAGAGTAGAAAATTATTTCCATTTGAACGATTTTGAAATAACTCATATACTACAAACCTTTCAAAATTATCATTAGGGAAATCAATAAAACCTCTTGCAAAAAAGATTTTCCCAGATTTATAACAAAGATTATTTTTGAAATAATCTTTAAGGAAATCACTTATAAAGTCTTTGTTGACATTCTTTAACTTAATAACTGGATATGCATACCCTCCTGCAGAATACCTCAAGAATTCATCACCTTGATCTACAGGCTTCCTTGCAGAAGTCCTCAAGGATTCATTACTTTGCTCTAGTAAATACCCTGCCACATCATACGGGCTTCCTGTATCAAACATAAATAAGAATAAGGGAGGATTTTTTCTGAAAAGTTGTTTAGCATCGTCGCTTAGGGTGTAGTCAACCCATTTATCAAAGTTTTGTTTCGATAAAAAATCCCTCCCGCCTAATCTTTTATAGGGAATATGGTTAAACTCAACAGTAATCTTTAACTCTTTTTCCAAAAATAAAAGTAATAAATAAACATTCTTGTAAGGCAGCAGGTGATCTTTCAGGTTGTTTTTTAATTCTTCTCTGTAGGTATCATGCCTTAACTTCATAAGGTGTTTTGAGTTACCATCAGGGTGACTTTTCAAATATTGCTTATATCTCTTTCGCCACTTTTTGTCAGCACTACGTGCAAGATTTGAGAATAAGTCCCGATTAATATTTTTACTATGAATCATTTCCTTTAAATGAGATATCTTAAGAGTCAATTTGGGTTTTTTGACTTTTATTATTTCATTTACTATCTTTTGAAGGAAACACAGCTCTAGAATTCCCAGTTTGTAAGTTGGATTGTTAATGTTCATTTTAATATTAGTTCTGCTTTTTAATTGCGCTAATGATGTTAGCAAAAAAAATAACTGAAAAGCTGTATTCTGAAAAATGAAATAAAAAATCAATCTAAATAGTCCATTTTTTTTACAATTTAGCAAACGAAATATGAAGCTGGATACATCAAATAAGAACACTCTATACTAATTCTGAATTATTCAATTTATGGGTTTTGAAACAGTCCCTAGTATTTCAATTATTTGTTTAGTTTCCACTATTTTCTTTCTTTAAGGACTCTTCTAATTTATCAAGATATTTATTTAATTTTTTCTTTGAAACAGGTTTCTTTTCTATCATTCCAGTACAGATTTTAACTGTATCTCGACAAACAATAAGATCAGTTATTGTCTTTTGAATATTTCTGCATTTCTCTGGAATTTTATCGACAAGAATTATATTGGCTTCTTTAAGCTCTTTATTTTCAGCTTTAACTTTTTCGAGTTCTTCTTTAAAGGCAATATTTTCAAAGTAACATTTCGTAGACCTTTTTTCAAGTTTTAATCCATCTTTTACAAGCTCCTCAGTAAATTCCTTAAGATGGCCCTCTTTTTCTAGAAGTGGAATTGCTTTCAAGATTCTTTCCGATTCAATTTTAGATTCCAATTCAGTTTCGAATTTGATTCCAAACTCAGCCTCAAGCTCGGCAATCTGAGCTTTAGTTTGAGCCAAAGCTCTCCCGGTGGTCCATAAAGAAGCAATTACTAACCCAATGAATAAACCATATTTGAATCTCATTTTATTTTTTTTCATATATTTTTACCCTATCTCTGGTTTCAATTGTATCAAGTGTGAGGACTATCGTCCGTAGACCAATAATCCTCACAAATATCATAATACAAATTATGGTTGACAAAGACTTACAGACAATTGGAAAAACAATTAGAAAACTTAGATTAGCAAAAGGGTTTTCACAAGAAGAACTAGGTGCTGAAGCAAATTTAGACCGTACATATGTTAGTGACATAGAGCTTGGAACGAGAAACTTCGGAATAAAAAATCTTATAAAGATTGCTAAAGCACTAAAAGTAACAGCAATCTATTTATTGAAAGAGATATAAGAGAGTTTAGAGCATTATGCAAGATTTATTGTGCAGATGCTAATTGGATCTTAGATTTGAAAGAATAAATACTCTTTTATAAATTTAAATTTTCTGGCTAACTTTTAGGTCCTTTTTATCTCTCATCCATAAAGGTAAAATCTCAGATCTTCTATTCTCTTTTACTTTTAATAAAACTTCTTTAAGAGCTTGATCGAAGTTCATTCCTTGATGTTTATGAATCTGTTTTTCGACCAATTCTCCAGTTATTTTAGCTTGAAGAGTTCTGGTTGCTGTTAAAGCTCGAGCTGCTCCAATTTTTTCATTTGGTTGTGAGTTAGAACTTTCTACAATACAAACAAGATAAGCTTCTGTTTCTTGTTCTCTTTGTAAAACAGTCTTATATTCTTTTTTAGTATCTGCTAATATTTCTTTTTGGATCTCTTGTTTCACTTTTGTTTCATTTTCAGCCTTTGCTTCAGCCCATTTACATCGAGCATGCCAAGTATGAATTGTTTGAAATGGAATATTTTTTAACTCTGAAATTTCTTTTAAAGTCGTTCCACTTATAAATAATTTCAGACACTCGTTTTTTAATTGTTTTGAATATTTAGGCATTTCCTTAATATTCATTGTATAGTGCAAAACTTTAACCAATATAAGAGCTCAATCTTTAAAAGTGTTTTATTAGTTACTTTATATACAGAAGTACTTACCCAGATCATTCCCGGTGGGCCCAGAACACGTTAATGCATGGCCCATTTGATGAAACCTATATCCAGGGCCGTTTTTGCTTGATAGATTGAGTCCTGATTGATTTTGGCTCCCATCCTAAAACTTGTGCATAGATCTGAGTCAATCTTTTGATAGATTCTTCAAGCTGTTCCTCTGTCATTGGTATAAGCTCTTCTATAATCCTTGGCTTATTTTCTTGCTTTTTAACTTTTTTCTTCTGACTTGATGCTTTCATTGTAATTTATCCCTTTCTTATTTACTCTCTTATTGTAAACATCCCTTGCAATCATTCTTGCTAAAATAGTTAGTCCCTCTTTAGCTGGATTATCATTGGTACTTTTAATCTCTTCTTCCATTCTTAGTTATTTCTCTCCTTTTATAAATTTTTCATAATCCTCTTTAGGTATAGGCTTGGATATTGCCTTTGTAAAATTGAATAATCTAATTACACCATCATATGTATCTTGATAGCTAATTTCTTCACCATAACACATCCTGTATATTTCTTGAAATTAAAGAATTTTCTATTTTTACTTAAGCTATATTTTGAATAGCACTTTATTTTTCCATACAGTCTAACTTTAAATTTAATGTATGCGGACACAAAATAAGAGTTTTCAGAGTCTATAATTTAAATATGCCTAAAAGTAAAAATAACCTGAAAGTAGTAAGTATTTTTTCGGGAGCTGGCTGTTTTGATCTTGGCTTTGAAGTCGCTGGTTTTAACACAATTTTGGCTGTGGATAGTGATTTTGATTGTTGTTCAACAATTAAAGCTAATCGAAATTGGTTAGTAGTTAATTCACCTATAGAAGCCTTGAAATCAAAAGATTTATTAGGAATGGTAAATTTGAAACCAAGACAATTAGATTTATTAATTGGTGGACCACCATGTCAACCTTTTTCAAAATCTGCTTTTGGTAGCGTAGCTAACTTATTGGGGTTTGAAGATGAAAGAGCTCTTACTGTTAGAGAATATATGCGTATAGTGCGTACATTCCTGCCCAATTGTTTTGTTATTGAAAACGTACCACAATTTATAACAGGTAAAAATTTAGCCACAAAAGAATATCTTGAAAATGCCATGAAGAGAATTAACATTTTTCATGGAACAAACTATAAGCTTTCCTATTGTAAGATTAACACGGCCTGGTATGGTGTACCCCAACTACGTGAAAGACTTTTTATCATAGGGTCTAGAAGTGGGAAACTATTTAAAATGCCTAATCAGATATTTTTTAAAAATTATAAAGAAAACAAATTATTGTCTTATAGGACAACATGGGATGCTATTGGTCATTTAGAAACATCTTTTAGAAATGATACTAGTTTGAAAGTAGGTGGGAAATGGGGGGATCTATTACCTTCTGTACCACCAGGTAATAACTATTTATGGCATACGAGAAGAGGAGGAGGCAAAAATATTTTTGAGTGGCGTTCACGATATTGGAATTTTTTGCTAAAACTTCATCCACAGCAACCTAGTTGGACTATTGCTGCGAACCCAGGTCAACATACAGGCCCATTTCATTGGGGTAATAGAAGATTATCAATTAAGGAACTCCAATTACTTCAGACTATTCCTGCTGAATATAAATTTTGTGGGAGTGCAATTTCTGCTAGACGACAAATTGGAAATGCTGTACCTTCAGCAATTGGTGAGTTAATTGGTAAGGAGATAAGAAAGCAAATATTTGGAGAGAGATCTATTGAGTTAGATAAATTAGAGCTTATTCCGAAAAAACGAAAAAGAAAAAAAGTAGAAGATGAGTTTTTAGTTACAGCTGGGTAAAATCTCATCATTTATGATTTCAGAAGGAGCTTTTTTTATGGTTTGTAAATTATATAAAATTAAATCTTTAATAGGTGAAATGCTAAGAGAACTATCTACTATCTCAACTAATTCTGTTAAAGTTTTAGTATCTATGGGTACCCAGCTCGATTTATTCCCATTAATTAAAAGAGCTAATTGCCTTGAACTTAATTTCTTTAGATTTTTCAGAGAATCAACTTGATACCCAGTTAAACAGTTTGACTCTAGTGGGTTAGTAGACGCTGAAGGTGATATTAGTCCATTTTTAGATACTCCATAACCAATCTTATGATCTTGATTACCTTTATTCACTGCTAAACTTAAAGATATAGGTTTCCCTTTTTCGAATTCAATGCTATACGATTCATCACTGCTTAATTCTTTTATTGATGAAAAGAATTCTTCATAGGTAGTAATTCTTGAGTTTATAATTACTTGCCCAGCCAATTCATATTGCTTATCACCATATTTAATGCCCGTTGGAAGATAGTCTTTCAAATACTTTTGAGAGCGTTGGTTAATGCATAGACCTCCAACCCATTCTGGACGTACTATGCTTTCTATCCCACTAGTAACAGACAGAGTTAAATCTTTTAATATTATGATTTTGTTTGGTGGCATGTTTATACTTATTTCACAAATCAACAAATCGCTAAAGTCAGATAAGTCTTCCCATTCATAAGTAGCATCAGGGAATAAGTCTTTGATTACATTGGTTATTTCGGGTTTTTCGTTTTTGCGTGATATTAAAATTAGGCTATCACTTTTAGAAAGTTCAATTTTTGAAGGTGTAGTAGTCCAAAAGTTGTTTTCTGCAACATTGTCATTAATAAGTGCAATATATTTTTTTTCATAGATTAAATCATTTAACTCCTTATGAGTACTTTCAATGTCTTCTATGCAATTGCCAGTTTCACGCTCAAATAAACCTATTACAAATTCTTCATCAAAAATATCTATTGAATCTTTGAATACTTTTATATCATATTTTTTCGAAGTGTCCTTGTTGATTTTTTCTTGAGATGTTTCATTTTGAAAAGTAATGTTTTCAAAAGTACGAATTTGATTTATGATGCGATCATATAATGTTGGGAATTTTAATAAATCTCTGCTCCTTTTTGAAAGGTGCTGTTTCTCTTTCCTGAAACGTTCGATTAATTTGCTTTTGTCTAACTTAAACAGAGCATCTTTTCCTATGCGTTTAATGAGTGTTATGATGTCTTCTTGGCTGAGTAAAGCTTGAGACAAAGGATACCAGCGAGTCTTGTTTTTTCTACTGCTTTGTGGGCGAAAAGTGATTGTATTTTCTGTCCCACCTGCCAAGAGAACTTCTTCTCTAAATTTCTCCCATACTGATATAAACTCAATTTGATTTTTAAATGGATTACTTTTCAATTCTGGAAGTTCATTAGATATAGCTTTCCTTAACCTAGGGAAATAGGAGTCTTCAGAGAATCCGTTTTTATCTCTTACCATTTGTTCTACGACTAATACTTGTTGGCAAACTAAAAGAATCGTGTAGCTAAAATTATTAAAAGCAGGCTCAAAGCAAATGTCATTTAAGTGTATGTGTCTTTTCCCGATTTTTATAAGATCTGAGCATGCAATGTTTATTTCTTT
>Ga0209515_10009596_pt1 | contig 10987 bp, 7 predicted proteins | sample Subgroupgradi54m_FD_187454 | JGI IMG/M metagenome (GOLD analysis project Ga0209515, IMG submission 187454) | Subsurface groundwater microbial communities from S. Glens Falls, New York, USA - GMW60B uncontaminated upgradient, 5.4 m (SPAdes)... ...
TCCGATCTCCCGGTCGGTTTCGGTGCGGACAAGAGGACGAACGTCGAGCGCGGCCAGCACCGAAGATTATCGAACGTCGCGGTCAGGCCGTCGGGAGCCTGCACGATGTCGATCGTGCTGCTGGTCGCGCTGACTACCGTCGTGGTGCGCGACACCTCTTTGAATCACGCCGACGCAGTGGTCGGTCTGACGGCCAAGAACAGCCGCTCGGGCCCTGGGCCGGGCGTCAGAACCGCCGTGCGAACGCGTGCAGCCGGCCCAGGCCGTCGCGCTCGATGATCAGGCTCTTCGCCTTGTCGCCCTGGCTGCTCAACCACGTCCACCCGGTCCAGGCGTCGCCATAGCTCGTGCCCGTCTGGTCGTTGTGCCAGACCTGATAGTGGAGACCGATCATGAAGGCGTGCAGCCGGCCATCGGCATCGGCCGCCACGAGCAAGCTCCTGGCCCGATCGCCCGCCTGGCTGAGGTAATTCCAGCCGCTCCAGGCGTCGCCGTAGCTCGTGCCCGTCTGGTCGTTGTGCCAGATCTGGTCGTCGAGGCCGATCATGAAGGCGTGCAGACGACCGTCGCCGTTGGGCACCACGACCAGGCTCTTGGCCCGATCGCCCGCCTGGCTGAGGTAATTCCAGCCGCTCCAGGCGTCGCCGTAGCTGGTGCCCGTCTGGTCGTTGTGCCAGATCTGGTCGTCGAGGCCGATCATGAAGGCGTGCAGACGACCGTCGCCGTTGGGCACCACGACTAGGCTCTTGGCCTTGTTGCCCGCCTGGCTGAGGTAGTTCCAGTCGCTCCACGCGTCGCCATAGCCCGTGCCCGTCTGGTCGTTGTGCCAGATCTGGTCGTCGAGGCCGATCATGAAGGCGTGCAGACGACCGTCGCCATTGGGCACCACGACCAGGCTCTTGGCCTTGTTGCCCGGCCGGCTCAAGTAATTCCAGCCGCTCCACGCGTCACCGAAGCTCGTGCCCGTCTGGTCGTTGTGCCAGATCTGGCCGTCGAGACCGATCCTGAAGGCGTGCAGGCGACCGTCGCCGTTGGGTACCACGACCAGGCTCGTGGCCTTGTCGCCGGCCTGGCTGAGGTAGTTCCAGCCCGACCACGCGCTCGAGACGCCGGTGCCCGTCTGGTCGTTGTGCCAGATCTGGGCGTCCATGCCGATCATGAACGCGTGCAGTCGGCCGTCGCCATTTTTCACCACGAGCAGACTCTTGGCCCGGTCACCCGGCGCGCTCAGGTAGTTCCAGCCCGTCCACGCGCTGGTCAGGCTCGTGCCCGTCTGCTCGTTGTGCCAGATCTGGTCGTCGAGGCCGATCATGAAGGCGTGCAGACGGCCATCGACCTGCCTGACCACGCGGATGTCCTTGGCCTTGTTGGCGGCCGTGGTGAAGAAGCTCCAGTAGGTCCACGAGACATTGAGGCCCGTGCCGGTCTGGCTGTTGTGCCAGAGCTGATTGCTCGTGGACGACTCGGGGCTATCGGCGCGCACATTGCTGGATAGCGCCCAGAACCCGAGGAGAATGCAGAGTTGCAGAATCGCAGACAGTGACCGTTTCATGAATCGCGCTCCATTCGCTGAGAGTCGTGGACACTCGTGGCATCCATGTCCGCAAGAGCGAAGCTGGGCAGGATCGAATCAAGAAATTCGACGCGCGCGGTGCAACCGCCCGGAAGTACGGCAGTCTTTCAGGAACGACGAGGGTGGCCTACGACTGGTCGCTGCGCAGGCAGGCGGCCAGGCTGAGATCGAGCCGGCTCAGCAGCAGACCGGTGAGGCTGTGGAGCTCGCCCACGTCGAGACCAAGTCGCTCGCGCAAGCGCGTGTGCACGGCGTCACTGATGGTCTGGCGCGTGCCGGCCAGCGAGCGAACGAGGCTGGACTGACTGAGGTGGAACATGGCCGCCAGCTTGCGCGTGCTGATGCCAGCGACGAGGTGCAAGCGCAGCATGTTCCGGTCGCGTCGCGAGAGTGAGCCCAGGGCCGCGCGCACCGCCTGCTCGAACTCCTGGCGGTGCTCGGCCTTGATGAGCTCGAGCTCCTGGTTGGCCACCCGATCGGCGAGCATGGAGTCGTCGGCGAGCTCGACCTCGGCGCGTCCTCCACTCTCGGCGAGGACCTGGGTGGCGATATGGTAGGCGACCACGCGCAACCAGGCGACCAGCGGGCCGTGACCCTTGTAGCTGGTGATCTGCGGCGCTGCGTCGGCAGTCCTGACCAGGAGTCGCTCGCGCAGGATCTGGCGCACCTCGTCGACGAGTGACGCCGACGAGCTCAGGCGTGCGATGAAGCGCGGCACCTGGGCGAGAAACACACGATCGAACGTCTGCAGCGCGCGAGCGTCGCCCAGCGCACAGGCGCAGGCGAGGTAGAGGTCGTGGAAGTGCGCCGGAGCAGAGGCCGGCGGATCGGCCGCTTCGATATCGCGTTCCCGGACGTAGCGCTCGAAGTCAGCAGCGAGCACCTCGACGCCCGGCCATGCGGCCCGTGCGGCATGGCACTCGTCCAGGATGCGCTGCGCCGGGTCGGACATTGACGGCGGCCCTTATAGTGTAGATTCCGCCACCGATCCATGTGCCTGGACGAATTCACGCTCGCCGAGCTCGTCACCGGTCGACTCGATGCAGCGGCGGTGGTGGCCGCGGAGGAGCACCTCGACACCTGTCAGAAGTGCTTCGATCTGCTCGCGGCCGTCGCTCGTTCCACGGCCAACGCGGCGACCACGGCCTGCAGCTCCGGCCTGTCTTCCAGCGACGCCGCCGATGTGCCGCATCAGATCGACGAGTACCGGCTGATGCGACGCATCGGCGCGGGTGGCATGGGCGAGGTCTTCCTGGCGCGCGACACACGACTCGATCGGCCGGTCGCTGTCAAGCTGCTGCGCGGCGAAATCCGCAGCACCGCGCGGCAACGCTTCCTCATCGAGGCACGCGCGGTCGCGCGTCTCTCGCACCCGAATGTCGTCACCATTCACCGCGTCGGCGAGATCGGCGACCGCTCGTACCTGGTGCAGGAGTTCGTGCCGGGGCGAAGCCTCGACACGCTGCCCAAGCCGCTGCCGTGGGCGCGCGCCCTCGAGCTCGCCGTGGGGCTTGCCAGGGGTCTCGCGGCCGCGCATCGCGCCGGCGTGCTCCACCGCGACATCAAGCCGGCCAACGCCATCCTCTCCGACGACGGCGTGGTCAAGCTGCTCGACTTCGGCCTGGCCAAGCTGGTCGAGCTGGGCGCGCAGGCCGGCGACGGAACCGACAGCGAGGGCGACGCCGGCCTGCTCCCGGTCGCACCGTTGCTGACCTCGGCCGGCACGTTGCTCGGCACGCCGCACTACATGCCACCCGAGTCGTGGCAGGGTGCCGCGCCCGATGCCAGCGCGGACATCTACTCGCTGGGCGCGGTCGTCCACGAGCTGTGCACCGGCCACCGGATCCATCCCGGCCACACCATCGCAGAGGTCAGCGCCAGCGCGCGCGAGCGCGACGCCGCACCGCTCGCGGCCGAGGTCCCGGGCATCGATCCGGGCTTCGCGGCGATCATCGATCGCTGCCTGCGCCGCGATCCCTCGGCGCGCTGGCCTTCCGCCGACGCGATGTGCTCCGCTCTCGTGCAGGCGCTGGGGCGCACGTCGAGCCCGCCCATCCTTCGCCGCCGCGTGGTCGCGCTGATTGGCGTGGTCGCGGCCGCCGCGGCGGTCGCATCGCTGCTCGTGCTCGCGTTCACCGGCACGAAGGCCGCGGCGCCGGTCGGCGGCGCGCCCACCGACGAGGTCTTTCGCGCCGGCAAGGGCGAGCTGCTGCTGTGGCTGCAGACCGCCGGGCCGGGCGAGAAGAGCATCGACGCCGTGGCGCGTGACCGGCAAGGCAACCTGTACGTGGTTGGCCACGCCAGCGACGACTTCCAGCTCGCCGGTAGGGTCGTCAAGGCAGCGCACGAGCGCGGCTTCAGCTTCATCGCCCGGCTGGATCCCGCGGGCAAGGTCGCGTGGGTGCGGCCGGTGGTCTCGACGGGAGACATCCGGCTCGGCGCGCTGGCGGTCGACAACCTGGGCGCCGTGGTGGTGGCGGGGAGCTATTCGGGCCAGGTCCGTGACACCGAGCTGCCGGCGCGGAGCTCGCGTCCTGATTGCTTCGTTGCCCAGGTCGACGCCGAGGCCGGCAAGCTCATCTGGGCACGCGCCTGCGGGGCGACAGCAGGTCACGCCAACGCGCTGGCGGTGGACCGGCGCGGCACGATCTACGTCGCGGGCGAGATCGAGGGCAGCGCCAGCTTCACGGGCGATCGCTCTCTCGGCGCACCGGGCGTCAGGGCGTTGTTCCTGGTCACGTACACGCCCACCGGTGGGTTGCGCTGGGCCTGGGTGCCGCGGGGCGGAACGCGGGCGCGCCTCCGCGGGCTCGCGATCAGCGACGACGCACTCTACGTGGGCGGGGTTGTCCAGGGAGACTTCGAGCTCGACGCCGCGCACGTGCTCCAGCACGACCGGCTGGCTGGTTTCGTGGGCCGGTTCGCGCCTGACTCGGGCGCGCTCGTGTGGGCGCACTCGAGCACAGCAACGGGCGGCGGCCTCCCGCTGGCTCTCGCCCTCAGCCCCGACGGCAAACGTCTCGCTACGGGCGGTGCGGGTGCGTCCCGCGACACCTGGGTGTCGACCATGGACGCCGCCACTGGCGCCACGCTCGGCTTCACCACCGTTGCGGCCCCACCCGGCGCCACGATCGAACACCTGGCATTCGACCGCTCCGGGCACGTGCTCGCCATGGGCGGTTACCGCGGACATGCCGCAGCCGGCGACCTCGCCATCGACGCGATCGGAGCGCGCGACATCTTCCTCGCGGTGCTCGATGCCGAGCTGCAGCCGTTACGGCTGCGCAGCTGGGGTGGGCCAGGCGTCGACCGGGCCAATGGGCTGCAGGTCGACGGCGACACCATCACGATGGTCGGCCGCGCCCAAGCGGGCTTCCGCCTCGGCGCTCCGGTCGCGAGCGGGCCGGGCGCCATCGGGTTCCTGGCCGAGCTGGATCTGCCGGCGCTGCTCGCGCAGCCCGCGCCACGCGTATGCTACCGGGCCGTCGACGCGGGTCTGATCTCGTGGTGGAGCGGCGACGACAACGCCAACGATCTGCTCGGCCACAACGACGGCATGCCAGGCCGCGGCGTCAGCTTCGCACCCGGACGGATCGGTCCTGCCTTCCGCTTCGACGGCGGAGTGGATGGCGAGGGTTGGGTCGAGGCGACCAGCTCGGGAATGCCCACTGGCGCGGCCGACCGAAGCATCGCTCTGTGGGCACGCATCGACTCGACACCTGCGGATTTCGCTTTCCTGGCCGGCTACGGCGAATTCGGTACGCCGCAGCGGAGCTTCGCGCTGGGCGCCGAGTTGAACGTCATCACGGGACGGCTGCGGCTGCACTTCTCCAGCTGGGGCGACGCGCTCTTCGCCCCGGCTGCACCGAAGCTCGGGCAGTGGTTCCATGTGGTGGTGACGAGCGAGGGCGGGCGCCAGACCTTGTACCTCGACGGCAGGCCGGTCGTCACCGGGATGCTGCTGCTCGCCACGCCGCCCGGGAGTCGGTTCTTCCTGGGCAAGCTGCCCGGCGAGTACGGAACCAGGCGGCGTCTCCTCGGCGCCATCGACGAGGTGCGCGTATACGGCCGCGCGCTCTCGGAGCGAGAGGTCGAGGAGATGTACGAGCTCGACAAGCAGTGCGGCGGTCGCTGACGGGCGAGGCTACCCGCCCAATCCGCTTCGCTCCGAGACCTATGCCATTGGCAACACCGTCCCCGCGAGGGCGGGGACGAGTGACACGGCGAGGGCCATGAGGATGAGCACGGGGATCATCACCAGGATCGTGCCCCACATGAAGTCGCGGCGCTGGATGCTGGCCGCGCCGCAGGCGGCGTTGACGAAGGTGAACGGTCCGAGTGGGACCAGGCGCAGTGCCGCCATGGCGAGCACGCCGCCGCCGGCGATGCGCGCGCGGATGCGCTCGACGCGCGGCCCGGCGAAGCGCTGGAAGGCCGGGCCGCCCGCGTGCCGGCCGATCTCGTAGCCGACCAGCGCGGCCACGGTGCTGCCCACGAGCGCGTAGATCGGCCCGAGGATGGGGCCGAACGCGATCACGGTGGTGGCGCGCAGGAGGGTGATTGGCACCAGCAGCAGGCTGAGCACGACGAAGAGCAGCGGTGCCGCGAGCAGGGCCGCGCGACTCTTCCGCATGGCCTCGGCACGCGCGACCATGGCGTCGAGCTGCACGTACTGGCCGAGCGCCGTGAAGCGCCAGGCCAGGCTGAGCCCGATCAGCGCCAGCACGACCAGGGCAGGCACGAGAAACCGTCTCACGCTTGCAAGGGTAGCCGCAGCCTCGCCGCCGACCAGTCGTCTCGTCGCATGCGGCGCACCGCGCACCTCGTCAGCGAGGCAGAACCGCGCACCTGAGCCCCTGCAGCACGGGTCGGCCTGACGCACGGGTCGAGAAGGCCGAGCTGCTGGCCTTCCTGTGCGTGCTCCGAGCGCGGCCTACTCGCTGCGCTTGACGTACTCGAAGTCGAACGGCTTCTGGTTGATGCCGCGCGACGGCGGCGCCAGCCACTGCGCGATCTTCCCGCGCTCGGTGACCGGCTGCATCATCCCCTGCACGAAGGCGCGATCGGCGTCGGAGGGCAGCCACTCGCCCTTGCGACGCTGCCACTCCTCGATGGAGATGAGGTTGCCAGTGGTGTCGAACCACAGCCCCGAATGAATGCCAATCTGGCGGTGGAAGCGGCGGCTGGGCAGGGCGAAGCGGAAGCCGGTGATGCCCGACTTCTCCACCGTGCGGTTCCACTTGTCGACCGCGCGCTGGCAGTCGTCGACGTAGCAGTCGCGCAGCACCTCGTTCATGGCCGTGCGCAGGGGCACGTCCTCGCTGATGAGGCGTCCCGCCTCGGCGCGCTCCATCTTGTAGAAGCCGCCCAGCGCCTTGTGGTCCTCGTGCTGCTCTTCCTTGTAGCGCCCCTTGATGCCGGCGGCGAAGAAGTCGGCCGCGTTCGACGACACCTCGCCGCCGAACAGATCGAGCGACAGGGTGAACCACAGGTTGATGTACTTCTGCAGCGTCGGCAGATCCACGCCGCCCTGGGCGCGCGCGTCGCCGTTCGAGTCGAGCTTGGTCAGCTCGCACGAGCGCAGCACCACGCGATCCACGCCCGTCTCGCCCACGAACATGTGGTGCGCTTCCTCGGTCAGCATGAAGCGGCAGGTGCGCGACAGCGGATCGAAGCCGCTCTCCGCCAGCGAGGCCAGCTGGTACTTGCCGTCGCGGTCGGTGAACATGGTGAACATGAAAAAATCCAGCCAGTTCTCGATGGGCTGGTTGAACGCGCCCAGGATGCGCGGCTTGTCGGCGTTGCCCGAGCGGCGCTCGAGCAGCGCCTCGGCCTCCTCGCGCCCGTCGCGCCCGAAGTGCGAGTGCAGCAGGTAGACCATGGCCCACAGGTGGCGGCCTTCCTCGACGTTGACCTGGAACAGGTTGCGCATGTCGTAGAGCGAGGGCGCGCTCTTGCCCAGCAGACGCTGCTGCTCGACCGAGGCCGGCTCGGTGTCGCCCTGGGTCACGATGATGCGGCGCAAGATGTTGCGGTACTCGCCCGGCACTTCCTGCCACACCGGCTCGCCCTCGTGGTCACCGAAACCGATCTTGCGCTCGGGGTTCTGCGGCTCGAGGAAGATGCCCCAGCGGTAGTCGGGCATCTTGACGTAGTCGAAGTGGGCCCAGCCGTCTGACTCGACCGAGATGGCCGTGCGCAGGTAGATGTCGTCGCCCTGGAAACCCTCCGGCCCGACTTCCTGCCACCAGTTGAGGTAATTGGGCAGCCACTGCTCGAGCGCGCGCTGCAGCTTGCGATCCGAGGACAGGTTGACGTTGTTCGGGATCTTCTCGTTGAGCGAGACGGAACCTTCGGTCGCCGACATGACTACGTCCTCCTCGTGTCGAAGCTGGGCCGTTCGGGCTTGCCGTAGAGCGTGAGCGCACCGCGCTCGCCGGTGGCGTTGTCGCGGATGAAGATCCAGTTCTGCCACGCCGACAGACGACCGAAGATCTTGGTCTCCGCCGACTCCGGGCCGGCGAAGCGCAGGTTCTGCTCCATGCCGGTCAGCGCGTCGGGCGAGAGCGAGGCGCGCTCCTCCACCGCGACGCGCACCTCGTCGGCGAAGTCGATGTCGTCGGCGACCAGGGTGATGAGCCCGGTGGCCTCGGCGTCGCGCGCGGTGAGCGGCGCGGCCTGGGCGCGCGCCAGCGCCTCGTTCTCGCGACCGGGCGTGGCCAGGAAGCGGATGGCCAGGCGGGTGCGGCCGTGGCCCATGGGCAAGGTGCCGCCGTTCAACGCGCTCGCCTGCACGGCCACCTTGCCGTCGGGGTCTTCGAGCATGTAGCTGCGGTCGGCGGCCAGCGCCAGCTCGAGCAGCGAGCCGGCGAAGCAGCTGCCCTCGTCGACGATGGCGAAGAAGGAGCGCGCGGTCGAGTCGAAGCGGCGCAGCGTGCGCGCCATGAGCGCGAGCACCTCGTGCACGAAGGGATCGTCGGTGTGCATGGCCAGCGCAGCGTCGTGCGCGAGCAGCTTGGCGGCATCGCCGCGCGTGTGCACCAGGACCACGGCCACGTCCTCGTGGAAGAAGCGCAGCTGCAGCAGTGCGTCGTCGAGCTCGCGGAAGGCGCGCAGCGGCCAGAAGGCGGCGCCCTGGGCGTGGATGGCGTCGTGCGTGGTCGGCGCGGCGACGGTGGGCGCGTGCACCGTGAGCGTGGCGGTGCGGCGCGCGCGGTCGACGCTGAGCGCCACGTGCTTGTAGGTGTACGTGCCCTTGGCCTCGTCGATCTGGGCCGTGACCGGGTCGAGCTTGACGGCCGGGCCGCGCCGGGTCGAGGCGGTGGCGGCCAGCTTCTTGGCCCGCTCGCTGGCCGCGGCCTCGAACTTGGAGCGCGGCGCGGTCGCGTCGACCAGGCGCCAGTCGACCGAGCGCTTGCCGCGCATGCCCTCGGCCAGGGTCGCGAACACGTCAGCGTGGTCGCGGCGCACCTTGCGCTTGTCGACCAGGCGGGTGAGCCCGCCCGTGCCGGGCAGCACGCCCAGGAGCGGCACCTCGGGCAGCGACACCGCCGAGCTGCCGTCGTCGACGAGCAGGATGTCGTCGCAGGCCATGGCCAGCTCGTAGCCGCCGCCCGCGCAGGCGCCGTTGATGGCGGCCAGGTACTTCTGCCGGCCCGAGGCGCTGGCGTCCTCGATGGCGAGGCGCGTCTCGTTGGTGTACTTGCAGAAGTTGACCTTGAACGGGTGCGCCGACGACGCCAGCATGTGGATGTTGGCGCCGGCGCAGAACACCTTGTCCTTGTCGCCCGCGATGACCACGACCTTGACCTCGGGGTGCTCGAAGCGCAGGCGCTGCACCGCGTCGGCCAGCTCGATGTCGACGGCCAGGTCGTAGCTGTTCAGCTTGAGCACGTAGCCGGGGCGGAGGGGATGATCCTCGTCCACCGCCATGGTGAGCCGGGCGACCTCGCCCTCGATGGCCAGCTTCCAGTGGTGGTACCGGTCCGGGTGCGTGTCGAAGGAGAAGCGCGGCGTGGGCTCGGCGGGTGCGACGTCCATGGCTCCGCATCATGCTGCGCCACGGTGATCGAGGCAAGCAGTTTATTGCTTGAAGTGTCGCCCTGGTCGCGGCACTATAATGCACGATGTTGAAGTTGCAGTCCCTGGGCGAAAAAGTTCGCAAGCGGCGCGAGACGCTCGGCCTCACCCAGCGTGAGCTGGCCGCGCGCGCCGAGCTGTCGTTGCGCTTCCTGGCCCAGCTGGAGGCGGGGCAGGGCAACATCTCGCTCATGCGCTTCGCCCAGCTGGCGCGCGCGCTCGGCCTGTCGGCGTCGACGCTGCTGCGCGAGGCCGAGGGCGGCGCGGGCACGCCTTCGGGCGAGGCGCGCGGACCGCTGCTCGCCCTGGTCGGCCTGCGCGGCGCGGGCAAGAGCACCATCGGCAAGCGCCTGGCGCGCCACCTGCGCGTGCCGCTGGTCGAGCTGGACGCACGCATCGAGCAGGCGGCCGGGTTGCCCCTGGGGCAGATCTTCGAGCTGCATGGCGAGGCATACTACCGCCGTCTCGAGCGCGAGACGTTGCGCCGCGTGCTGGCCGAGACGCCCGCCGCGGTCATCGCCACGGGCGGCTCGATCGTGAACGACCGCGAGACCTGGCGCCTGCTGCGCGAGCGCGCCACCACGGTGTGGCTGCGCGCCAGGCCGGAGGATCACTGGAACCGCGTGGTCGAGCAGGGCGACCAGCGGCCCATGGCGCAGAACCCGCACGCCTTCGCCGAGCTGCGCGCGCTGCTGACCGCGCGCGAGCCGCTCTACGCCACCGCCGACCACTCGGTCGACACGTCGCAGCTGGGGCTGGAAGGCGCCGTGGCGCGCATCGCCGGGCTGGTGGGGGAGTAGGCGGCGAAGGGTCGCTGAACGAGTGGGCAAGTGCGACAAGTCGGCGGAAGAGAAGAGCGCCAACGCCGACGCCGACGCAAACGCCGACGCGGCTACCTCCCGGATCCGAGTGAGCAGCGCTAGCGGCGGCGAAGCTGCTCGCGCAGGCTGGCGACCATCTCGGGATCGGCGAGCGAGGTCGCCTCGTTGTTGCCCCACGCCCCGTCATCCACGTCATCCGAGGTGAAATCGAGCACGGCCGCGTCGTTCAGACGCGTGGCGTCGTTGCCCGACAGGCGCGCCATCTCGGCAGCGCGACGTAGCTCCTCGACCATCTCGGGCGGCATGGCGTGGTCGCCGGGGCGGGCGATGCGCGGCTGCGGCGGCGGCGGTCCGCCGAACTGCGGCGGCGGCGAGCGACGTGCGGGCGCGCGCGCGGCCACCGGAGCGGGCGCCGGCGCGTAGGGTTGCTGCGCATACTGGGGCATCATCATGGCTTGCGGCGCTGCCGGGCCGAAACGGTTGATGCGCACCCGCTCCTCGCCCTCGGTGATTT
>Ga0209515_10009599_pt1 | contig 10984 bp, 10 predicted proteins | sample Subgroupgradi54m_FD_187454 | JGI IMG/M metagenome (GOLD analysis project Ga0209515, IMG submission 187454) | Subsurface groundwater microbial communities from S. Glens Falls, New York, USA - GMW60B uncontaminated upgradient, 5.4 m (SPAdes)... ...
CGGCGGCGTTGGTGAAACCGACGATCACCGGATGCGACAGGAAGTTCACCACCACGCCGAGCCGCAACAGCCCGAGGCTCAGCTGAAACAGGCCGACGATCAGTGACAAGGTGATGGCATAAGCCACGTAACCCGGGCTGCCGCTGGCCGCGATAGGTTCGAGTGCCGCGGCGGTCAGCAGTGAGACCACCGCCACCGGTCCGGTCGCGAGTTGACGCGAGGAGCCGAACAGCGCTCCCACCATCGGTGGCAGGAACGCGGCGTACAGGCCGTAATATGCCGGCAGGCCGGCAAGCTGGGCGTAGGCCATCGACTGCGGCACCAGCACCAGCGCCACGGTGATCCCGGCGATGAGATCGGAGTGCAGGACTTTGCTGTCCCGCAGCTCGCCGATCCAGTTCAAAAAAGGAAACAAGCGACGTAGCCGCCCGTTGGTCAAAGCACGGCTTGGTACACTGGCCATGAATGCTTATCCGGTGTTGAGTATTTATATATTTTGTCGGTAGCTCTGAGACGGTCGAAATCTGCCCCCTGCCGACGGAGGGATTATATGTGGTTGAGCCCGGCTTGATAAGCCGTAATCGGAACGCAGACTGCCTTAATGATTCAGAATGATTTCAAGTACCAACTTGCGGGGGCTATTTGACGAGGGTGACCGGCACGTTCACCAGGTGCAGGACCTTGGTGGCCACGGAACCGAGCAGCAGGCCTTCGAGGGCACCCCGGCCATGGCTGCCCATGACCACCTGATCGCAGCCCAGAGCCTGGGTCATTCTGGCGATGGTCGGGGCCACCTCGCCGTGCTCGATGTGCGTCGTGTAGGCAATGCCGGCGGCGTCCAGGGTCGCCTGCGTGGAAGCGAGGGCCGATTGGCTGTACTGCCGGGCCATGGTGGCGAGCTCATCCTCACGCAGAAAACGCTTCACCTCCCAGTCTTCGGCCCGGGCCTGCACATTGAGCAGATGAATCTCTATTACGCCCACATCCCTGACGAAACCGATCAGGTAACACGCCGCATTCTCCGAACCGGCCGAGCCATCCACCGGCAGCATTATCTTATGCATGATCTAACCCTCCGCATGAGAATATCGATAATATACACAATCCAATTATTTTAAGAGGCCTGTTCACGGTCATTGCCATGAGATTGAGGTCAATCCTCGCCGTCGGTCTGTGGTTCGCATTTCCCGCCCACGCTGCCGAAGCCCCGGCCCTGCTTGGCATCCCTGTCGAGTTCATTCTGTTCGCGCTGACTTTGCTGGGTGTGGCGCTGTTTCATCACCACACCCTGGCGGTTGCGCTCTCCGGACTGTTCACGATTACGCTCTATAAGCTGCTGGTCACCGGCTTCCATACCGGCAGCGGTCTTGCCGGATTGCTCGGGCACCTGCAACTCGAATGGGTGGTACTGACCAACCTGCTCGGACTGCTGCTCGGCTTCGCGCTGCTCGCGCGCCACTTCGAGGACAGCGGTGTGCCGCTTGTTCTGCCGCGCTTCCTGCCGGACGACTGGAAGGGCGCATTCGTGCTGCTGGTCATGGTGTTCGTGCTGTCTTCGTTCCTGGACAATATCGCCGCGGCGCTGATCGGCGGCACCGTGGCCGCCAGCGTGTTTCACCGCCGCGTGCACATCGGCTATCTCGCCGCCATCGTCGCCGCCTCCAACGGCGGCGGCTCAGGCAGCGTGGTGGGGGACACTACGACTACCATGATGTGGATCGACGGGGTGAGTCCTGCCGATGTTTTTCACGCTTATGCGGCGGCGATTGCGGCCTTGCTGTTCTTCGGCGTGTTCGCGGCGCGGCAGCAGCAAGCTTTTGCCCCGATCCAGAAGGATGCCAGCGCCGGCGCCCGGGTGGACTGGGCGCGGGTGGCTATCGTGGTGTGGATCCTGGTTGCGGCCATCGGCGCCAATGTCATCGTCAACACCCGCTATGCGGAATACTCATCCGTCTTCCCGTTCCTCGGCGCGGCGGTATGGGTTGCCCTGCTGCTTGCCGCGCCGCTGCGCAAGCCGGAGTGGAGTCTCATGCCCGAGGCCATCAAGGGCAGCGTATTCCTGCTGTCATTGGTGTTGTGCGCTTCCATGATGCCGGTGGAAAAACTGCCCGCCGCCTCCTGGCAGACCGCCTTTGGCCTGGGTTTCATCTCGGCGGTGTTCGATAACATTCCACTCACCGCGCTAGCCCTCAAGCAGGGAGGCTATGACTGGGGAGCGCTGGCCTATGCCGTGGGCTTTGGCGGTTCCATAATCTGGTTCGGTTCTTCCGCCGGCGTGGCCCTGACAAATCTTTTTCCGGAAGCCCGGTCCGTCGGTTCCTGGCTGAAGAGTGGCTGGCATGTCGCCGTCGCTTACATCATCGGCTTCTTCGTCATGCTGGCGGTGGTGGGTTGGCATCCGCATGCGCCGCACAAAATGACGCCGGCAATACACAATGAACGTCCTATTTCATTGAACCAGTAAATGGAGAAAAGCTTCAGCGGTGCAGAATGACTTCCAGCACAAACTTGCTGCCGAAATAGGCCAGCAGCAGCAGCGCAAAGCCGCCCAGGGTCCAGTGAATGGCCGGGCGACCGCGCCAGCCCAGGCGCCAGCGTCCGACCAGCAAGACCGCGTAAACGATCCACGCGAGCTCCGCCAGCACCATATGATGAGTCAACTTGAACGGCTGGCCGAAGATGGCTTCGGCAAAGAACGAGCCGCTGATCAGCGTGAGCGTGAGCAGGACGAAACCGAAACCGATCATCTGGAACATCACGCTTTCCATGGTCTGCATGGGCGGCAGCGCGCGGATGAATCCGCCCGGATGCTTGCTCCGCAAGTGGCGCTCCTGCATCAGCAGCATCAGACTCTGTGCCGCGGCCAGGCACATCAGGCTGTAGGCCAGGATGGCCACGACAATGTGCACTGCCGACGCGCTGGAGGCCAGAGGCAGAGACATGCGCCCGGGCCACAGCCATTCGACCAGCACCGTAAGGCCGGCAACCGGCATGGTAATGATGCCGAGGTTATCCACCGGGCGAATGATCGAGGTGACGAGATACAGCGTCGCAATGACACAGGCCACGAGCGAGAAGGCCGGCGTGAGGGCGAGATTCAGCCCGTGTTCCTGCCACAACCGGGTGTACAGCAGCGTCGCATGCAGCACGACCGCGCCGAGCCCGAGGCTCAAAATGCCGATTTTGGCGCTTCCGGTTACCACTTCCCCGCGTGCCAGGCGCAGGCCAAGCAGTCCCGCGGCGCTGAGATACAGCGCCAGGGCAAGGAAATTCATGATGGGATTGGTCATAATGTGTCCGCCCATGATGGCACAGGTTGCCCCGCCTTTGAAGAGTAAGGCGGGTCATTTCTGGATGTACGTAACGTGTCCATGATGCCGAACGGGTGCAACGGTCAGTGTTGCGCCCCGGTTGAAAAGAGGGAGCATGTATGACGATTTTACAAAGGTATTTCCAGCACAGATGAAAATCCGGATTATGGGAGCCAGCGGTGGCATCGGCGCACAGGCGCGCACCACGTCGATCCTGGTGGATCATGACATCCTCATCGATGCGGGTACCGGCGTCGGCGATCTCACGCTGGAGGAAATGCGCGCCATCGACCACGTGTTTCTGACCCATTCGCATCTCGATCACGTGACCATGCTGCCGTTCATGCTGGACACCGTGGGCGCCGACCGCCGCGAGCCGGTGCGAGTTTACGCGCAGGAAGCGACGCTGGCCACGTTGCGCGCGCATCTTTTCAACGGAGAACTCTGGCCGGACTTCAGCCGCATCCCGACTCCCGAGGCGCCGTTTATGACATATCATGTCCTGCCGGCGGGCGGCGAGGTGACGCTGAATCAGCGACGGATACGAAGCATCCCGGTCAACCATGTGGTGCCGGCGGTGGGCTATCTTTTAAGCACTGCCCGAGGGAGCCTCGCCTTCAGCGGCGACACCACGACGACGGAAGAATTCTGGAAGGTGTTGAACGCGACCGGCGATCTCCGGCATGTGATCATCGAAACCAGTTTTTTGGACGCCGACGCGGAACTCAGCCGGATTTCCAAACATCTGTGTCCTTCCCTGCTGGCGGACGAACTGAAAAAATTGAAACCGGGCCCGCAGGTGCATATCACGCATTTGATGCCGGGCCGCGAGGATGACATGATGCGCGAAATCGCGCGGCATATTCCAGACAACACGCCGCGGCGGTTGATGCGCGGCGAAGTATTTGAGCTATGAATATTTTTCACCGCAAAGACGCAAAGAAAAGCGTAACTTCGAGTTAAAATCAAACTGATAATTTTTAGGGAGTCTCTGATTAATTCCCGCCGTTCGTGGCGAGCCTGTTGAACCATGAACGGCGGGCCCATGTAATCAATCTCTTGTACTATTCGTCCTTCGATAAGCTCAGGACGAACGGAATTAATCAGAGGTTCCTTTAGGATGATTTTTTACTTTGCGCTCTTTGCGCCTTTGCGGTGAGATTTAATTAATATGTTTGACAATCTAAGCCAACGACTGCAAACCACCCTCAAGCGTCTGCGCGGCGAAGGCCGGCTCACCGAAGAGAACATGCGCGAAGCGTTGCGCGAGGTGCGCATGGCGCTGCTCGAGGCCGACGTGGCGCTGCCGGTGGTGAAGGATTTCGTCGAGCACGTTCGGATCAAGGCCGCGGGGCAGGAGGTTTTGACGAGCCTCACGCCGGGGCAGGCGCTGGTCAAGGTGGTCAACGACGAGCTGGTCGCGCTCATGGGCGCGGCGAACGAGCGGCTGAACCTGGCGGTGCGTCCGCCCGCCGTGATCCTGGTGGCGGGCCTCCAGGGTTCCGGAAAGACCACGACCGTCGCCAAACTCGCCCGCTTCCTGCATGAGCGCGAGAAAAAATCCGTCATGGTGGCGAGCGCCGACGTGTACCGTCCGGCGGCGATCGACCAGTTGCAGAAACTTGCCGCCTCGATCGGCGCGGAATTTTTCCCGAGCCGGCCCGACCAGAAGCCGGTCGACATCGCGCATCAGGCCGTGGAAGAAGCGCGCAAGCGGCTCATGGATGTATTGATCTTCGACACCGCCGGGCGCCTGCACATCGATGAGACCATGATGCAGGAGATCCGCGCGGTGCACGCGGCGATCCAGCCGGTGGAGACGCTGTTCGTGGTCGACAGCATGACCGGCCAGGATGCCGTGAACACCGCCAAGGCGTTCAACGATGCCTTGCCGCTCACCGGCGTGATCCTGACCAAGACCGACGGTGACGCGCGCGGCGGCGCGGCTTTGTCGATCCGCCAGATCACCGGCAAGCCGATCAAGTTTCTGGGCGTGGGCGAGAAAACCGGCGCCCTCGAGGCGTTTCATCCGGAGCGCGTGGCGGCGCGCATCCTCGGCATGGGCGACGTGCTCGGCCTGGTGGAAGAGGCGACTCGGACCGCGGACAAGGAAAAGGCCCAGGAATTCGCCCACAAGCTGGCGAAGGGCAAGGGATTCGATCTCGATGATTTCCGCGACCAGATGGCGCAGATGGAAAAAATGGGCGGCGTCGCGAGCCTGATGGGCAAGCTGCCGGGCATGGGCGAGGTGCCGGACGCGGCCAAGGCGCAGCTGGGCGACAAGCAAGTGAAGCTGATGGTCGCCATCATCAACTCCATGACACCGCACGAGCGTCGTTTACCTGACATCATCCGCGGTTCGCGCAAGCGGCGCATCGCCGCCGGTTCGGGCACGCAGGTGCAGGACGTGAACCGCCTGCTCAAGCAATTCGATCAGATGCAGAAGATGATGAAGCGCATGGGCAAGGGGGGTCTGCAGCGGATGTTGCGCGATGTCAAGGGCCGATTACCCGGTCTTCCCGGATGATATTCGCCGGATGACGCTGTGTATTTTTGTTTGAGTTGACGGAGTTAACAAACCGGCGCCGAGGGCGTATAGTTTTGCCCTCACGAGGGGACACGGAAAACAGAACCATGACAACGGAACATCAGAAACAAACGGCACAGCATCGAGCCAGGACCGCGGAACGCCGCGCCGTCACCCAGGAGACGGTGCAGAAACTGATTACCGAGCGGACCGAAATGCTGGCGCTGTACTGCCAGATGGCCGGGCTCGAACCCTACAAGAACGGCAAGAATTCGCGCGCCAAGCCGGCGCAGGAAATGCTACAGAAATTCTGCCAGGTGCTGGTGGATTACATCGCCGCCGGCCACTTCAGTCTCTACGAGCGTATCGTCAACGGCAACGAACGCCGGCAGCAGGTGTCCACCCTGGCCGAAAAACTTTATCCGCAGATCGCCGACTCCACCGAGGCGGCGCTGGATTTCAACGACAAGTATGATTGCGGCGATCACTGTGAGATCTCCCTGTCGTTTACCGACGACTTGTCAAAGCTCGGAGAAAAACTCGCCTCCCGCATCGAGCTTGAAGACACGATGATCAAGCACCTGATCGAGAGTCGCCGTTCCGCCTAGTCGCTAACCGCCGGTCAGTGACATGAACCGGACGATTTTCTGAGGTTGTTCGCGGAAATCGTGTTTTTCCGGTTTGCGCGCGATGGCCATCCGGATCGCGTTTTTCAGTTCCTCGTCCCCGATTCCCTGCCGTAGCAACGGACGCAATTCCACCTTGTCTTCCTGACCGAGGCAGAGATACAGCGCGCCGTCGGCGGACAGGCGCACACGGTTACAGCCGGCGCAGAAGTGTTGTGAAATCGGCGTGATAAAACCGATTCGAAGATCGGTACCGGCCACTCGCACATAACGCGCCGGACCTCCGCCCGACATGACCGCGGGCAGCAGTTCAAATTGTTCCGCCAGTCGCCGGCGCACTTCATCGAGACTCAGATAATGACCGCTCGCCGACCGGCCGGTGTCGCCCATGGGCATGGTCTCGATGAAGCGCAGGGTGAAGTCTTGCTCGATGCAGAACCGCACCATGTCCTCAACCTCGTCATCGTTGACGCCCTTCATCACCACCATATTGATCTTGACCGGGCGCATGCCGGCCTGGCGCGCGGCCGCCAGCCCATCCAGCACCTTGTTCAGTTTTCCGCCACGGGTGATGGCGGTGAAGCGTTCGGGTTTGAGCGAATCGAGGCTGACGTTGATACGCTGCACGCCGGACTGAAACAGGGGCAGGGCGTGTTTTTTCAGTTGTACGGCGTTGGTGCTGAGGGACAGGTCCTCCAGGCGCGGCAGCGCATGCAGCCGCGCGGCCAGGTCGGGCAAATGGTGACGCGTCAGCGGTTCGCCGCCAGTGAGGCGCACGCGGCGCACGCCCAGCTCCGTGAAGGCGCGTATCGTGCGCTCGATCTCTTTGAACGTGAGCCACTCTTCTGGTTCGGAGAAATCCCGATAGTCCGCCGGCAGGCAATACACGCAACGCAGATCGCAACGATCGGTGACAGACAGACGAACGTATTCAATCGTCCGGTTGAAGGGGTCGATCAGCTTGGGTTCCATGTCGCGTATTACTATAAGAGCACCCGGGAGCGCTGTACACCACGGAAACAGTGGGGGATTGATCTGACGCGCATTGGCTCTTTTCGCCGAATAAAATCATGCCCTCCCGCGTTTTTCCCCCAGTGACGGGCGTCAACAGTATCGGCAGGCACTATTTCAGGAAATCGTCGGCGTTCAACGCCTTGCCGTTCACGCCGCGGCTGTCGGGCCCGAGCAAATAGAGATACGCGGGCATGATGTCCTCCGGCGCGGGCAGGGTCCGGGGATTTTCGCCGGGGTAGGCACGAGCGCGCATGCCGGTGCGCACCGCACCGGGATCGAGACTGTTGACGCGAATGCACGTCTCGGCGGCACACTCATCCGCGAGTATCTGCATCAGACCTTCCAGCCCGAAGCAGGAGACGCCGTAGGCGCCGCGGTACGCGCGCCCTTGGCGGCCGGCGTCGGCGGTGGTGAAAACGATCGAGGCATCCCCGGATTTTCGCAGCAGCGGAAGACAGGCGCGCGTGAGCAGCCAGGCGGCATGCAGATTCACTTGCATCACGCGATACCACATGTCCGGCTCATAGAGCTCCATCGGCGTTAGCGTGCCGGCGTCGGCGGCGTTGTGCAGCAGGCCGTCGAGGCGGCCGAATTCCTTTTCGATGGTTTGTGCAATCTGTTCGTAATGCGCCGGTGTAGCCTGGGCGAGGTCCAGCGGCAGAATCGCCGCCTGTGGCCCGCCGCGCTGTTCGATTTCGTCGTAAACCTTTTCCAGCTTGGAGGCGGTGCGGCCCAGCAGAATCACGCTCGCTCCGTGCGCGGCGAACGTCAGCGCCGCCGCGCGTCCGATGCCATCACCGGCACCGGTGACGAGAATGTGGCGCGCGGCGAGAAGGTCAGAAGCGAGCGTGTAACGCGGCATAGAGAGGCAAGGAGATTCCGATTGTTAAGCGCCGTTGCGGCGGCACGGCCCGCGGATTGTAACGCAAGCAAAGCCGTTGCGCAGTGGTCAGGCACGGCATTACCTATTATGATGCAGCCAGGATCAAGACAGAGAGGACGCCATGAAGAAATTCTTTATCGGTTTGGTGCTGGGGTTGATCGTTGCTTTTCCGCTGGGCATCAACTTTGGCAAGGACGTGCCGCTGCTCAGCAATCCGTTCGCCGCCAAGCCCGACATCACCGAGCGCGTCAAGGAACGCACCGGCGAGCTGTACAAGGACACCAAGGAAGCGATCCACGACGCCACCAAGCCGGCCATGGACAAGCTTAAGAAATAAGAAAATAGGCAGCCGTATCAGGCAAACGTAGTTTTGCCTTCGTCGTTGACACAGATGCGGTTGCGTCCGTTATTCTTGGCCATATAAAGACGGTTGTCCGCCACTCCCAGCAGCTGGTCGATACCTTCCCCGGGATCCACGCCAAACGAGGCGATGCCGATACTGACGGTGATGGGAACGATCTTGTCGCCGACGATGAACTGCTCCCGCTCGATGGAGGCACGGATGCGTTCCGCCAGCACCGCTGTGCCCAGACGGTTGGTATCCGGCAGCAGGACGGCGAATTCCTCCCCGCCGATGCGCGCCACCGTGTCCACGCCGCGAGTCAGTTCCGTCATGATATGCGCGACCACGACGAGCGCCTCGTCGCCGGCCTGATGGCCGTGGGCGTCGTTAATTTTCTTGAAGTGATCGATGTCGAGCAGGATCACTGAAATATCCGATACGTAACGCCGTGCCATCGCCAGCGCCTTGGCGCCGTTTTCGAAAAAGGCGCGCCGGTTCCTGAGCCGGGTTAGCGGATCGGTGGTCGCCAGTTCTGCCAGCGCCAGCTTGCTGGCTTCGAGCTCGCGAATGGTATGCGCCAGCCGGTAGTGCACGTTGACGCGTGCCAGCAGTTCCATCTCGTCGATCGGTTTGGTGATGAAATCGTTCGCGCCGTTCAGAAACGCAAGGTTGCGGTCCGTATTGTCTTCGAAGGTGGTCATGACAATCACCGGGAGGTTTTTGTAGTGAGCGTCCTCGCTTTTGCGGATCTTCACCAGCAGCTGATGTCCCGTCATGTTCGGCATGTTGATGTCGGTGATGACGAGCGCGATTTCCGGATTCTTCGTGAGCACCTCCCAGGCTTCCACCCCGTCGCTGGCGTGCAGCAGACGGTAATTGCCGCCGAAATATTTCGACAGCAGCGCCTGGGTTGTCGGGGAGTCTTCCACCAGCAACAGCAGTGGCTGTTCTTCGGTATTCTTGGCCTGTTTGGGTGTCACGTTATGTCGTGTGGTCAGTGTCATCGTCAATGGCGGCGTCAGCCAAAATATAGCACGCCGCGGACCGGTCCATTCTTGTTCGAAGTCTATCCTTGCTGCACGTCACGCACCGCCTTATCGATACGCTCGGGCTCTTCCAGCGCCTTGTCTCCGCCCACGCCCATTTCGGAAAACTTGCGTGCCCCCGGCAGCAGCTTGGCCTCGAAGGAGCCCACGGTCTTGTTGTAATCGGCCACCGTGCCGTTCAGGCTGCGCCCGAGTTTCATGAGGTGTTCGCTGAAGGTGGCGAGCCGCCCGTAGAGTTCCTCGCCGACGTCGCGGATGTGCTCGGCATTGGCCGTGAGGCTCTCCTGTCGCCAGCCGTAGGCGACGGTGCGAAGCAAAGCGATGAAATTGGTGGGAGTGGAAAGAATGATCTTCTGTCGCAGGGCATCTTCGAAGAGGTCGCGGTCTATATCGAGTGCGGCGCTGAGGAACTGCTCGCCCGGAATAAACAGTACCACAAAGTCAGGCGCGTTCTTGAACTGATCCCAGTAGGCCTTGGCTGCAAGTTCCTTGACACGCTCACGCACCTTGCGCGCATGGTGCTCAAGAAATTTTTTACGCACTTCGAGGTCGGTTGCCTCAACTGCGCTTAAATAAGCGTCGAGCGGCGTCTTCACGTCGACCACGATCTCGCGCCCACCGGGCATGCGCACGATCATGTCGGGCCGCAAGCGGCCACCCTCGGTGTTCGTCTGTTCCTGCTCGTAAAAATCGCAGTACTCCACCATCCCGGCCAGTTCCGCCATGCGCTTGAGCGTCAGTTCGCCCCACTGACCGCGCACTTCCGGGCGGCGCAGCGCCTGCACCAGATTGCGCGTCTCACCTTGCAGCAGTTGCTGGGTCTGGGTCATGGTTTCGAGATGCTTGGTGAGTGAGCCGTAGGCTTCCTTGCGTTCGTTTTCCATCAGGCGGATCTGCTGCTCGGTCTTCTCCAGCGCCTCGCGCACCGGCTTGATCAGGTTTTCGACCGCTTTTTCCTTCAGCTCAAGGTCGCCCTTGGCCTGCACGTGGAATTGCTTCAGGGATTCCTGCGCGAGCTGCAGGAACGCAGTGTTGTTTTCCTTCAGCGCGCGGTTGGAGAGGGCGACAAAGGTCTGTTCGAGTCCGGCCAGTTTTTCCTGCGCCGCCTTGCGCTCCAGTTCCAGCGTGGTGGCGAGTTCCGTCACGCGCTTCTGCGTGCGCAGATGGGCGATGATCCAGCCGAGCGCCCCCGCCAGCAGGATCACGACACTGACAATAATAAGAGTGACGGCGT
>Ga0209515_10009600_pt1 | contig 10983 bp, 3 predicted proteins | sample Subgroupgradi54m_FD_187454 | JGI IMG/M metagenome (GOLD analysis project Ga0209515, IMG submission 187454) | Subsurface groundwater microbial communities from S. Glens Falls, New York, USA - GMW60B uncontaminated upgradient, 5.4 m (SPAdes)... ...
CGGCTGCGTCTCGCCGCACAGGCGGAAGGCAATAGCGGCCGTGCGCGCGCTGCGCTCGTCTACGCGCTGGCGCGGAGCGGGGATCGGGCCGGCGCCAAGGCCGAGCTCGACAAGCTCGGCCAGCTCGCGCATTCGCACCCCCTGGTTTCGTCGTTGAAGGCGTTCGTCGACAAGACGCAGAAGGTCGACGCCGGCGTAGCCGCCTTGGCGACCTCGGCGAGCGCTCCCCAAACGGCGCCGCCTGGCGTCGACGTAAGCGTGTTGCCGCGCCCCGGTGGCGGAGGTGGCGGAGGCGAGGCGCCGATCACGGGTGATGCCAAGTCGCTCGTGGCTCAAGGGACGCGGGCTCTCGGCAGAGGTGACCACGATCGCGCCAACGCGCTCTTCGCCGCCGCGCTCGACAAGAACCCAGGCGACTCGGAGGCGCAGGCGGGCCTGGGCGACGTCGCACGCGCGCAGCACAACCTGGCCGGCGCTCGCTCGTCCTACCAGAAAGCCGTCAGAATCAATTCCCACTACTTGCCCGCCCTCATCGGTCTGGCAGACGTCGAATGGGAGATGGGGGATCGCGCGTCGGCGCAACGGCGCTACAAGGAGATGGTGGACAACTTCCCCGAGCCAGCGTTGCCGCAGCACGTAAAAGACCGCGCCCACGTGAGCGCCCCCGCCCCGCAGCCGGTGGCCTCTCCCGACTCCGGCGGCGCGCAGTGAGACGCGCCTCGCGGTTTGTCTTTCCGATCGCCCTCGCGATTGCGGCGACGCTGGGATGTGAAGGTCGCCCGCGGCCCGGGAGCGGAAAAGAACCTGGTACTGGGCCCAAGCCGCGCAGCGGCCCGGCCATCGCCCTTTTCGATCTCACGGCCGGTATACCCGAAGAAGATCGGCAGACCTTGTTCGTGGGTCCGCGCAAAAGAAGCTTCGATCAGCTCGTTCGTGCCATCGAAGACACTGCAAAGGACAAGGATATCAAGGGCGTGCTGGTGAAGTTCGGCTCCGTGTCTCTCGGCATGGCACGCGCCGAGGAGATCGGAACCATGATGGGCGATCTAAGGAAGGCGAAGATACCCGTCTTCTGCCACGCCGACGGCTTCACCAACGCGACGATGCTCGCGGCGGCGCGCGCGTGCGAAAAGCTCTACGTCTCGCCGGCGGGTGAGGTCGAGACCATCGGGATCGCGGCCCAGATCGTCTATTTGCGCAAGCTGCTCGCCGACGAGCTCAAGGTCTCCGTCGACATGCTGCAAGTAGGAAAATTCAAGGGCGCCGAGGAGCCGCTCACGCGCGACGGTCCGAGCGACGAGGCGCGCGCGTCGCTCGAGGCCGTGCTCGCCGACATACGCCAGAGCTGGCTCTCGGGCATCAAGGCGGGGCGCTCGAACCTCGCAAATGAGGACGTCGCCGAAGATGGACCCTACGCACCGAACAAAGCGAAGGAGCTGGGACTCATCGACGCCGTCGGTTACTGGGATGACGCGCTGGCGGACGTGAAAAAAACCGCGAGCGCGCCGCGCGAGGAATCGCGCTTCGGCGGCGGAGCGGAGGACAAACAGGACGACTTCGGTGATCTGGTGCGCGCGCTCGCCGGCGGCGGCGGTGGCGCACCGATCGCGCTCATCCGCGCGACCGGAAGCATCTCCATGAGCGGGGGTGGCGGTCTGTTCGGCGGGCGCGGCGGCATCACCGAAAAAGACTTGTCCAAGACACTCGGAAAGATCGAGAAGGACGAGGACATCAAGGCGCTCGTCGTGCGGATCGACTCTCCCGGCGGAAGCGCCCTCGCGAGCGATTTGCTCTGGCATCAACTGATGCGCGTGCGCAAAAAGAAGCCGATCGTCGTGAGCGTGGGCGAGATGGCGGCCAGCGGCGGCTACTACCTCGCGTGCACGGGGTCGGTGATTTTTGCCGACAAAGCGAGCATCCTCGGTTCCATCGGGGTCGTTGGAGGAAAGCTCGCCGTCGGCCCCGCGCTCGAGCGTTTCGGTATCCACACCGAGACGTTCACCGGAAAGGGTCGCGATCCAAAGGCGCAGCACCGCACAGCGTACCTGTCACCGCTCGTGGAGTGGGACGAGTCGACCAGAGCGCGCGTGCTCGAGACGATGACCGCCATCTACGACCTTTTCCTGGCGCGCGTTGCCGAAGGGCGTAGCACCGAGGGGCGCGTGATGAGCGTAGAACACGTTCAGCCCAGCGCGGAGGGGCGCATTTTCAGCGGTCGCGAAGCGAAGCTGCGCGGCCTTGTGGACGAGCTTGGTGGTCTGCGCGAGGCGATCGTCAAAGCCCGCGCGCTCGCGAAGCTGCCCGATGACGCGGGGGTGCAGGTCATGGGGGCGAAGCCCACGTTCCTCGACGCGCTCGATCCGGGGGACGACGTTGAGGAGCGCGCGCACGCGCTGGATCAGGCTCGACCGAAGCCGCTCGATGCATTCGAGGAGGGGGCGCCCGAGCTCATGCCGTTCGTCGGCAGCTTGCTGCCGCTCGTGGAGGGGGAGCGAAGTGTGCTGGCCGTGCCCTACGCCGTTCACGTGAAGTAACCGGATCGGACTCAGGGGTCGGAGTCGGACCCGGAGTCACGGTCGGAGTCGGGGTCGGATCTGGAGTCAGCGCAGCATGATCGCCCCGAGCGCGGAGAGCAGGAGCAGCGGCACGAGGACCACGAGCGTGACGCCCACGACGAAGAGGACAATCTTTTGTCGCTTCATGGCGTTTGCGCTCATTTCGATGGCATGCGCCTGATGCGATAACCCCTCGCGCTGCCTCTCGAGCGCTTCCTCCTGCAGCCTGAGAGACCGGTCCTGTTTGTCGGCGGCTGCGGCGAGCAAGCTCTTGATTTCTCGGAGCAGCTCGGTCGACTCGTCGGATGCCATGCAGCGATTGTACGTGATGCCATGCAGCGATTGTACGTGAGGCGGGCCCGCCCCCTCCCGGCCAGGGGGTGCCAGCTGTAGGCTCCACACCTACCGAATTTGAACTCCCGCAATCTCGCGGAGTTTCGCGCAGGTGCGTTAGAGTAGACGGCCAGATGGAAGGGCCGGTCACAGACGGCGCCCCGGAAACGGACGAGGCGTCGTCTTCTGCAGAGGAGCCTTCGACGAAAGTCGAGACGCTGCCGCCGCCCGAGTGGACCGGGCCCGTTGCCGCCGGACGGCGCGGCTCTCAGGCCCCCTCGCCGCTGCCGCGACGAACCGGTCGGCGTGCAGACGAAGGGCAGATTCGCGCGCGGCTCGAGGAAGCGTCGGTGGCGGGGGACACGACGCTCGAGCGGGATACGGCCATCCAATTGGCGCGATGGCTCGCTGCGCGAGAGCGGGATCTCGATCTCGCGACGCAGCTCGCGTTTCGGGCGCTTCAGATCGACGAAAATGACGAGCTGCGGCGCGAGCTCGCGGCGTGGCTCGAGAGTCTCGGCGAGGCGGGGCTCGCCGCCGCCGAGCTCAGGAAGCTCGCTTTGCGCCATGCGGACGACGCCGGGGCCATGGCGGCAATCCTCGTTCGTGTGGGAGTTCTCCACGCGCGCGCGGGGGATGCGGTCGGCGCCAGCGAGGCGTTCGCTGAGGTTGCCCGTCTGAATCCCGAAGATGCTCTGGCCTGCGAGCTCATGGGCACGCTGGCATCATGGGCTCCCGACATCGTGACGCCCGAAGCGGCTTCGGCTGCCTACGTGGAGGCCGCTGCGCGTCGCGGTGCGAGCGGCGGACAAGCGGCCAGAGAAGCGGCGCTCGAAGACCTCCTGCGTGCTCTCGAGGTGGATCCGACGTACGAGCCGGCGGCGCGGGCACTCGCCGGCGCGCTCGCGGAGAGCGGAAAAACGCGGGCAGCGGACGAGATCTGGCGCCGGCACGCGAGCGCGATGGCCCAGAGCGATCTCGAGCGGGCCCGGCTCGTACACGAGCGGAGGCGCGTCGCGTTCGTAGAGGCGGGCGATCTGGTGCACGCGCTCGGAGCCGCGCTCGACGAGGGGCTCGATCAGCACCTCGATGGGCAAGGGGCGGGGCATTTCGACGATCTGCTTCTTCGCACTGGTCTTCTCGATCTTCTTGCGGAGAGGCTCTCGGTACGCGCGGAGCGCGCGAACACACCCAGCGAGCGAGCGCGGCTCTACCAAGAGCTGGCGCGCCTGTATTCCGGCCCACTCGCCAGCCCATCGCGTGCAGCACTCGCCCACATGGACGCGCTCGCCGCCGAGCCCGGGCAGATCGAGGCGACGTTGGCGCTCGGAGCCCACGCTACGTCGTCTCGCGACATGACGGTGCTCGTCGACGGCCTCGTGCGCGCGGTGCTCGCCGCGGGCGAGCCCGACGATGCGGAGTTTCGCGCGGGCCGTCTCGCGAGCGCGCGGCTCTTGGCGCAGATTGCGGACGAGCAGCTCCGAGAGCCCGGCGTTGCGATGTGGGCTCACGAACAGGTGCTCGTCCTGATGCCGAACGACCGGACTGCACGCGCTGGGGTCAGGCGCGCTTCGCCTCGAATCCAAGCACTCCATGCCGAGCTCGTTCGCGCGAAGAACGAGCTCGCTTCGTCCTCGGAGGCGACGCGACTCGAGGCGCTGCACAAGCTCGCCGTGATTCTGCGCGGAATGCCCGGCGACGCGGATATTTTGGTCGAGGTGCTGGCGGAGCTCGCAAGGCATGCTCCGGAGGGCGGGCGCTCGGCGTCCGGCAGCATTCCCACGCTGGAGGCCGCGCGCGTGGCTGCGAGGCGTGGGAAGAGGGAGGACGCCGCAAGCCTCGCGCGCGAACGGCTTCTGGATTCCAAGGCCTCGTCCGAGGTTCGAGCCGAGGCGTACCTGATCCTTTCGGCAGCAGCGCGCTCCCTCGGCGCCGTTTCGGAGGCGAACGATGCCACGCGCGCGCTCCTCGATATCGGAAATGGCCCATCCAAGGTGTCGGTCGAGGTAGCGAGCGCCGCCTGGCTGAACGCGACGCTCGCCAAGGACAAGAGGACGCGCGCGCTGGCCATCGACGCGCTGGCATCGGGCTGCGCATCACCACTCGCGGCCGTGCTTCACGCGTGCGCGTCGGAGGAGCTGCTCGGCGCGGGCGACGCCGAAGGGGCCCGGCGCGCAGCGGAGAAGGCGTGCCGTGCGGACCCACACGACGCACGCTGCGTGGTGGCACTGGCAAATGCCGTGTCTCGCGACGCGCGGGTGGATCGCAGTGGGGCGTCGGCGGTCGAGCGGGCCATCGTGGTGGTCGCTCCCACGAGCGCGTGGTGTGAGGCGCTGGCCCAGGCCCTCGAGGAGCTCGGCGAAAATGGGTACGCTGTCGCGTGGACGCAGCGCCTCGTCGCGCTCGTGCCGGGGGACCTCGGCAAGGTGCGGTTCCTACTGGACCGGATCGTGCGCGCAAAAGATGGCGCTCGCCTGGGGGACGCGCTCGCCTGGGCGCTCTCCCAACCGCAGCCCGGGCGCGAGCTGGGCGAATTGATCGCCGGCGCGTTGCACGAGCTTGCGGACGTCGATGCCGATCGCGCGGTCGTCATCGCGCGGCGCGCCCTCGACGTTCTCGGACCGCGTCACGCCGGGCTCCGTGCGGCGATGCTTCACGTCGCAGATCGCGCAGAGGACGATGCGTTCGCCGCCGCGCTTCTCGAGCGCTGGATCGCCGCGGGGGCACCGGCGCCCGAGCGAAAGACGCTCTTCGTGATGCTCGCGAATCGGCGGTCCCGCGCAGCCGACGTGGAGGGCGAGGTGCGCGCGCTCGCTCGGGCGCTCCGCGAAGGCGCGTCGCCGAACGAGCTGGCGGAGCGCATCGTGACTCTCACGGGTGAGGCGCTGAGCGGCGATGGAGAGCTCGCGTGGCTCGAAGCACGGGCGGAGCTTCTGAGCGCTCGTGGCGAGCATTCGGCCGCGACGCACGCTTGGCGCGACGTCGGCGGCGCGGCGTGGGATCTCGCAGGCGACAGAGCCCGCGCGCTCCGCGCGTGGGTGCGCGCCGCAAAACTCGCCCCTTCGCGAGGGTACATGACGCTGGGGTTCGACCTCGCGCGCTTCGCTGATGGCGCCTACGCGCTCGACGTTCTGGACGATCTGGCCGATCGCGAGACGGAGGCCGCCCGAAGCGGCCTCATTGCTCTCGAAGCCGCGCGTGTGGCGCTCTCGCTCGGAGAGCCGGCGCGCGCGTTCGATCTCGCGCGGAGAGCGCTTGCGAAGAACAAGTCGTTGGGCGATGCCCTCGAGATTGCCGAGCGAGGCGCGGCGGCGACGAACCGTGTCGTCGAGATGAGCCCTGTGTATGACGATCTTGCACGGCGCGCGCTCGGTCGCTTCGGAAGGCGCGCGGCTCACTACCGCGGTGCACGTTTCTTCGAGCATCGGGCCAAGCTGGATCTCGCGCTCAAGCACGCGGCCGAGGCGTTCACCGCGGTTCCGTCCGAAGGAAACACGCTGGCTCTCCTCTCGCGGACCGCAGATCGCGCGCAGGCGCGAGGTGTTGCGGTTCGCGCCATCGAACACGTCGCGGAGCTCGCACGCGGTCCGCAGGGGCGCGCTGCGTGGCTCTTGCGTGCGGCGAGCATCGCTGGGGGGGGAGAGGAAGGCATCAGGCAGCGTTTCGACGTGCTTCTGCGCGCGGTCATCATTGCGCCCGACCATGGGACGCTGTCGTTTCTCGCCGACTCGGTTCGGGAGCTTCTCGCGCGCGCGCCGGACGAACGCGAGGTCGTGCAAATGCGTCTCGTTCGCGCGAGCGACGCTCTGGCGAAGAAGCTCGATGGCCCCGAGGGAGCGCGCGTGGCGATTGCGTTCGCCGAGCTGACCCTGGATCTGTTCGGCGATGCGGAGGGGGCACTCCACGCCGTGGAGCGGGCGCTTCAGGCGGACGGCGACCTCGACGAGTTCGCACGCCTCGTACCGAAAGCGGCGCTCTTGGCGCGCTCGGACTCCGCACCGGAGTCTCTCCGCCGTGCGTACGCCGCGGCGCAGAAGCCGTACGCGAACGTGGGCGTGCCGGCGCTCAAGATGCTCGGTGCGATCGCGGGGGCGCTCGGCGACGCCGAGACGCGAGCCAACGTGCTCGTGATGGCGGTGGAGAAGGATCAGGACGACGACAGGCTCGTCTACGACGCCGACGAAGCTCTTTCCACCTACAAGGATTCGGACCTGACTGCGCGCTTCGCCAAGAGAGTGAGCGACGAGCGGCGCGTCGAATCGATTCGCGTGCACGCGCGCGAAGAGGCCTCGGCTGGAAGGCACGACGCGGCCATCGCGGTGTTGGAGCGCGCGGTCACGACGGTGGGTGACGAGGCGCGCGTGCAGGTCGAGGCCGAGCTGCGCGAGGCCTACGACGCGCTAGGCTTCGGACCAGAGGCCGAGCGGCGCCTACTTCGCGAGGCGCGGGACGCGAAGCTCACGGCGCCGGCGCGCGCCGACAAGTGGGCGGAAATCGCCGTCGGACGCGAGGGGCTCGGCGACATGGCGGGCGCCGTGGATGCTCTCGAGCATGCGACAAAGCTCGACCCGGAGCCCGTCGGGCGCTTTAGCGAGCTCGAACGGGTCGCCGACCTTGCCGGGCTCGCGGACCAACGCGTCGCGGCGCTTCGCCAGATCGTGGAGCGTTTGGGAGGTGGGGCGCAGGCTGCTCCGGCGCTCAAACGGCTCGCGCGCGCCCTCGCCACCCAAGGCGAAACGAACGAGGCGGAGGCAATGTGGCGCCGCATCGTGGTGGTGGAGCCCGACGACGAAGAATCGGACTACGCCCTCGAGGAGATCATCACCGCGCGCGGCGACTACGCAGAGCTCGCCAAGCAACTCGCGAGGCGCGCCGAACGCCTCGGACGCCAGAGCGGCACACGCGAGGCTCTGCGCCCCGTTCGGCTGCGTCGCGCGGCGATTCTGGAGCAGCGCCTCGATCGCGTTCCCGAAGCCTGCGAAGAGCTCGAACGTTTGCTCGTGGAATGGCCTGACAACGAGGCCGCGCTCTCCTACCTTGCAGACCTTTACGAGCGCACCGGCGAGCCGGCGCGCGCGATTGCGCTATGGCAACGCCTGGCCGGGCTCGCGCGGGATTCCGGCAAGCGCGCAGAAGTGATCCTTCGGGCTGCCCGCGCGTGCGCCGCCGCGGGTGACCTCGACAACGCTCGAGAGAGGGTGCACGAGGTGCTCGCGGTCAAACCGCAGGATCCGGACGCGCTCGAGCTTCGCGTCAACATCGCTCGCTCACTCGAGAGCACGCGCGAGCTTGGCGACGCGCTCGCCGATCTTGCCAGTGCGTCTGCGGAAGACGCCCTCTCGCGGAGCGACATGCTGGTCGAGGCCGCTCAGGCTGCGGCGCGCGCCGGGGACATTCAGCCCGCCCTCGGTCGCGCGCAGCGCGCCGCATCGATCGCGCCACAGCGGGCAAAAACGCAGCTCTTCGCTCGGGGGCTCGAATACCGTGTTCGTGGCGCGGGCGCACCCGACGAGGCGCGCGCGACCATCGAGTCGCTGGGGCGTATCAAGGAGTCGCTCGACATCGATGATGCGGCGCTACAGACGTTTCTTCTGGCCGAGGCGCTCGACGTCGTGCAAGGCGGCGGCGCCGGTTTGCGCAAGCTGAGCGAGCGTTATGCGGAGCTAGGAGCGCACCCGCTCGTCGCCGTGGGTATGGCGGAGCGCCTCGTTTCGCAGTGGAATTTTGCGACGGCGGTCCCCCTCTTCGACGCAGCGCTCAAGGGCAATCTCCTCGGCCTTCGCCGCCGTGGGACAGTGGCGCTCGCGGCCGCCGACGCAGCCGCTCGATGCGAGCGCGTCTCGGAGGCTCTGCATTTTCTCGACGAAGCGGCCTCCGATCCCGAGACGCGGACCGCGGCGCTCAGGCGTATCGCGCAGCTTGCTGCTGCGGAGGGGGACGTGCAGCGCTCCCGGAAGGTACTCCTCGAGCTCGCCCGAACGGTCGAAGGGTCCGAGCGCGCGCGGACGTTGGCCCAGCTAGGGCGTGCGCTGTTTGCGTCGCAAGCGCCGCAAGATCGAGGCGAAGCGGTGCAAGCTTTCATCGACGCAATCGAGGCGGCAGAAGATGCCGCGTTCGCCGAAGAGCTCGGGATCGAGCTGCAAGAGCTGCGAAAACGCCAGTCGGTCTCCCCGCACGGCTTGGCATCGTGGCCGCCGCCGGAGCTCGTAGGCGACACAGTCGCCATCATCGGTGCGCCGGAGGTCGTGTCCAACGCGGAGTCGGACCTTCCAGCAGCGGAGGCGCCCGAGCCGGTCAAACCCCTTCCGGTCGTCTCCATCAAAGACCTCGAGAAAGCCGTCGAGGAGGCCACCGGTGCCACGGAGCGTGCTGCACGCCTGCTCTCGCTTGCGACGGCGAAACTGGAAGAGGGGCGCGCGGAGGAGGCGGAGAAGATCCTCGTCGAGGCATTCATCGATGGCTCGCTCGAAGCAGGCGACATCCTCGCCGGACAGCTCGAGCTTCAGCAGGGGCGAACGGCCGAGTTGGTACGCGTGCGGCGGCAGCTCGTCGACATGGTGCCGGGGGACATGGGACGGCTGGAGGCTCTCGCGGCCGCCGCCCTGGCCGATCACAACCCGATTTACGCGCGCGCCATCGAGCACGTGATGCGGGCATTCGATCCCGGCGCCGGCCCGCTTCCGCCGCCGCCGCTGAGCGCACAGACCGAGCAGCCCAAGATACTGGAGCTGCTTACGCGCCACTCTCACGAGCCAGCGGGCGAGGCCGTCGCACTCGTTTGGGAGGGGGCGACGACCACGTTCGTCCGGACGCCCGCGTCCTACGCAATCACCGGCCTCGAGCGCATCGTGCCGGGTGGCTCGTCGATCCTCGCGCGCCTTTACGAAATCTCGGTGCGCCTGCTCGACGCGCCCAGAATTCCGCTCTTCGTGCGTCGCGCCACCGGGCAACTCTCCCACCTCGTCGCACTGCTTCAGCCGCCATCCGCGATTTTGTCGTGCGACACACGCGAGGACAGCGCGGAGTTGAGGCACGCCTTAGGTCAGGCGCTTTCGGCGGCGCTCTCGCAAAATGCGCTCGTTCTTGGCCTGTCCGAGAGCGAAGCGCGCTCGATGTGGAGCGCCGTATGCGGCGCGTTCGGACCACCCGAGCTAGGTCGCGCCCTGGACGGCGAGAGCGCTAAGCTTGCGGAGACGTTCTGGCAAGTGCTCCCGGCGCGGACTCAAAGGCGGCTTAAGGAGCTTTTGACCGCCGGACACCACACACGCTTCGAGCTTCTCGTGGAGCGGGCACGCCAGAGCGGGCGGCGCGTGGGGTTGTTTTTGACCGGCGACTTCGGCTTCGCCGCGCGCGCGCTCGTGCGCGAGCAGGCGAGCCTCCGCCCCGAGGCGCTCTCTTCGCCTGGTGGATTGGCGGTCGCGTGCGCACAAATTCCGGCGCTGGCCGATCTGTTCCGTCTGGCGGTGCGGGCGGAGTATGCCGACGCGCGCTGGCATCCAGAGACGCCCATGTCGCGGCGCCTCTCGAGCGGTAGAATTCGGGTTCTCTGACGATGCAGCTGGGGAAGTATCTCGCGATGGTCGCATCTGCATCGGCGCTCGCCGCGGGAGCGTGCATCATCGCAGACCCGCTGGCGACGCTTCCAGTCTCGGCCGAGCGCCGGCCGACCATCGTTCGCGACAAAGTCGTTCCGCCCATCTCGCAGGTATTGGGGGTTTTCCCCTCGCGCGATGGCTTTTCGATCGAAGTCGAGGTCGACCCGAAACAGACGATCGAATGGCGCCTCTTCGTCGACTACAACCCGTTCACCGGGACGGGGCAGGTCGGCCACGGAACGGAGGGCCCCACCGACGGCGGCAGTCGCCAGGTGTATCTCAAGAACAACGACACCAACATCGTGCCCGAGCCGGGGCAATGTCACGTCGTCGAGGCGCTGGTCGCGCTCCGATTTGCCGGCCTTGCCGACAAGGACAACCACTCGTTCGATTCGCGCGGCGGCGACAGCGTCGTTTGGTTCTATAGCCCCACCGGCGATTTGCGTGGATGTCCCGTGTACGACGCCGGTACCGACGGCGCGTTTTTCGATGTCCAGCCC
>Ga0209515_10009604_pt1 | contig 10976 bp, 9 predicted proteins | sample Subgroupgradi54m_FD_187454 | JGI IMG/M metagenome (GOLD analysis project Ga0209515, IMG submission 187454) | Subsurface groundwater microbial communities from S. Glens Falls, New York, USA - GMW60B uncontaminated upgradient, 5.4 m (SPAdes)... ...
GCGTTACTGGCGATACAATAATTTGGACTAATAAAGGATTAATGGAGATTAAAGATGTACCAAGATACTATTATGTTGATTCCAAGACACACCAGGTATATGGAGCAAAGCTTCCAGGTTTGGATACTGATAATGTAGTTTCCACAAAAAATTTCGCATCCCACTGGTTTAATTTAGGTAAACAAAAAACAATAAAAATCAGGTTAGATCAAGGATTTGATCTGGAAGGAACTCCCGAACATCCGGTTGTGGTTATGGGAAGTGACGGAAAGTTAAAATTTAGAAATCTGGAACAAATTGAAGAAGGTGACTTTGTGGCAATTCAATATGGAAGAGAAGTATTCGGCACTCTAGAGATGATGGATAGTGACACAGCTTATCTTTTGGGTCTTTTAACAGGAGATGGTAACCTATCTCATGCCAGTAGGGTAGGTCTTACCAGCACCGACCCAGAAGTTATTGAATTCTATAGACAATATTTGAAAACTCATTTTCCAAAAGGCGCTATTTCAACTAGTATTAATGGTCAATCCTTTTTAATTTCAAACTGGGATTTTAAAAAGTATTTATACCAAATGGGTATGTCCTATCTGCTTTCTTATGATAAGGTCATTCCTCCCACCATACTTCAGGCTCCTAAAAGTATACAAGTGGCTTTTTTGCAAGGACTATTTGATACAGATGCATCAATAGAAAAAAATCGCGGTGTATTTGAATATACTACTGTCAGCGAGCGGATGGCTAAACAGGTACAGATGTTGCTTTTAAATTTAGGGGTGGTGGCCAGCTTGAATATAAAGGGTAGAAAAGAAAATGGATACTATCGTTCAGTATATAGAATTGCTATTAGTGGGGCTTCACTGGTTGCTTTTAGTAAATCAGTTGGATTCCGTTTAAGCAGAAAGCAGTTTCTTCTTGAAGGGCATGTTAAAAAAATGGATCGGGTAAATACTAATATTGATATCATTCCTGGAATATCCCATTTAGTAGACGAATCATGGAGAAAAATATCTGAGAATAAATTAAGCAATGAGAAGTTATCTAAAATTATAGACAAGGTACGTAGAAGAGGACGGGTTTCCAGGCAAACACTGACTGAATATATACTTTTTGTAAAAAGTTTAGATATTGAGGTTCCTCATCTTGAGTATCTTCGTAGTATTCTTGAGGCCAAATTGTTTTTCTCAAAAGCTGTAAAACTAGAATATAGTGAAGCGAGTGTTTATGATTTTACTGTGCCGTTAGCACATAGCTTTCTTGGAAATGGATTCATTAATCATAATACCCTCCTTTCCCGGGCAGTGGCCGGGGAAGCCGGAGTGCCGTTTTTTTCAATAGCCGGATCAGAATTTATGGAAATGCTGGTGGGAGTGGGCGCTGCCAGAGTCCGTGATATGTTTGCCCAGGCCAAAAAAGCCGGCCCGGCCATTATTTTTATTGATGAAGTGGAATCAATTGGCAGACAAAGAGGGATGGGGTTTTCCGGAGGTCATGATGAAAGAGAGCAAACCTTAAACCAAATTCTGGTGGAGATGGATGGTTTTACTCCTAACGATCATGTCATTGTGCTGGCAGCTACTAATCGGCCGGATCTTTTGGATGCAGCGTTGGTTCGACCAGGCCGGTTTGACCGGAGAGTAATGTTATCTTTACCGGATTTGGAAGATCGCAAAGCCATTATTGAACTGCATATGAAAGGTAAACCATTTACCGGAGAGGTTTCTATAGAAAGACTGGCCAGAAGAACAGTGGGGTTTTCCGGTGCAGATTTGGCCAATATGTTAAATGAAGCAGCTATTTTAGCAGCCAGAGAAAGTAAAACTAAAATTGATTCTAAAGACTTGGAAGAAGCGGCTACCAAAGAAAAACTGGGTCCGCAAAGAAAAAGAATGCAATCAGATAATGATAGAAAGCTGGCAGCTTATCATGAAGCTGGTCATGCTATTGTCGGACATAATCTGGTTAAGGTTGATCCGGTTCATCGGATTTCCATTATTTCCCGGGGAGCTTCCGGAGGTCATACCCTGTTTCCTCCTACAGAGGATCGGTCAAATGAAACCAAATCAAGACTGTTGGAACAAATCACCGCGGCTTTAGGTGGTCAGGCAGCAGAGGAGCTTATTTTTAAAGATATTTCAACCGGAGCAGCTTCGGATATTGAAGTAGCCACCAATATTGCCAGAAGCATGGTTACTCAATACGGCATGAGTCCTTTGGGCCCAATTAATGTCAATTCCAGGCCCACGTTTGGCATGTGGAGGGGTCTGGATGAAGGAGAGGGACTTTCACCCAAGCTGCATGATGCAGTGGATGTGGAAGTTAAAAGAATAATGGATGATTGTTATAAACAAGCGCAAGTAATCCTAAAAAAACAAAAAATAAAGCTGGATAAAGTAGCCAAAGCGCTTCTGGAAAAAGAAACTTTGGATACGGATGAATTTGAAAAAATTGTGGGGAAGAAAAAATCCTAATACCGCCTATGTCAGCAGAGACTTTTCCATTAGAGAAATTTTTATCAAGTGCGATTGGAGTTAGTCAAACTCAAGCTGAAGCTAAACAAGGAGAATATTTTTATACCCTACCTCATGTTGGGGTAGCCGCAACTCCTATGACTTTAACTACTAATAATAATCGCTTGCGTTCTCTAGCAGGTGAATTTTCGAGTGGTAATTCTACAGGAACAATTTATCCGCATTGGCTCCCCGGCGAAGCGTTTATGGAAGCAGCTATAGTATTAGAAGCCAATCATGACGGGCAAAGGCATGAACCTTCAGTATTAGAAGTGGAGTATCATCCATTTCACGCTTCTCTTAAAAGAGGAATGTTTCATAGGGGATTTAGTGATTCGGAATTTGGTGATATGGCAAACTACCATCAATATTTAAATCTAAATATGTCTTTTGGGGTGTTTTCTGGTGAAGAGCAGCAAGCATATCTTGACTCTGATTTATATACTTTGCTGACTCAACTAACCGGAGAAGACGATCAAAGACATCTGCCTACTGATGAACAAAGAGCAAAAGGAATCAGGAATTATGATGTCCGGAAAAAGCCGTTAGTTTGGATGAACGTCAGTGATTTAACCGGGGCAGTTGTAGAAAAGCATGCAGCTAAAATAGCAGTTTTCAGAGAAATAGCGCCTTTGCATAGCTCTGATGATCGTTGGCATAAACTATATTATCGTTTCCTGCGGGGAAGAAATATCAGACCAGATCAACCAACTTTTGAGGCTGCAATGAGACAATTACAACGTACGAAAACACCGTTAAGTATCCATAGTGGTTTGCAGTTACGTACTGAAATTCCCAGGCAGGCAGTTATAAAAATAATGAATGTTGATGAGTCTTCTGGACATATTTTAGATCAAGTTGAAGAACTGTTAAAAAGGGAAGATCCTAAAAAGGCTTTTGCTGAGCTTAAAAGATTTGAGGAAAAACATTTTAAGAGAACCCTCCCGCAACAGGAACGTCGTAAACGTGCTCGGGAGATCAAAATTGCAGAAGATCAATCCTCATTCGAATATATTGAAATAAGGCATGCTATGCTTCATCTTCAGATTGACGCCGAAGAAACCCGTCAACGAACAGCCAGAAAAAAGAATTTAGGTACCTTATTATGATTGTTGAATTAAAGCATGCAATAAGCGAGGTTAAAGAGAACCCATCGGATCCGGAAAGGGTGACTGCTTATTGGCGAGCTAAACTGCCAGATTTATTTATCCCCAGCTGTGATTGGACTGCCAAAGAAATAAGTAGGCCAATGAAGGATATTACGGGTGAAGATGTTCCAACAGTGATGGTTCCGGCTACAGAAGAAATTACTCTTTCAGCTTTAGGTAGGATATTTCCCGATCTCATGAGTCAAACTGTCAGGGGAGGTATTACTGTAATAGATACTTATCAGGCAAATTACTGGGTAAAACTATATGCTTCGCTCAAATCGCCAAACTACCAAGTTCCCCGGGATTTAGCTGAAGAATTTGCTGATGATCAAGGATATTTTGGTACAAGAGAGCGTACCTATATATTAGCTTCCTTAGCAACTGAAGATCTTAATGACTATTTTTTAAATCAAGATGGAACTTGGGCTTGGTTGCTTGGGTCACGTATTAAGGGAGATATAGTTATTGCTGGTTTTCTTCCTGAAGGTAATATAGTTGTTACTTCGACTATCCTCGATACACCACTTCGGGGTGGATGGTGCTTCGAAGAATTTAGAGAAGATCAAAGACCACATCTATTAACTTTGGTGGAACTGCATGCACAAAATGGTCTGGGAGAGCATAGGATTTCCTGATAAGTATGATAGTATGGTAACAATGCGGATTAGCCATATTATCATTGTTTTCGTTATCACTCTGGTTGTTTTTTTGGGGAATTGCGGTATGGTTTTGGCATCAAGTATGGACCAAATAGGAAAGTCCAATCTTGATCCTTCCTCTCCGGTTTATTTTTTAAAAACCATCCGCGAAAGTCTGGAAACAAAATTTGCCGGTATGGGAAAAGCCAGATGGCTTAAGGAGCTGGAATTTTCCACCAGAAGAATCAGGGAAGTAAACGCTTTAATAACTAAAGAGCAGGATTTAATTGCTCCCACTTTGGAAAAATATAAATCAAATTTAAGCAGTATTCCGCAAAAAGACCTGGGGGATCCGGCAATAGTGAGTAGGATTAAAGATAGTTTAACTCTACAACTTAATGATTTATTGGCTGTTTATGGTCAGGTGGCAAACTCCACAGCCAGAATGGCCATCAGAGCTGCTATCAATGCCATTGTCTTAAGAGTGGATATTCCTCAAGCTTCAAAATTACCGGCATGTAGCTTCTTAAAGTCCGAAGCTTCATCTTCGGCTTTGAACCAGACAGAAAAAGCAGTTTACTCAGAAAGAGCCAAAAATTGCTTTGGTCTTTAAAAACTTAAGTTGTTGATAATCCTTTATAGTTTGAGCATAAAATAGCAGGGTTTTATTAATCAAAATTTCCGGACCAAAATTAGATTTTACTAGATTTAGAGAGTTTGCTTTAAATTGTTTTAACAGTTTTTGGTTACTTAGCAGTTTTAAAACAGCTTTGGCAAAAACTTCTTTATCCTCTTTTACCATGAACCCGTTTTTATTATTAACAACCAGTCCTTTATAGGCTAAGTCTTTAACCACTATTAAAGGCAGGGCTGAGGCTGCTGCTTCAATTGCTACCATCGGGTGAACCTCCGAAGTAGAGGCAAAGACAAAAATATCCGCATCAGCATAAACTTTAGGCATCTCATCAAATTTAACACTGCCAATAAAATGTATTCTTTTACTAAGGTTTAATTTCCCGGATAATTTTTTAAGCCAATTTAGCTCTCCCCAGTCAGGCCCGACAATGACCAGATGGGCAAAAAGATTTAAAACAGCTATTTTCTCAAACGCTCTGATAAGAAACTCAAAATTTTTCTCTTTGCCAACCCGTCCTACTGATAAGAGTAAAGGGGAGTTTGGGGGAATGCGGCATTTTTTGCGCAGAAAACCTTTTTTTTGATTTTTAAATTTGTCCAGATCAACAAAATTTGGTATTACCTGAATATTTTTATTCACCCCGGCAGCGATTAGCTGATCCTGCATTTTTTTGGAAGGAGCAATGGATCCGTCACAAAGATTGCCAAACCTTTTTAAAAAGAATTTATCCATTAGCTTCGGTTTAATAAATTTGCCTTTTAAAAAATAATGGGCAAATTGATCAACCTGGATATGAAAAGTGGAAACAAACGGTACTTTTTTTGCTCTGGCCACCACCATTCCAAGGAGAGAAAAGGCGCCATTGCCGTGAGCATGAATAATATCAAAATCAAATTCAACCATTTTCCAAAAGTTTTTGCTGGTAATGGGTAAAGGTAATCTGGCTCCGTCAGGTAAACGGGGTATTAACCGAACTGAGGGTAATCTAAAGACATTTTCTTCGGTGTCTTTATAATCTTTGGACTTTGGGGCAAAAATATAAACGCTGTGACCGGATTTTTTTAAGAATCTGGCAAAATAATCAACCGAGGTGGCCACCCCGGAAGGTTGAGGCAGGTAATTATCGGTAAAAAAAGCAATTCGCATAAGTTCTAATACCTGATTATAGCAGGTTTTTTGAGCTGACTCTAAATATCTGTTAGAATCAAATAATGATACAAAAACTACTGCGGATTTTTTTAAATTTTGGGGCGGTATATTTAATTTTTAATGGACTGGTATATCTATTTAATATTAGATTAGCCTCAGTAGAAAATGTTTGGCCAATATCTGCCATTTATTATGCCAGACTGCTGGATGCAATCTATGCCTCATTTGTATTTTTGGCAGCAGTTTTAATATTCATTGCGCAAAAGGATTTAAAAAAGTACAAAGATTTAATTTTCTATTCGACAATTTGGGCTTTTTTTCATGGAGTTTTGCTAATTTTTTTAAGTTTGACTCAGAATTTTACTAAAGACTCTCCATCTCTTCCATCTTTATATATTTGGATTCCTTTTTACAGTCAGTTTTTGTTATTTGAAGTATTGCTGCTTTTTATCTACATTGTTCTGGTAGTTTTATGGTTTAAGGGTGGTAAAAATGGCTAAAATTCCCAGAGTTTCTATTGTGATTCCTGCTTACAATGAGCAAAGGTGTATAGAAAAATGCCTGTTTTCTCTACTTGAATCGCAGCAGACCACAAAAGTAAATTATGAAGTGATTTTGGTTGATAATCAGTGTACGGATAAAACCGTTGAACTGGCCCAGCAGTTTAAAGAAGCGATGAATTTAAAGATTGTATCTGAGGCAAAACAGGGCAGGGGACCGGCCAGAGCCAGAGGATTTAGGGAAGCCAAAGGTCAGATTATTCTTTCCGGCGATGCAGATACAATTTTTTATAAAGACTGGATCGAAACTTTAGTCCGGGAAATTAAAGATGAAGTTGTGGCAGTAACAACTTCCTGTAAAATTGTCGATCGTTCTGCTTTGACCAACCTGGTTTTTAACTTATCCCAACCAAAATTAATGGTAGTTTACAGGTTAGTATTTGGGCATTACTGGCTGTCAGGATATAGTTTTGGCATTTTAAAATCAGTCTATGAGGACTCCGGAAGGTTTAATTCTTCTTTGCATGGACATGAAGATTTGGACTTAAGTTTTAGAGTGGCCAAAATGGGAAAAATTAAATTTATCAACAAACCGGTGATTTTTTCCGGCCGAAGATTTAAAAACGGGTTACTGTTTGGTGTTTATGATTACATCCAAACCTTTATTGAAGCCTTTGTCCTGAGAAAGAAAAATTTTTATTTAGATAATCCCAGATAAATATATGAAGCTAATTAAACTATTGGCCCTGATAGCTGTTTTATTACTAATAATAATCTTAATCGGTCAGATTATTTTTAATAAATTACATATGTTTCCAAATCAGATAAAAACAGGCGTCACCTTTTCTCCCAAGTATGTCACTGATTTAAAGCTTGACTGGAAAGATACTTATCTTAAGGTTCTGCAAGATCTTAAGGTCAAAAATTTAAGAATTCCTAGTTACTGGGATGTTTTGGAAGAAAAAAAAGATCAGTTTGATTATTCCCAGGTTGATTTTATGGTTGATGAGGCGAATAAAAATAAAGCCCAGTTAATAGTGGTTTTAGGAGAAAGGCAGCCGCGCTGGCCGGAGTGTCACATACCGGTTTGGGCGAGGACTTTAACTGTTTCCGATCGTCAGCAACGGATTTTAGAATTTATTGAAAAGGTAGTAAGCCGTTATAAAAGCAGTCCGGAAGTTACCTCCTGGCAGATTGAGAATGAGCCATTTTTAGCTTCATTTGGGACTGGTTGTGATATTCCAGATGAGCAATTTTTAAAAAGCGAAATAAAATTGGTGAGAGGTTTATCGGGAAAACCAATAATCTTGACAGATTCAGGAGAACTGGGAAATTGGATTGTACCGATGCAACTTTCAGATGTCTTCGGGATCACGCTTTACAGAGATGTTTACAACCATGTGCTTGGTTATACCACTTTTCCGCTTTTGCCATATTTTTATAATCTAAAATCCACACTGGTTAGAAATTTATTTGCCCAAAGCAATAAAAAAACCATCATTATTGAGCTGCAGACAGAGCCATGGTCACCGGAGAATAATCTTTTTGAAACTCCAATTAATAAACAGGCAGCACTTTTCCCCTTAGAAAAATTTAAACAAAATATCAATTTTGCTAAAGATACCGGATTTGATGAAGATTATCTTTGGGGAGTAGAGTGGTGGTATTTTATGGCCCAATATGGGCATCCTGAGTATTTGGATTTTGCCAAGAGTTTATTTTCTAAATAGACTAAAGATAAAGGTGGACTTCAGCTTGTTTTGTCTCGCTCATTTTTTGAATCATACTAAGAGTCATTTGCGCATATTGTGCAGCATTGATGGCTACTCCCCAGTGAGGCCAATTGATTAAGGTTCCGGAAATAAACTGAGATGTATTTGGGAAAGTATCTTTGGTCACGGCTCTTCCTGCTAATTCTGGCGGAAAGTTGGGATCTCTTTCTCCCCATTGAATACCTACAGGAACATTTACCAGTCTTCTTATAGATTCCGGGGCAGCTCGCAACCATTCAGGAGTAGATCTGATAATTTGTAGTGCCTCTCTCCAGCCCTCTCTTCCTACTCGGGTATCTGCACCCATCAGAGTTTTTAGAATTTCCGCTTTTAGATGACCAGGTCTTTCTATAAAATATCTTGATTGTATCCTGGTAAGCTCATTATTTAATGCTTTTTTTAACTTCGGATCAGATTCTGTTGCTAATCTTTCTGAAGCATCTAAGAGCTGTTTACTTGTAGGATATAGATAAGCAATAGCCTCATTCATCAGTGGCATTCTGGAATATCTAAGTCCAAAAGATAAGATGTTTTGATCATATAATCCGGTAGCTTGAGTAAGGATTAACCCGGCTATTCTGGTTTCAGAATCTCGATCTTTCATTAGCTGTTCCAATATGGGCAGGGTATGTAAAGCAGATAAGCCTCCATCAGAATGACCCATTAGCCAAATTTCCGTGGCTGGGTTTTTTCTTAATATTTCTGCCATTAACCCAGCCTGAAAAGCAGCGCGTTTAGTGGTGTTTCCAATAAAAGGTTGTTTTCTCATATCTACTCCTATGGAAGAGCTAAAAGATGAGGAAAACATTACTGGTTTATCCAGGCGATCTGAGGCCTCCCTATAAAATTCTCCTGCTATATGAGCTGTACTTGGAGCCGTACCCAGTACGCCGGGAAGGAAAAAGAAACCGAAGCTTTCTCCTAAAGGATGCTGATTTGGGGTAATTACACTGGCTGTGAAACTAGCCATTTTTCGATCCTCAAAATTCGGTCTTACGTCCGCAGGTAAAACAGTTACTGCTTGGCTTAAGTTTTGTAAGACAACTTCAGCAGGGGTTTGAGATCGCACAAGTCTAGTTGTAACTTGATCCTTATATTCTCCTAAAGCAGTTAATAGTTGTTGGTTTTGAGGATTAAGGGTGCCCTCAACAGATATCATAGGTACATTATATCATAAACTATGGGACTTTGGGGATGAAGTTGATTTTCTTAAGAAAAGCTTCAATTGCGTTTTCTACATCCCTGGGATTATTTATAACCAGAATATGATTGGCATTGGGAATCATGTCCAGCTCGGACTTTTTAATTCTTTGATTAAGATACCGGGCAATCTCTGGTGGAAAGATACTGTCCGTTTCTCCTTCAATTACCAGTGTAGGAACTGTGATTTGATCCAATAACTGTTTGGCATTCAGGTCTACCAGACTTTCACAAATAGTTAAGTAGCTTTGAAGCGATGTGTGTAAGATATCAGATAAAATCCGTTTAATATCAATGTCATTGGTGCCAATAAATTGATCAAAGTCCCGGCGGTTATCAAGGTGGAGATTGGGGATATATTTTAGCAATCCAAAGAGATGTTTTAAAAAAACCCGCTCAATTGGATTATAACTGAAAAATGGCGGTTTAAAACTGGTATCTACTAAAACTAAACCCTTAGAATTATTGGGAAATTTAGCCTGAAAATACAAAGCCACCATTCCTCCGAAACAATGACCAACAATCACAGGGTGCATAATTTTTTCTGCTTTTATCAAGCCCGCCACATCTTGGGAGAAGTTTTCTACTTTATAAAAATCTGCTGTCTGACTTTTTTGTGATAATCCATGACCCCGCAAATCCATGGCCAGAGAGGATATGCCAAGTTGGGAAAAGTAGACCCGTTCCTTGTCCCAGGCTGTTAAATCACCACCAAATCCATGCAGAAAGATTAACCACTTGTTTTTATCTTGTAAAATTTTGTGGTAATAAATTTTAGCTCCATCAAAACTAATAAAATATTTTCCACCCATAGAAATAGCTTAACAGATAAGAGATTTAATAAGTGACACACCTGTTTTTGTTTTGCTGTGTTAAGATCAAATAATGCCAGATGCCACTAATGTAATCTCCCGGCTGAAAGCAAATTTAGAAATTAATCCTTCAGTGACAGCCTTTGTTTTAGTTGGATCTCAGGCTAGAGAGGATATTTATATTGCTAATCAATACTCTGATTTAGAAGCATATATCGTAGTTAAAGACAATGAGGCTGAAAATTTAGAAAAGCACCTACCTGAAATTGTTAGTAATCTTGATCAAATTATCTTCTCATATAAAAATCGCTGGGCAGGTTTTTCCGTTGTTTTTGAAGATTTATTCAGGCTTGAATTACCGCTGGTAAAACAATCAGAGTTGTACTTTGTTTTTTCAAGGCCGAAAGCCCAAACTATCAAAGTTATTTTTGATAAAACAGGCGGTGAGCTAGAAAAGGTTTTAAATAGTAGGCCGGAAAAAATAGATTTTAAAAAAATATTTCAGGATATTGTTGAGGATTTCTGGTATATGACTATTGTTTGTGTTCAGTATTATAAAAAAGGTGAGATTTGGAATGCTAGGCATGCACTTGAAGTTATCTCAATA
>Ga0209515_10009605_pt1 | contig 10975 bp, 11 predicted proteins | sample Subgroupgradi54m_FD_187454 | JGI IMG/M metagenome (GOLD analysis project Ga0209515, IMG submission 187454) | Subsurface groundwater microbial communities from S. Glens Falls, New York, USA - GMW60B uncontaminated upgradient, 5.4 m (SPAdes)... ...
CAACTGCCAATTTTTGAGATCCTTTTTCATTTGGTAAATCATTTCTTATTCCTCCACACGCAGTATCCGTTGCGCATCTTCTTGTATCTGCAGTCTTAACGGTTTTTCCCTGCGTCACTGTCCCGTTATAATTAGTTTCCCCAGAATGAACAGTCCAATCCCCAATAACAACTCCGTCAATAGGAATTGCCTGACCGTCTTTTTCAAGTCCTACATGGATATGCGCTCCATCGTTTCTTCCGCCCGGAGGAAATTCGCAGGAAGGATTTCCCAAAAGAGCGTCTTGCTTAACCTTGTCTCCTTTTTTAACTTTTAGATTTGCAGCATGAACATAAACTTCTGTTAATCCATTAGCGTCTTTTATTTTAATCATACTATGGCTAGGATCGCTTCTATTTTTATCATCACCTGCAACTATAACCTCTCCAGATGCAGAAGCACTTACAACTCTATTTTCTATAACAAGTCTTGATCCGTCCGTGGGACACGATCCTCCTTCGGGAGGAGCAATATCTATTGCGTATCTAATACCATTTGAAAATCCATCTGAATGAGGACCCCCTGTTAAAAACCATGTTTCGCCTTTTGGAAATGGCAATTCATAACCTGAGGATTCTCTATTTTCAAGTTCTTGAGAGCTGCTATTTTTATCTGCCCCGCCTGAACACGCAACGGCAATAAGAGCAGTAACCGATGCAACAGGAAGAATTAGTCCCTTTAGCAATCGTAATCCAGTAGCTTTTTCAAGTTTACTTTCTGGAAAAATAGGAACTAAACCTTCTTGAATTAAAACTCTTTCCCAGGGATTTAGGGGATTTTCATAGAGCTGTTGCTGGAGTTCCCGTCTCATTGATTATAAGTTAACTTAAAAATAAAAACTTGTCAATGAACAAAATAACCTGCTAGAATAATTTTGTGGAGATTATTTTTCTTGAAATAACCGTAATTCTTTGTCTGGCTACAATTCTTGCCGTGATTTTTCGTCTTCTTAAGCAGCCGGCAATTTTGGCTTATATTTTGACAGGAGTGCTTGTTGGTCCGTTGGGGTTTGTGAATCTTGCCAACAGAGAAATCCTTGTCCTGATGGGCCAATTTGGTATTGCTCTTTTATTATTTTTGGTTGGGATGGAACTAAAGTTCAGCGACCTTCGAAGCGTTGGCAAGACGGTTTTGGTAATCGGAACATCTCAAATTCTTTTTACATCAGCAGCTTCCTACTTGATGCTTTCTGCTTTTGGCTTTTCTCAAATATTGTCTTTATATCTAAGTCTTGCCTTAACTTTTTCAAGCACAATTATTGTTGTAAAACTTTTGTCCGACAAAAGAGATACGCATAGTCTTTACGGAAAAATTTCCGTGGGAATACTTTTAGTTCAGGATCTTTTTGCTATGGCATTTCTGATTCTTCTTTCCGGTTTCAGTTCCGCAAATGGGCAAAGCCTAGCGCTTAGCAATGTTTTTATACTCGTAATTAAAGGAATTTTGTTATTTGGCGGAATTATTTTTGTGCAAAAATTTTTCTTGCAAAAAATAGTAGATCTAATGGCGCATTCTTTAGAAACGCTATTCTTGTTTAGTTTGGCTTGGGCTTTTGGGTTGGCTGCTCTTGTAAGCTCTCCTTTTATCGGTTTCTCAATTGAGATAGGGGCATTTCTGGCAGGGCTATCATTGGCTAACTCAACAGAAAATTTTCAGATTGCTACAAAATTAAAACCCTTGAGAGATTTTTTTCTAACCATTTTTTTCGTAACATTGGGAATGAATCTAAGATTTGATAATATCTCATCTTTTTTGCCGCTTGTCATAGGTTTTTGCGCATTTGTCCTTCTGGCAAAACCCCTTATTGTGATGGGAATTATGGGTTTTATGGGATATAGAAAAAGAACCTCTTTTCTGACCGGCTTGAGTATGACTCAAATTTCTGAATTTAGTCTTATTATAGTTTTTCTCGGGAGTAAGTTGGGTCATTTGCCCCAAAATATAGTTTCTATCATAACTCTTGTTGGAATTATTACGTTTACTTTTTCAACATATATGATTGGGTACGGCAACAAATTGTATCTTCGTTTATCCGTCCTTTTATCTCCTTTGGAGAGAAAATACACAAAAAAAGAGCAGCTTTTTCATTCCAATAAAGAATTAGGAAACTTTAAAGATCATGCGGTAGTTGTAGGAGGGGATCAGATGGGCGAGAGTGTTTTGGACGCACTTATGGACCAAGGGAAAGAAGTTGTAGTAATTGATTTTGATCCGGTAATTATTCAGAAACTTGAAAATAAAAACGTTCATAGACTTTTTGGAGACATTTCAGACAGTGAAATAAAAAATCTTGCCAAGATTCATGCGGCGAGTATTATAATTTCGACAATTCCGGATGTTGAGGACAATTTGCTTTTACTTCGCGAATTAAAAAATAAAAATAGTAAGGCGACAATTATTCTTACTGCTTTTGATTCGACGGATGCAAAAATCTTGTATGCCCAGAATGCAGATTATGTGGTTTTGCCCCATTTGGCAGGAGGAAGACATCTGGCGAAAATTATTAGGGATGATTCCCTTAAAACAATTGAAGAATTTAAGTCGCAGGATTTAGCGCTTCTGCAGTAGCTTCTATTACTTGTTCAAGCTCTCCTTCATTAATTATTCTTTCCAAATTGTGCCAGGATTTGTTGATTCTATGATCCGTAAGCCTGTCCTGAGGGAAGTTATAAGTTCTTATTTTTTCCGCTCTCATGCCCCTTCCAACCTGCGTTGATTTTAAGGAAGTTATTTCCAGATGCTGTTTTTCAACTTCTGCTTCCCATAATTTACTGCGCAATGCTTCCATGGCAATTTCTCTATTTTTGGCCTGGAATCTTTCTGTCTGAGCTGTGACAACAATGCCTGTTGGTTTATGCGTAAGTCTTACCGCGGTTGAAACTTTGTTTACGTTTTGTCCTCCATGTCCGCCTGACCTAAATGCTTCAAACATTACATCGTCCGGATTTATGTGAAGATCTATATCTTCCAACTCCGGCAATATGGAAATCGTGGCGGTTGAGGTATGAATTCTTCCTCTTTTTTCAGTAGCAGGAATTCTTTGGACTCTATGCACGCCCGATTCGTATTTGAGAAGTTCGAAAGCTCTATGATTTGGATCTACGATCTTGATTATGTTTTCATCTATTCTCTCGACTTTAAGACCGCTTCTGCCTGCAAATTTTATATACATTTCCAAAAGTTCCTGTCCCCATAGCTTAGCTTCCTCTCCTCCCGTAGCGCCTTTTATTTCAAGTATTACATCCCTAGTGTCAAGAGATTCTTCCTGGGACTTTTTATTTCCCTGCAGGCTAAGGAGAAGATCTTGCTTTTGTTTTTCCAACTCCGCGATTTCCTGTTTGGCCAAATCAGACATTGAAGAATCAGAAAGAAGGGATTTTGTTTCTTCAATCTTTTTTTCAATTTCCAAGATCAGAGTTTTTCTATAATCGTCCATTTTAAGAAAAGGGAAAGTTAGCTATTTAACGGCTTGCAGCATTTCTCGAAGAGTCTTTGGTTCCGATTCTTTTCTTTTTTCTTCCTCTTTTTTCTTTACAACTTTTACTTTATATTGATTGGCAACTTTTTGTTTGGCTTCAAATTTTTGAATCATAGAAGCGCTGTCAACAAATCTTTGTTCTCCCGTATAGAAAGGATGGCATTTACTGCACAACTCAACATGAATTACTTCCTTAGTTGAGCCCAAGGTGAATTTATTGCCGCAAACACAGATCACTTGCGCTTGATCAAAGTATTGTGGATGAATATTTGCTTTCATAGTGTTATAATTATACTTTCTTTCTTGCCAATAAGCAAGACTAATATATGATTAATCCGAAAGAAATGCCAACCATCCGCATTTTGCCGGATGGAAGGAAAATCCCAACAAATAAAGGTTTAGTATATACAGAAGAAGAACTAACAATGAAAAGTGAAATTCTCAAGGGTAGGCCTAAAGCCAAAGAGGGAGTTGAAAAAAGGAGCACGGTTTGGTCCATTGTAAAGCCTTTTTATGCAAGAGGGGCATTAGTTAGAGAAATATCGGAGATAACAGACCTTGGCAATATTCAAGTTGAAAATGCAATCAAAAGGAATAAGAATAGGCCGGAGTGGAGTAGAGTAGAGCCTTTTACTTTAACCAATAAGACCAACGAAAGGACAGCTAGAGCTAGGAATCTTAGTGAGGACCGTAAGGGATTCATGCCACACTATGAAAGAAAAAGCATTGCCTTTGCGAAGGAGATAGCGAAACAAAAATTGTTTGGGGAAGACATTTCTAGCTGGATTGAGCTGCACAATCTAAATAAAAACTTACCGGGAAGTTTCTCAAAGAGATTAAGACTTGAGTTGTTTTTAATTGCCATAAAGCAAGCGGTAACGGGAGATAGTAGTTTACTTGAGAAATATAACCAAATAGGTAATAGCGTAGATCCAAAATGGTTTGCTGGAACTCTAAAGGATGAAGAAAAATTTATCAGGATAAAAGTTGAGAATCCTTGGGCAGATGGGGAAGATCCAAAAGGATTATACAGCGAAAGAAATGGAGATAGATTATATAGGTATGTTTATGATGGTTCTGACAATGGAGCCTTTGATAATTCAATTCTTGCAAGAGGGAGAAGAAGGCAAATTAGGGAAAAAAATCTGGTTCCGGCAGGAAAGTAATTTATATTATTTATCATTTGTTTGGTTTCTGTGCATTTTTCTTGTAGGGTAAATTTAGAATATTTGCAAAGGTAAGCTACCAGTGTAGTTTGGAGATGAATCTAGAAAAAGCCCGTGTTAAGATATTTGGTTTGCGAATTGGAGTGTTTGGAACTTCTTGGTTGATTGGAGGAGGCGTAGAAGAAACTTCCGGCACCGGCGTAAAAGATTCCCTATTTTCTTGAGGTTTTTGAGGTACAACACCTTTTGCTTCCCAGAATTTCCCTTCTTCTCCAACTGCATTTCCGTTGCCTGCATTTAATAATGATTTGGCATTTCGTCCAAAAAATTGTTCAGGAGATCTTCCAACGATATTTGTTTCGTCAGTTTTTTCGGCCATAGATTTATTTTATCATATTTAGTAATTTTTCTTTTGCAATAGTCTGTTGGGTTTTGGTTTTTAGGTTTTTGACAGTCACGGTATTATTTTTTGCCTCATCCGGACCGATTATGATAGCGTAGGGGATTCCTTTTTGATCTGCATACTTAAGCTGTTTTTCAAGCTTAGCATTTTCATCAAGATATAATTCTGTCGGTACTCCATTATTACGTAATAATAGACTACAGTTAAGTGATTTCTCCATTAATTCCGGAGAAAAAACCGAAACAAGAACTTTTGTTGTTTGTAAATTAGCCGGGAACAATTTATTTTCTTCCATCGCTTCCATAAGTCGGTCAAAACCAAAGGCAAACCCAACAGCCGGAATTTGTTTGCCTGCAAAAATACCAATTAAATTATCGTATCTTCCGCCACCGCCCACAGATATATCCTCGCCATATTCAGGAACAATTAACTCAAAAATTATCCCAGTATAATAGTCTAGTCCTCTTACGATTGTTTGATCGAAAACAAAATCAACCCCCTCTTTAAAACCTAAGGATTTCAAGAAAGAAAAAATTTCAGTAATCTTTGAAGTTTTTGCTTGATTTAATAGGTCATTCAATATTTTTAGTGCATCTTCCTGCGACATATACCTAGATAATTCTTTTACGACTGCTTCCTTTCCAATTTTTGGCAATTTGTCAATAATCGTCATGTATTTAGTTTCTACACCTACGAATACATCTCGGTCATTTATTTTCATTTGTAAGTTTTTAAAGCCCAATTTCTTCATTGAATTTAAAGCACAAGCAATAATCTCTGCATCAGCATATAAAGATTTTGTTCCAACAGTGTCAATGTCGCACTGGAGGAACTCGCGATAGCGGCCTTTTTGCGTATTCTCTGCGCGCCAGACATTTTGGATTTGATATCTTTTGAAAGGCATTGGGAGTTGGTTTTGATATTGAGCAACCACACGGGCGAGAGGAACGGTTTGATCATACCTTAATGCTACTTTTCTTTTTCCATTATCCTCAAATCTGTACATCAGTTTATCTCCCTCATCCCCATATTTTCCAAGCAAAATTTCTTCATACTCAAGAGCCGGAGTTTCCAGAGGCTCAAAGCCATAGGACTCAAACACCTGTTTTAAGGTGTTTATAACATACTGCCGTTTTCTCGCCTCATTTGGCAAAAAATCCCGAAAACCCTTTAATGTCTGCAGTTTGATATTCATGTTTTAATCATATCTAATTTAGCGCATTTAATCAATGTCAGCATTTTTAAATAAAGATAGATTTTGGTATAATTGGCGCATGTTGGCAGAATTAGAACCTAGAAAATTTAGACGCGGAGAAAACGCGGATAAACCTTATGGCGGAAATATTGCAGGTTTACCTTTTCCTAGAGCTCTTTATGAGATTGCAGTTTCAAAGGGTTTTGAGTCGCAATCTGATTTAGCAAGAGCTCTCGGAAATAAAACCCATGGCGTAGTTAACAGATGGTATAGAGGAGAACAAGTTCCTTCGCCTGAACCCTTTGGAGAATTGCTAATACTTCTAAAACCAAATGACGATAGGTCTGAAAAAATGACTGAAAGATTGGTTGATTCATGGGCGAAACTTCTTGCAGAGGGCAGAGGTTTACATGGCGGTTCGCGTCCGGGAAGATATGTACGTCTAAGGAAAATTTCGGAAACACCATTTGCGATATGGCTGGAGAGTTTTTGCAGAGACAGAGAAATAACCATGAGCGGATTCCTAAAAAAATCTAAAGCGGGAGTACGTCCCGGTACCAGGAATAAGTTTGGAGGTACAACATTTGAAAACATGCTTAAAAATGCCCCAAGCGCATTCGGTATGCTAGAGGAAGAAAAAAATGCCTTAGATGTAGCGATAGCTCAAACAATCAAACAGAAGAAAGAAAGCGATCATCGTTTTAGAAGCTATAAAAAGGAGAAAAAAACGAAATAAACCCTAAATAGAAGAAAATTATTGTTAAGACAACAACAAAAAGCCTCTTAGCTATATTTCAATAATCCGTTTTGGGGAATGGGTGAGAAGGCGAGGTCCATTTTTCTCCAAGACTACCAAATCTTCAATTCTAACTCCGCCAAATCCTGGAATATAGATGCCGGGCTCGATTGAGAAAACCATTCCTTCTTTTAAAATATCTTTGGAATTTGGCGAGATATGGGGGGCTTCATGGACTTCAAGACCAATGCCATGACCGACAGAGTGGGGAATAGAGGAGTAACCCTTAGAAATAATGTAATCACGAGCAACTTTGTCGACGTTTTTTCCAAGGAGTATCCTTTGCATAGGATACTCCTTGTCGGACTTGCCGGACAAAAATTCAATTGCTTTTTGTTGGGCTAAGAGGACGGTTTCGTACATTCTCTTCTGTTCGATTGTGGGTTTGCCGAAGAAAACTGTTCGGGTCATGTCGGAGCAATAATTTTTATACTTTACGCCAAAATCTAAGAGAACAATTTGGTTATTAGTTAGTTTGTTATTAGTTGGTACGTGGTGGGGGACGGAGGAGTTTTTGCCAAAAGCAACGATGGGAGGAAAAGAAATATCAGAGCCATGTTTTTTGATAAAGAATTCTATTTCAAAAGTAAGTTCTTTTTCGCTAACTCCTTTTTTTATTTTGCCCAAAATAAATTTAAAAGTTTTGTCTCCAAGGTTACAGGCCTTTTCAATTGCTATGATTTCAGTAGCACTTTTAATAGTTCGTAGTCTGCCTAAAGTAAAATGATTCAAATCATTTAACAAGCGAGAAAGTTTTTTATGCTCCAAAAAACTAATATTATCCCCATCAAACCCTAAACGTTTTATGTTGTGTTTTCTAACAAGAGTTTTTAGCGCTTCTTCAAAAGAAATTTTTGAGGAAATCTCAATCAGTTTAAAATCTGGAACTTTCGATTTTACCGCTTCGCTATACCGGCCGTCAGTCAGAATATATTTTTCATTTTTAGTAATAAATAAAAATGCCTCGCGTTCGTCCTTAGAAAAGCCCGAAAGGAAAGTTAAGTAAATTATGTTGGGGATGGAGGAAACGATTAAAGCATCAAGTTTTTCTTTTTGAAATATATTTATTAATTGTTGTAATCTATCTTGCATTAACTATTTTACAATCGGTGTTAGCTTTTTGCCGCTTCCTGTAGAAGGTACGATAGTATCTTGCGGCGCAATGTCGTTTGATGTTGATCCCGTCTTTGAGTTTTTCGCGATTTCCGATAGAATTATAATTTTGTCAGCAAGTATTTTATTTTTATCTTTTTTATCGGCAAATCCAATAATTATTAAATTGCCATCTGTTTTTATTTTTGAAAATCCAGAACGGATCAGACCGGTAGACTTTGTGTAAGAAAAAGTTTTGGTTGTTGTTCCAACATCAATACTTATTTGATTTTTATCATTGTCGACTACATCAATAGTGAAATTATTTGCGTCCGTTGCCGCAACAGAAGCATGAATAAATCTTGGCAGGTCAAGGGAAGTTACAAATCGGGCTAAAATTCTTCGAGACTCTTTGTTATATAATCCCAGTATTCCAAGCGTTGAATCCTTTGTTATATCGGAAATTCCAAAAGAACCTTTTGATCCTGGGGAGGAGAATTTTGTTAGTTCGTCAACATCTATAAAAACAGTGTCCCCATGCGTATTTGTAATAGTTATCTGGTTAGCTGAGACATCGCTGACTTTTCCAATAATTCCGCGTTTTTCCACGAGTTTAAGCTGTGCAACTTTTGACGCAATTCGGCTTTTTAGAGAATTTATTTGTTCACTGAGAGAGCTATCGGTTGGAGTTGCTATGGGCGTTGCAGAGTCGGCAACTCCTTTGAACGACAAAAGAGAAATAATTGTTAATATAAATATAGTTAATAATTTTTTCATATTTCGATTATTTTTTTAAAATTCCTCGCTTGAAAACGTAACGGTTCTTGTGACTTTAGCTTCTTCTCCATTTGGAGCAATAGCTGTTATTTCAATTATGTTTTGACCATCGCTAATGGTTAGGGTTACGGAAAAGTCGCCGTTACCTGCAGGCGTTACCATCTGGTGTGAGTTTTGGGTAAGGATTGCAACAACAGCATCGCTGGAAGTTTTTCCCGACACTGTAATAGTTCTGGTATCAATAACCTCTTGATCTATGGGACTCCCGACTGTCAAAAATATGGATGGCCTTGGGGTAGGGGGTGGACTAGATATGGAAATTGTTTTTAATTTGTTTCCCGGAACTATCCTAGTTGATTGATAAAGATAAAATATCGCTCCGGCAACTAAAATTCCAATCACTGTAGCAATAAACAAAAGTATAACTTGTTCCTTTTTCATTATTTTGGATGATACGATAAAAATGTCCTCTTGTCAACAAAATACTGCTGTGTTAGTATGTGGGGGTGGATATTTCTGTTGTTGATAATTCTTCTATAAAGATTCGCGGCAAGAGCGCTTCGTTTATTGTTGATGCTCCAACAAGCGGTCCAAAGTTAAGCGCTGATGGAGTAATTTCTTTAACTTCGGCAGCTGTCAACACATCTAGAATTTCAGATAGCCGTATAGTTATTAGCGGACCCGGAGAGTATGAAGTAAATGGAATAAAAATATCAGGTATAGCTATAGATGGAGGAATTGTATACAGGCTTATCGTTGATGAAATAGAAATTGTATTGGGGAAATTGAGCGAATTGGCAAAGGCAGATCTCAAGATAAGCTCTTGCGATATTGCCCTTTTGAATGCGGATTCAGATCTCAAAGAATCGGTAGTAACAGCTCTTGAGCCAAGGTTTGTTGTTATGTATGGGGATAAAAAGAAAGATCTTTTGAAAGCGATGGGTAAGGAAAATGTTTCACCTACTTCTAAATTTACAATAACCAAAGACAAATTGCCCGAAGAAATGGGTGTTGCAGTTTTAGGAAATTAGCTATGGCAAATCTAAAAGTTCCTCCTCATAATACAGAAGCCGAAGCCAGTGTTTTGGGGGCTATATTAATAGATAAAGACGCAATCAGCATTGCCTCCGGAATAATTTCCGCGCGGGATTTTTATAGTGAAATTAACGGAATTATTTTTGATGCGATGATGGATTTGTACGAAGAAGGCAAGCCCATAGACATTCTTACTCTTACTTCAAAACTTAAAAAAAATAAAACAAAAGATAAAGTGGAATCTTCATATCTGGTAAATCTTGTTAATGAGATTCCAACATCGGCAAATATAGAAGAGTATGCAAAATTGATTAAAGAAGCTTCCACAAAAAGATCGCTTATCCACGCGGGTTCCCAAATTACCGAAATGGCATTTATGGACGATAAGGAAATAGATGATATTTTGGATAAAGCAGAATCAACTATATTTTCCATCTCCCAGAAAAGTTCACAAAATTCTTTCGTTTCTCTTAAAGAGACTTTGGCGGAAAGCTTTGATAGAATAGATGAGCTTCATAAAAAAGGCGCAGGCCTAAGGGGAGTTAGGACGGGTTTTACGGATCTTGATAATATGTTATCCGGAATGCAAAAATCAAACCTTCTTATTTTGGCGGCAAGACCGGGACAGGGCAAAACAGCGATGATTGTAAATATTGCCCAACATATTTCCGTGAATGATAAGCTTTCAGTTGGAATATTCTCACTGGAAATGAGCAAAGAGGAATTGGTGGATAGACTTTTGGTGGGGCAGGCGGACGTTGACGCATGGAGAATAAAAACAGGAAGGCTTTCGGAACCCGATTTTACTAAATTATCTCGCGCGATGGGTCAATTGGCAGAAGCCCCTATTTTTATAGACGATACCCCTGGAATTTCTATTGCAGAAATGAGAACAAAAGCGCGAAGGCTTCAGCTTGAACACAACATAGCGCTTTTTATTGTCGACTATCTCCAGCTTGTTGATCCCGGAAGAAGATATGACAATAGGGTTCAG
>Ga0209515_10009606_pt1 | contig 10974 bp, 12 predicted proteins | sample Subgroupgradi54m_FD_187454 | JGI IMG/M metagenome (GOLD analysis project Ga0209515, IMG submission 187454) | Subsurface groundwater microbial communities from S. Glens Falls, New York, USA - GMW60B uncontaminated upgradient, 5.4 m (SPAdes)... ...
CACTGACCAGCTGGGGGAGGAGACTGACTGGCGCTGCTGGTGGCAACGGGTAGAAGCGCGCCAGCACGGACGCCTGGGCGATGCGCGGCGTTTCGACCGGGCAACAGCGCTGTGGCTGCGCCATGTGATTGCAGTCGTGCCCCATCGCCTCGCAGCAGGCTTTCTGCGCCGGCGTCATCCCGGCATCGACGAGGCACGTCGCCGAGAGCACGACCGCGAGCGCCGAGGCCTGTACGACGGCAATCGTTCGCGAATATCGAATCGTGAAGCTTCGCACGGCTGTTCGCCCGCCAGGCAGGGATCCAAGAAGCGGTCCACTTCGACTCTGGCGGCCAACGTTCATAGTCGCACGCTCAGGCGATGCAACGGAAGGAAAAATGTCACGGGCGGGTCGGAAGAATCCGCGGCGCGCCGGATCGCGGGCCCCGTTCCCGTCGACAACTCTCCGATTCTGTGCCGGGCGCCGGCTTGGCACGGTGGCACCGTCGTTGCCCTGAGCAGACGTCGGGTGACACATGAACGCGCTTCTTTCGTTTGCCGTCTACGCCGCTCTGTTCTACGTGATGATGCGCTTCGGTTGTGGCGCCCATATGAGCGGTCATCACACCCACGGGGACCACGAGACGAAAGATCAGGTGAAGTGATGGTGGATGCGGCCGCGGACACCACCGCGGCCGCGCGCTGACGTTCCGAAAGTTTGATATCCTCGCCCGATGACCTCGAAGACATTTGCACTGATTGTGCTCGTCGCCGTCGCGCTGCTCGCCTGCAGCAGCGAGAAACCGGCTCCCGTTGCGGCGAAGCCGGTCGCGGCGCCTCCTCCGTGGGCAATAACCGTGGAGCCGCTCACCACACCGGCCGCCGGTGGAAGCGCCGGCCCTCAATTGAGCGTTTCCGAACAGCGCGGTCCCCTCTTGAGCTGGGTCGAGATGGCCGGCGACAAAGCGACGCTGAAATTTGCCGAGCGCACCGCGCTTGGATGGTCGCAGCCGCAGACCGTCGCGTCCGGCGCCGACTGGTTCATCAACGACTCCGACGTGCCGTCGGTCATCCGCCTGTCGAACGGCACGCTTGCGGCCAGCTGGCTGCAGAACACCGACCCGGATCTCGAGGCCTACAATCTGCGGCTCTCGTACTCAAAAGGCGACGGCAAGACGTGGGCGCGATCGTTCCTGCCGCACCACGACGGGACGACGACGCAGCATGGCTTCGCAACGCTGTTCGATATTCCCGGGCAGGGTCTCGGGCTCGTGTGGCTGGACGGACGTCAGACGGTCACCGATCGCGAGAAGGGCCCGATGAGCCTCCGCTATGCCTCGTACGATGCGCAGTGGAAGCAGAACGCAGACGAGCCGATCGACGCCAAGGTGTGCGATTGCTGTACGACGAGCGTCGCGGTCACCTCCGACGGCGTCGTCACCGCCTTCAGGAATCGCACGGATGACGAGATCCGCGATATCTACGTGTCGCGCCTCGAAGGAGGCAAATGGACGGACGGCAAGGCCGTCCATGACGACGGCTGGAACATCGAGTCGTGCCCGGTGAACGGACCGGTCGTCAGTGCCCACGGCCGTGACGTCGCGGTCGCGTGGTTCACCTTGCTCGAGAACGAGGGACGGTCGTACGCGGCGTTGTCGACCGACGCGGGCCGCACGTGGGGCGATCCGATCAGGCTTGATGAAGCAGGTTCGCTCGGGCGAGTCGACGTCGAGATGCTCGAGGACGGCAGCGCCGTCGCCACGTGGGTGGAGTTCGCGCAGGGGCGGGCACAGTTCCGCCTGCGCCGCATCGAGCGGTCAGGCGCGAAATCGCCCGCGATCGCGATCGCGGGCGCCTCCGGCGGCCGCATCAGCGGCCTCCCGCGTCTGGCGCGGCAAGGCAATCAACTGGTGTTTGCGTGGGTCGAGAGTCCGGAGAACGGCGGGTTGCCGAAGGATCGCGTGCTGAAGAGCGCGACGGCGACGCTACCGCATTGACGGCGCGGTGACCGTCCACTTCCATCCGTCCCTCGGACGGAGGATCGTCTGCGCGCGGAGCCAGTGATCGGCCGCGTTTTTTCCCGGGTTGCCGGTGATGATGACGCGATCGCCGGCCTTGAGCGTCATGCCCGTCACGCCTTCGTGATCGAGCTGGCCGCGCCCTTCCCACTCCACGGTCCACCGCTGCATCTGCCGGTTGGCGTCGGGCGCCATGATCTGTATCAGGGTGTGCGGATTCCGGTAGACGAACTGCACGAGCTGGCCCTCGATCGACAGCTGCTGGTTTTCGAGGTACGTCGCGGCGAAGGAATGATGCGCGTAGACCCGCCCACCGCACAGCAATGCGCCGGCGAGCAACAGGAGGATCGGGCTTCGCTTCATCGGACGCCTTAATAGTAAGCGCACCGGGGTCTGGGAACGGACTGAAGAATACCTGAATAAATAGTCAGGGTCTCTATTTGCGCCGCAATCCGATCAACGTCGTCCCCTCGCCCGGCGAGGTCGTCAGCGTCGTTGGCCGGCCGTTTTCACCCGAATAGGTGTAGCAGATTTTCAGGAGCTGGCCGTTTGACGAGACAAGCGCCTGCCAGGTCTGGCCAGCGTCCGGTCCTTCCTTCTGAACGAAGTCGAAGTCCTGCGGTCCACCGACCTGCTTGACGTCCCCCTTGTACACGGGGCCGTTGTTCGCGAACTGCAGCGTGAACTGCCCACCCATGATCGTCATCGTCGCGGCGGAAATCGGCGATCACGCGACGCGTCATAACCGGCATTCTATTGCGCGCGGCGCAGCCGGCGCCAGCCGACGATCACCGACGTCATGCTGAGCAGAAGACCCCCGGTGCACAACGTGACGATGACCGCATCCCAGAGCCAGCCCGCCTGATACAGCCCCGGGAAATCCAGGCTGTGAAGCCCGTGATAGAGCCAGCGCACGCGACGGCCTCTCGAGGTTTCGCGCTGCACGAGTCCACCGTCGCGGGGATCGAGGTACAGCCAGCTCCCAAGAGCGTCCGCATATTTGACGCGCAGCACCGGCAACGGTCTGCCGCGTCCGCGGTCGTAGTAGCGGTCGTAGTAGTAGGCATCGTAGTCAGTCAGCCACGCGGACTGCGACTCCTCCTCGTCGTGCATGACGGCAGCCGCCGCCGTCGACAGTTCGTACTCGGTGAATCCTGACTTGATCGTCGGGGGTCCCTGGTAGGCCGTGACGAGCAAGGTCCGGTCCGCCCCAGGGTCCTGCGCCCGATAGAACGGTCTGCCCATGAACTGGATGAGATCAAGTTCCTTCGGCGCGAACTGTGGATGTAACACGTCGATCGCGCTCTTTGGCGAGTTCACGAAGCGCGCCGCATCCACGAAGTGACCCCGGATCGCAGCGACCTGTTCGAGGTCAGGAGCGCTCTCTTCGCTCACTCCCCACGGCTCCATCGAGAGCATCCCGCTGAAGATCCACGCCAGCGCGATCACGCCGAAGATCAACCCGGCGTAGTGATGCCACCGCAGCCAACCCACGTACGGCGTCGCGGAGCTTTGCCAGTACCGGCGCGACAGCGAGTAGCGGTACGTCCCGATGACGAGACCCAGCACGCAGAGGCAGCAGCCGGCGAGCGAGCCGTAGATGATCACGTTCGCCCAGAGCGGGCCATGCACGCGAAACGGCGTGAAGTAGAACCAGTGCATGACCGGACCGGCGTATCCCCAGAACCGGCTCGATCGATCGGTCTTCAGCACGACCTCGCCGGTGTTGGCCGCGACGTAGACGTTGGTGGCCGCCGAATCGCCAAGCGCGACGATGTGGAGCGGACCGGTGGAGGCGAATGCCGTTTCAATCGTCCACTGATCGGGTCTGTCGATCGTGTCGAGCAGGCGCGCCGTGCCGCGCTGTTCTGGAAACGCATCGTTCACGACGGCCAGGGCATCGCCGGCCGTCAGAGGTTCGAGGACCTTCCCGTCGTCGGCGAACACGGTGACCCAGGCATCATCGACAAGCAGCCGGTACACCGGGCGCGAACGGTAGGTCGTCAGCCGGATGCGCACCGGCGGCGAGCCCAGCTCGGCATGCGCCACGGCATCGGCGGGCCTGAGATGGATGGACGCCGGGTCGAGTCGCGGCAGCCGCGCCACGCGCTCGGCGGCGCTGTACGCCGGCATCCGGGCGTAGATCATCACGAGCCCCGACGCGAACCAGGCGGCGAAAATCAGGCAGAACACGAGCCCGAGATACCGGTGCACCGGGGTGAGGAGGGCGATCAGGCGTTTCATCCGGCTATATTTCGATATTTGTGGAAATACAGTATGATCGGTCCCGTTGAAATTTCAGGCGACCCAAGACGTTACCAGATTCGCGGACATGCTGGCGGCCATGGGGGCCGAGCCCCGGCTCCGGATCGTGCGCCTGCTGCTCGAATCGCATCCCGAGGGCCTGATCGCCGGCGACATCGGCACCGAGCTCGACATCGCCGCCTCCACCCTCTCCCATCACCTCGACCGACTGAAGCGTGAGGGCGTGGTGAACGTCCGGCGCGACGGGACGTTCCTCTGGTACACCGCGAACACCGGCGCCCTCGAGGACCTCCTCCACTTCCTGTTCGCGGAGTGCTGCACGCGAAGCCGCGCGATCAGTCCGGCCAGGCTCACCTTCGTCAAGCGTTGAAGGACACGATCATGGAACACATCACCGAGACCGTTCGAGAGAGATACGCCGAGGCGGCCCGCCGCGTGGCGGCCGGCCAGGCCGCGACGTGCGGGTGCGGCACCGGCAGCGATCCCTGCTGCGATCCGATCACGTCGAACCTGTACGGCGCTGCCGAAACGGGTGAGGTTCCGGACACGGCGCTCAAGGCCTCCCTGGGCTGCGGCAACCCGACGGCCCTTGCGGAGCTCGAGCCCGGTGAGACGGTACTCGATCTCGGCAGCGGCGGCGGCATCGACGTGATTCTGAGCGCGCGCCGCGTCGGGCCGACGGGCAAGGCCTACGGCCTCGACATGACCGACGAGATGCTGGCGCTCGCGGAACAGAACAAGCGCAAGTCGGGCGTCACCAACGTGGAGTTCCTCAAAGGTCAGATCGAGCACATGCCGCTGCCCGACAACACGGTCGACGTCATCATCTCGAATTGCGTCGTCAACCTGTCGGGCGACAAGGACCAGGTCCTTCGCGAGTCGTTTCGGGTGCTGAAGCCGGGCGGACGACTGGCCATCTCGGACGTCGTCGTCCGCGGCGAGATTCCAGAAGCGGTCCGGCGGTCGATGGAGCTGTGGGTCGGCTGCGTCGCCGGTGCGCTGAGCGAGGACGGCTATCGGAGCAAGCTGGCGGCGGCCGGCTTCACCGACATCGGGATCGAGGTCACGCGCGTGTACGACGTCGAGGATGCGCGCGCGTTTCTGGCGCAGTCAGGTCTCGATGTCGACGCCGTGGCCCCGCTCGTCACGGGCAAGGTCACCAGCGCGTTCGTCCGCGCGCGCAAGCCGGAGGCGTGCTGTGGTCCGTCGTGCTGCTCGTGACGAGTTTTTGACATCATCTGGCGCCCGCGACCGGCGCAGCAGGGAGCGAAATAAAGGGTACGGCGCCGCCGGTCACCTGGGGCAATGTGCCGTTCCACTTTTCCAACGCCCGCATTTCGAGGATCTGCGGGTTGGATCGAAGCGCATTCGACTCGATGGTGATCGCTTCGGCTTTTCCCTTCGCCTCAGCAACTCTCTGTTCCGCCTCGAACTTGATCTGCTCGAGCTTGTTCTTCGCGGCGAGCGCCGACTGCTCGGCCGTCACTTTGGCTTCGATCGCGTCGTTGAACACCTTGGAGAACTCGAAGTTGACGATGTTGAACTCGTCGACAACAATTCCCATTGCCTCGAGCCTGGTCTTGAGTTGAGTCTTGGTGTCCTCCCGCACCGCCTCTCGCCTGGTGATCAGTTCTTCGGCGGTGAATTTGGCCGTCGAAGCCTTCACCCCCTCCTGCATCGCGGGATCGATGATGCGCTCTTTGTATTGCACGCCGACCTCCTGGAAGATCTTGGCGACCCGGTTGGGATCGATGTGGTAGTTCATCGCCACCACGATATGCACGGTCTGCAGATCCCTGGACGCGGCGTCCGCCCTCATCTCTTCCTTTTGGATCTGGATGTTCACCTTCTGAACCTTCTCGACGAGCGGTAGCAGAAAATACAATCCCTCTCCGAAAACTTTCCCGGTCACGGCCGTGAACCTCATGTGTACGCCGCGCTCACCCGGCCCGATCACGCCGAATGGAGAAAGCCAGACCAGAACCAGCAGCCCAACGATCGCAATCGCCACACGGACTGCTGCCTTGCTCTTTCGTAAATCCCCACGTGCGTAGTGGAACGTGTCAAGTATTTCAGCCATCGGATGCGCTCTCTTTCCGAATTCCGGTTTGTGCCACGTACAACACCAAATCGCGAGTCAGAGGTACACCAATTTACTCCAGCCGTGTCTGTATAAGTGGCGTCGCTAAGACTTTGACGTTTCAACTGCGAGGAGGACGCCCGGCTTGTCTCCGAACAGACAGTATTGCTACCAGGTGTCAGCGGTGAACAGTCTTGCCACCAGCGGCACTCCATCGCCCCAAGCCTGCGCAACGACATAAACCTCAAGCCGGCGCCCGCGGCGAAGCGGAAGTCGTGGCTGAAAAACGCCTTTGGATGCGCCGTGCGGCCGCTGCACGCGGCTGCGGCTGAATGGAGTCCGATCCGGGAAGTTCCGGGGATAGAAATTGATCTCGGCTTCGGCTCCGAGAAGCGGGCCCGGATGCCAGGCGAACCGGCCGCCGACGCCGGCATCGGAGCGATGGAACTCGCTGGAGGCCATCGACGTTACCTGGACGCCCAGTTCGAATCGCCCTGATTGCGCTGTCGCCGCGCCCGGCCACAAGTACGTCAATGCGGCAATAGCGATGAGTTGTTTCCGCCGATGCTTCACGCGGAAATCTCGACGCCTTGTCATGGAAACGCGAAGGCACGAAGAACCTTCTTCGTGCCTTCGCCTGCATCTGCAGGAGCCGGTATACGACCTAATTTTAATTTAGTTCGTTGACCGCGGCGGCGCCGGCGCCCCGTAGCTCAGTTCTGGAATGAACCGATAGACCTCGGTCTTGACGCCGCTGGCCAGCGTGGCATTCCGCCGTGCACCGATCTTGTCCTGCTGCTCCTGGGTGAGACGCGCCTGCGCAAGCAGCCCCGGCATGTCCAGATCTGCGTACTTGGCAATCGGCCGCACGAGGATCCGCTCGCCGCCCGGTCCGCCCTGGTTGGTGTTGAACACCCAGTAATCCTTCACCCCCGCCTTCTTGTAGGCGGGCAGGTAATCCTCCTTCATGCTGGCCGCGAAGTCGTCCCCCTTCCCTGGAAGCAGCTCGACGGTCTGCACCACCGACAGCGGCTGCATCGTCGTCGCGTTGCTCTGGATGCTCAAGTCCGCCTGGAGTGTCTGGATCCACGTGTGCTGGCTCTCGATCGTCGGGCGGAGCTTCGCGTTGTAGTTGGCGTTGGCCTCCGCGCTGACGGCGCGCGTGATGAATCCCGGCATGTCGAGCTGCGCGTAGTTGGCGAGAGGGATGAGCGTCACGCGCGTGAATCCCTGGCCTGATGCGCCGTTGGCAAGCGTGTGGCGCCACGGCAGCCCCGCCTTCTTCTGCGCCGGAATCATTTCATTCTTCTGCAAATCCTCCCAGGTGGTCATCATGTCCGGTTTGAGTTGTATGACGGCGACCTGAACTCGTGGAGGCGGCGGCTGCGCCGGCGCCTGCGCGCGGCTGGTGATCGTGATGATCGCGACGGCGGCAGTGGCGACGACCACCGCTACAAGCGATTTCTTGACTCTGCTTGTCATAACCGACTCCTTTCGTGCCTCGCGTCACGACAGCGCGCCCCATCGCGTTGACGCACGCGGCAGCCGAATGTCGAATTGAGGGTGACCGGGATTGAGGCCGCTACGATACGCCCCGCATCGGGGTTGTCAAGCAAATACGGCACCGCGGATTACGGCAGGTTGAGCAGCTGCGCCGAGGTGCGCCTCGACACGCGACGATCAGCGCGGCGGTGAGAAAGCGTATGACCCCGTGTTGCTGCCGCTGTCGTGGACGTGGGATTCAAGCCAATCGTGACCCAGCCTACGGCACGGCCCGCAACGAAATAGGACCAGCACGTCCGAAGCCTCGTGTTGTGCCTGAGGCTCATGGAACCCGTATCGACAGGGGCAGCTTGACGTTTGCCCATTCCAGGCGAAGCACCGCATCTTTGCCTTCGACGACCGGAAACGAAAATGAAAGGGTTTCGACGTCGGGCCCCTGTTCGGGCCGAACGTCCAGTCGAAGCACCTCGTGCGATTCGCCCGGGTAATTGTCGTGGTACGCCTTCGCCGTGTTGTTGAAGATCACGGTCCAGTTATCGGAACGCGGGATCGCCCACAGGCTATACGAGCCCTTCGGGAGTGGATGCGCGTCGATCTGCACGTCCCTGGTGAACGTCACCGCCGTCGCCTGATCGGCGCCCGGGGTCCAGACCTTTCCGTACGGGACGAGCGCGCCGAAGATCTGACGTCCACGCGCGACCGGACGGCTGTAGGTCACGGTGATTTCAGTAGTCGCCACTCGCTGCCCGATGACCGCCGCCTGACTCTTGCTGACCTGATCGAGTGGAATCACTTCCTCGGAGATGTCAGTCACATTGGCTGGAGAAGCGGCCATCGGCCTCGCGCTGCGGCCGGGGTCGGCGCGACACGCAACCACGAAGCAGAGCAGCGCAAGCGCGAAACCGGCGTCAAGGCGGTTCATGACTAGAACTCCATGATCCGGTCAGCGGCCTGCGAGCGCCGTGGCGGTGACGAACCGCGGCTCGATGTCCACCGGCACATTCACAAGGCGATCGAGCACGCGCTGAACCGGCGGCCTCACGACCCCCATCTTTTCGATCATCAGCTTCGCGTCGACGTACGCGCCCGTCGCCTCCATCGTCATGATGTCGCGCGTGAGATCGATGACGTTCTGCTTGATGCGCGCCGGGACCACCGCAAAGGTGCCGTCGGGCGCCACCGCGACGCCGCCGTGATCGAGGAAGTAATTGAGCTGGATGGCCACGCCGCGGCCGTGCGCTTCGTTCAGTCCGAAGCGGATTGAGCGGAACATCGACGCGAGATACGTCGCGTACATCGTCTGCTCGAACTTCCTGTCCAGCTTCCCGTGGTCGACGAGGAACTGCAGCGCGAACAACCCCGAGACGTCGGCTTTCGCTTCTTCAATGGTGCTGTGCGTTTCCTTCAGCTCCTGGCGCACGGTCGTCGGCCGTTCCCGGCGACGGCACGAATTCTCCCCGTATCCGCGACCTCAAAATAAGTCGTGCAAGTCGACTTGCCTTGAACGACCCGCAGGACTTTTCGCAGAACAACCATATTTGAACTGGGTTTGTTCGCTTTGGCTGAATCAGTCGTTATCCCCATCAGCGCTACGCAAATCTTGTAGGAAAGAGTTCTATGGCAGCCATCGATGAGCTGGGGCAGAATCTGCGTCTCTATCAACCACCGCCGTTGGCGGCGACGCCCATAACGAGGCATCCGTTGACACGACTCACTTGGCTAATCTTGGTGGCACTTCTGACTGTGGAAAGGAATGCCGTGGCCCAGACGCCCGAAGAAGTCCAAAAGCAGATCGATCTGGTGAACAAGCAGAAGGATCTCGCCAAGGCCGAGAAGGAGCTGCTCGACGCGCAGGTCGCGCTGGCTGCGGCGCAGCGTACGCAAAGCGACCAAGCCACCCAGTTGGCCGATCAGGTCGCGGCGGCCAAAGCCGCGACCGAGCTCGCCAACGCGCAGAAAGCCGCCGCCGATGCGCAGAAGGCACAGTCCGATGCCAGCGCCGCGGCCTTCAAGGCTTCCATCGGTGAGGTTCCGGCATCCGGCTTCACTGGATCGGTCACCGCCGGCGCGGGCACGGGCGACATCGAAGCGGCCCTGCTCGCCGCACGCGCCGTCAAGAAGGCGACGGCGACTATCGCAGCGGCCGTGCGCGCCGCGGCGCCCGGCGGCGGGCGTATCGTTGCGCTTGGCGTGTCGGAGATTCCCGCGTTTCAGAATCACGTCGCCTACAAGACGCAGCTCGGGATCGTCAGGCTCGCGCTGAACAGCGCGATCACTGCGTCGCAGAGTGCGGCTCCGCCGGAAGGCGTGAGGACGGAAGCCCCGGGCGTGCCGCTATTGGGAGGCGCCGGACTGGTACTCGACGGTGTCAACAAGCTGCTGGGATACCTGCGCACCGACTATACGTACGCCGGCGTCACCGTCGAGGCCAGCGACCTCGTTGCGTTGACGGAGGTCACCAATCTACTCGCCAAGGGAACGCCAGCCTACCAGGTGATCGTGCCCGCGATCTTCAACGCGAAGGCGGTCGTGGACGCTGGTGCGTTCCTCATCGCCGACCTCACGACCCTTGCCGCCACGCGCCAGCTGGCGGAAGGCCTGGCCAAGAAGCACGACGCCGAAGTGGATGGGCTCTCGAAGGCGGCCGCAGACGAGAAAGACCCCGCGAAGAAGCTGCTGCTGCAGCGGGACGCGCAGAGGCGCAAGGCGCTCGCCGAGGGGTTGAGAGGCGCAACCGCGCTGTTCGACGCCTGGTTCACGAAGCTCACCACCGCGGACGACAAGGGCGTCGTCGGCCTCGTCACGATCGCCAAGGAACGGGCGATCGTCGATCAGCTCGGCGGCGGCGCGAAGCTGCTAGCGGTGAAGGTGCAGAAGGCCGGTGGCGGGTACATGACGAAGAAGAGCCTCTGGTCATTCTTTGCCGGCGCGCCGCTCTATCACATGGGTGGCGCTGCCGTGACCTACGCGCTTCTCGATGGCACCACCGGGGAGGTCGCCTCCGCCGGAGTCGTCCCCGTGTACGGAGGCTACGTTCAATCGAAGGACGTGGCCGCAACACTGGGGAAGTAGGCGGCCGTGCCCGGGCGCGACGCGCGGCTTGCCGCTTACGTCCGCGAGATCCTGCGG